>OFFB01001301.1_pt1 | contig 15583 bp, 26 predicted proteins | sample 1521281 | NCBI WGS metagenome assembly OFFB01 (sample SAMEA3504109, study PRJEB24116) | mouse gut metagenome | biome: mouse gut; feature: mouse-associated habitat; material: faeces | place: Denmark | collected 2011
AAGATTCATTATCCAGAAGTATTTATCGTTGTAGTATTTGCACGGCATCAACGCCCAAGAAACCTTGTCCCAAAGGATGACTCGAGGGTAATTCTCTTTAAGAGTGATAATATCGCCCTCGTAAATCTCCTTGCCGTTGCGGTCGAGAAGGCCCGTGAACTGGCCGATCGTTTTGGGGTCAACATCAGCCCACCACGGAGCGCCATCTTCATTCTCCCAATGGATTGTGTGAGTGTCGTTGGCGTAGGTGTAATAACCATAGCGCCACTCGCCATTATCAAGGCGTTTGCCTCGGAATTTAATCTGTCTCACAACTTTTTGATTTTGTCGATGATTTGGTCAAGGCTCATTGTTATAGGTTCAATGATGCCATCGGACACCATGCGTTCCAGCGCCCTGCTTAGCTTGTTGATTGAGATGCAGCTCCGCTCGGTTGACCGGCGTCTGCGGTTGCCTTTTCTGCTCATATTTGTCAGCGTCACAATGCCGGACTATCGAGCGTCGATTTCTTCGTGAGTTGTTAGTATCGCGTTGGTGTCAAGGAGGTGATGTATGATGTCCTTGAGATTTTTGTCGCGATTGGATTTGTGGTCTCCCCACATGTGCATCACCAGCCCTTGAAGTTGCATATATTTCTCATCGGAGCCTTCCTTCAAGCGCTTCATGTGTGTTATGTGCATGTCAACCAGCTCGTGAAAGGTGATAGACCCATTCAACATCAGTTGATGGACTGCCAGCAGTCGCTCTGCTTGGGATAGGCTCTGCTGCATAAATTGAACCGCAGCATCAACAATGGTCATCTCTTTTTGAGGACCGGGGGCTGCTTGTTTACTTTTGTCGGCCATTTGGTTACAGGTATTTATCTTATCGGTTGTCTCCGCTGCCGGAGATTGCCCCGCGTCGCTGGCGGGATTTAAGTTTCTCGTAATTCATCATGCCGATGTCTTCAAGGGTATAGCCAAGGTCGCGAGCGATAGCGGCGCAATACCACAGCACATCGCCGACTTCCATTGCGATTTCCCTTTTGATTTCCTGCGTGAAAGCAGAATTATGGTCGCGCAATACTTTCTTGACCTTATCCGCAACCTCGCCCGCCTCGCCTGCCAGTCCCAGTGCCGGATATATGATGGGGAGAGGATAGATGGCGGTCTCCTCGGCCAGCTCCTGGTAGCGGTTGAGGGTTAGTCCTGATATGGATTCGAGCTTATTTTCAATGCGCTCAGTCTGCTCTTGCAGGCTGATTATGCGTTTAAGCGTTTCTACACTCATTGGTCTTTGTATTCTAATTCGATAAGCATGTCTATGAAGTGGCGGGCTTTCTCCAAGTCTTGCTTGCCATTTTTGTTTTTGTAGCGGCAAAGATATTTTATGGCAGAGCTGACACAGAAGTTGAGGTTGTTGCGCATACAAAACTCTACGGGCTGAATAGCCATATCCTTGTAGTGCGAGCCGCCGACCTGCGTTGCAAGCGCATCGCCCACGGGCTCTGCGATATAGACGGGTTCGTATGTTGACATTTTGCGTGTTTTATTCTGTAGTTTTGTTCAGGGTTTTAAGTGACTTTCCGTATCGCTCCATGAAGGCTCTTGAATGGCTCATCGCATGGCGGATGCCAAGCTCGTCAAGTACAGTCAGACTCCAGCCGATGCGATAGTGCACGATGTGGCGTGGGCGTTGGGAAGATGCGGGCGACTGCGCATGAGGCTCAGCCGCGGATTTTGTCTTTGGTCGCTTTCGTTTACATTTACTTGCTTCCTCCATTTTTTATATATTCTGTGTAATACCATCGTTTGAAATCTTTGTCTTTCTCTCGCTGTGATTTTGTGCAAGCCGTAGATTTCATCATCTCTTGTACTTTCTCGGCCTCCACAAGGGCTGCTTGCGCCGCTGTGTCGCCCTGGAGTGCGGCAGCGCGCGTCTTGTCGATGTACTCGCCAAGCGACATTGTGTGCTCTTCCGGCTGCGGGAGACGTAATTGGGAAGTATCCTCAGTCTCGGAAAGCTGGATAGCGGTTTCTATGCGCTCGCTGTCATATGCGGCAAGCCAGCCAAGTATTATGCTGCCATCGAGGCGGTCATACAGCTTCTCGCGCCGCATGGCTCTGCGGAAGCAGTATTTTATCTCGACCAATTTCAGATACCAAAATGCCTCGATTATCAAATCAGCTGTCATGGCGACTTGAATGTCGGTCATATTCTTGCCGACGTTGAAGAAATCACACACTTCGCATATTGCAAGCGAGAGCAGAGCGCGGGCATCCGTTTCCGAGGCCGCATTCTTAATCTTGCCGATTGTTGGGGTCTGTTCAGCCACCATTGAAGAGATTGATGAGGTTTGTAGACCTTGATACAATCTCTGTAGCGAGACATCGAAGTCGGTCACGGCTTTCCTTTGCGGAAGTTGCGGCTCCGGCTGGTTTGTTGTCATAATTGCCTTCGAGTATTTTTATGAAATTCGATTTCTTGAATATCCAGTCGAAACTGACCTTGCCCCACTCGCGGGAGAGGAAATCGGAGGCAAGGGTCTTTTGTATCACTTTCTCGACTGCATCCTTGCCATACTCCTTGAATATGGAGCGCAGCGCGTTCTTTCGTGAATCTGTGAGTTTTGAAATCTGCGGGATTGACGTGCCGGACACCGAAGTGTTGAAGTACTCCCGGAAGCGCTCAAATCCGTCTTTGGAGGTCGCATCCGCTTGTGTCGCAACTTGTGTCGTACTTTGTGTCGCAACTTGTGTCACTATGCCCGCTTTTTGAAGTTTGGAAAGTGCCGTCCTGACCTCTCTCACAGAAAGCCCTGTATCATTTGCGATGCCCCGGAAGGACACAGCCTCATCAGTCTTTGCAAGCAGGTATAGGTATAACCGGGCGAGGTTGCCGTCGCGCCACAGATTGTCGGTAAGCATTGCGCGGGGCAACTTGATATAGTCGGTCATTTCACTTGGTAATTTTCAGCCTTTGCTTGATAAATGACATGAGCTTTTTTCTTACAGCGTCGACAAGGGTATCGTCGACATCCAGCAAGCGAGGCAATTCCGCATCGGTGAGGTCGAGAGTGTCTACCATGGCCAACGCGAGGCTTCTAATCTGCTTGATATAGTCGCCAAAGATTGTTTCCTGCACACCGGCATCCCGCAGGGTGGCATCCACTCCGGCCACGATGTCGTTCATTACATCGGCGAGCAGCGGGATAGCAATTACCTCAAGTACTTTGTCAATCGGCGCTTTTTCCAAGGCGAGGCGCTGGGCAGCGTCGCGGTCGATGCGCTTTATCTCATTTTTGACATCGATTATCTCCCGCTGTATAAGCTGTGCTCGGGTAGACGGTACAAGGCGTCCTCTCATAAGCTCTACATGCTTGCTGCGGAGCTTTTCAAGCCTCCGTTGCAGCGTCGCTCTATCTCTTTCCATGGTTTGTAGTAGTCTGTTTTTTGATTTTATCTGTCATGCGCCGTATCATGTGGGCGCGGCTCTTGCACATTTGCATAGGTAAAGCATCGTAGAGGCGCGCGGCATCATCAAGGTACTGTATGATTTTCTGCACATCAGTTTTGCATATTTCCATATTGAGAAGAGTTGTAAAACCCGCCCGTATCCTCACGGACGGGGCGGGCGCTTATTATATCGAATATTACAGTCCGAGTGTTCCGTCGGGCTCGGCTGAGCTGTCATCGAGCACCTCGCCCGTTTCGACATCCACCACCTGCGGCTCGTCCTCGTCGAATGTGTCAGGAGTAGGTATAGTCGGAGGCTTAGGCGCAGTTTTAAGCTCGACAAATGGAACATCCTCGATGTCGCGCAACTCCTCTACAGTATTGAAACCCATTGAGATTTCAGGAGCGTACATACGCTGCCAAAATGCCGCTGCTCTATAATGGAACATTACCTCAGGCATGGTTTTCCATTTGGAGCCTGACCTGTTGAGCCATCCTTCGTTCTTTACCATAGTCCATGTCACCCACGGGCCTTCGAGACGTTCGGCCTTGTCTTTATCAGACTTTTCGTAAGCGTAGCACCGCCATCCGTACTCGTCACCCTGTTTGTCGTTACATTCGTAGCGCAGGGGGGTGAATATTCCACAGGTGTTGATGGTGGAGATAAGGAATTTGCTCGACCATCCGGGGTTGCCGTGAACCATGTAAAGATTCTGCATGACCATGAGCGGATTCGCTTTCATGCGAAGGGCCATGTCAAGGGCTATGGCGCAGTTAGAGATATTGCCTTTGTAGGTGTCAGGGACTACGGTTGCCGTGGAGTACATCTTGCCCATGCGTTGCAACACCTCGAAGCGCTTAATCTCCTGCCCTACGGTAGTGAGCGCGAATGTTGCATCTGATTTTGCTTGCAGGATTTGAAGTTCCTGTTGTACTGTTAACTCTGTTGTTTGCTCATGTGGAGCGGGCTGGGTTGTGGTTTCTGTTGACATTGTTATTTGGTATTGAGTTGTTATTCGGAATATCCTGCCTCCGTTAATACTTGCGGAGTATCAACATGCGCTTCAAGCATAGGCATTTCTTTCCATCCTTCGGGGTGATAATAGAAATCTTCAACATAGGGTGGCGTTTCCCAAGTGACATTATCCCACATCCAATGGAGGTTATCGTCTGAATGGAATACTTCGTGAGCCTCCTGTGCCGAGTTTGCTGCGACGAGTATCATACCGCCGCTATAACCGCGTTCTCGATAATTCGCAAATACTTTCACATTTCATCAATAAATTTGTTATTATACCACCTTGGCGGCTCTATCTCCATGATGCGGTATTTGTCGCCGGGGATAAATGTTTCTGCACCGGGCCAATAATTTTCTTTGACGCATTTGGTGTGCAGGTCAAGAAGTCGTTTGAACTCCATCGTACCACAGCCGGGGATGACCATATCGACATCGGGCAGATAGCGGTAGCCATAGTTAGCCATGTTGACCATTACAGCGTCATAAGGCGGCACTTTGCTGACAAACACTTCATAGAAGTCGAGCCATTTGCCGAGGACTTGTTTTGCCACCCATTGATATTGCGCCGCTGAGGTGTGGTAGCCATAGCGCAGGATGATGCGATTGAGAGAGTCTTCGCTCAGGTCGTCGGTATTCACCGTTTTCCAATCTACAATCTTTCTGTCGGTAAGCAGGTCGGGGCGTATCTTGATTTTGATTCCGTCCTCCGTTTCATGGAATATGCTCACTTCCGGTTTGCCCCACCGCAGCAGCTTGCAGACTTGCTCGGATGTCGAGCCGCAGCTGTAGAGCAACGATTGAGCCATTGCCGCTACAAGTTGCTTATCATCGCGGCAGCCAATCATCGCACCGTGAGCACTATCTGCAAACGCTTGGTAAGCCTCCTTATATTGGACGCTTGTCGTGCCAAACGGTTTTCCTGTACTCGCGTTGATAGGGGGCGTGAACACAGCGATGGCGTCAAGAGCCTCATACAACGATGCCCCCTCTGCAAGCGCCGCCATCAAGTCGTGAAACAGCGAGCCAAAGCGCATCGCTTCCGTTTCTTGCGGCGGGTGGTCGAGTGCGTATCTATAGGCGGCAGGGCTGCGCAAATACCATTTCAGCTGTGAGCTTGACAGATAGTCGCGGTATTTTGCTCCGTGGTGATACTCGTTGTTGCTGAGGCCGTGGATTATCTCACTCATTCAGGTTTAAGTTTTCGTACTTTCACTTCGCGGTATTCGCCGTCAAGTGTTATGGTATAGCCACGCGATTCGAGCCATCGCTTTGCCCGGCACATCATGCGCCAAACATCGCCCGGGGACTTCTCGTCGAAGTCCGGGTCGGAAAAGGGCGCGTTGCTGCGCCCCCCCGCATGGCCCGCTTGTTGGTGCAAGTCGCATGGTGCTTGGCTGCGATACATTCCCTACATATCCCCATCGGATTACCTGCGCGCGAGAGCCTGTATTGGCTTATGGGGAGCTCGCGGCCGCATTCTTTGCAAATCTTTGTTTCCATTTTACTTTTCTAATGGGGTTTCGATTAGACAGATAGAAGTATTGAACCCATCTTGGCTCCGCATAGTGCAGAGCCTCAATGCGCGGTTGTTTATCTCGACCAGCTTTATGTATTCAGCTCTGCTCAGATAAGCCTCACGTTGACTTATATAGCAATCCAAGGCTGATTCAGCCGAGGCGAAAGTACGCAGATTTTGTGGCGTGGAGCCGTTAAGCAATGCGTCTGTTATCGTCACCACGGAGTGTATCTTAGCAGGCATCCTGTCTGTGTGTAGTAAGTGTAGTATTGAGATTGTTAATTAGTAGAGCGGGTGGGACTCGAACCCACAAATCCTGATGGATACCACATTTTGAGTGTGGCGTGTCTACCGATTCCACCACCGCTCCGATTGCCCCGAAATGCTAAAAACGGGGCATTAAAACCAATTTATGATACTTGGAATACAAAAAAACTGTTTTGCGCCTCTCATGGCGGCGGGGGCTTTCTCAAGTTACCCCAATACGTTAATCATTGGCTATCGCCCGCTGCGTCAGATTGGAGCCTGTAACACCTCAAGCAGCTCTGTGGCACACAGCTCCGTGTAGCCCATAGCGTGTGGCCCGTCGGGGACTTCATTCATCCATTCGTTGCCATCGTCATACAGATGTGCCGCCCGATATGAGCGTACTGTGACCCATCCCCACCATCTTCGTACTTGTACCAGGTAGAATGTCACACCTCCTACCTCTCGCTTTTTGATTCGATATTTCATTGCCAACCTTTTAAATATGTTTGGACCCGCAGCCGGACTCGAACCGGCGACTTCCCGCGGGATATTTGGCGGGTGCTCTCCCAACTGAGCTATGCGGGTCGCGGGATTACTTTTCCGCTTCGGGAATTTCAGTATCGAGGTCTTTTTTGATTGCCTCGATGGCCCGGATGGTTTCGTCGGCCGAGATTATTAGCTGCTTATGGCAGAGCATGGCGTTGATGATGCTTTGGTAGTCGGCATCCTCGTCTGCCATTTTGGCGAATAGCTCGTCGTAGGCTACGGACGCATCTTCTTTCTGCTTCTCGGCATTGTCTTTTGCCGCTTCGAGAGCGCGCTTAACCTGGCGCCTCTTCAGTCCGAAGAGCTTTTCTGTGAGCTTCCGGCCGTTGATGATTGCCTCAAGTTTAGTCATAGTTAGTTTAATTTGATGTTTGTTAGCAGTGTCTTGCTGTTTATGAGTGTTATCTGATTCGGAGTGGCTGATGGCGTAAAAGCTCCATATAATACACGGTGAGTGCTGTCGGAATCGAAGTTCGTATCAAACATCTCTTCAGAGAAAGCATAGTCACCGGCGCCTTGCAGGTAATAGCAGCCGTCTCCACTCGTTGCTTTAATAGCCATGATTTGGCCGCAGTATTTGGCCATATCTGGGACAAAGGTGTATGGAACGTCTACGTTTCCTCTTCCATCCCTATTAGCCTCGTACCAATAACGGGATTTGATGCGCACTTTGTCGCCGACTTTACGCCATCGTTTCTGGGAACGTAAGGGTGAGTCTTTGACTGGCTCAACCAAATCTTCGACAAGCCAACGATGAGTGCCATCCGCAAGACGCACACGGTATGGTATCGCGGTGTCATCGACCTCGACGATTTCCAACTCTTCCCCACAACTAACGTCCAGAAAGGGACGCGTGATGCGCACTTTAGTGCCTACGGGTATTTTACTCATAATATTTGTGTTAGTAACTTGCGCACAAGGGAGGACTCGAACCTCCACCCTCGCGTTTGGTAACACGGCTCTGCCATTGAGCTACTTGTGCCGCGGAGCTGTTATCTCCGCATTATATTGAATTTGGAAGCTATTCTTGATGTTCCTACGGCGTGTCGGCGCTGTGGCCGCTTCACCTTATCCGTTTAGGGGTTAATCACTCTGCGCCTTATTGCTGCTCTTGGTGGTGGCGCGTTCCACCTCACTCCGCTCATACCGTTGCCGGAGGTTATTTCCATTATGTCAATGTACTCATTTTGTAGGGGATAGGGGGAGAGTCGAACTCCCATCCACTCACTCTCGTTAGTGAGCCTCTATCCGATTGAGATTATCTACCTATCCGTGTGTCTGCGGCTCTTTACGGCTGCCGCTGTTCCGCGTTTCAGTGCTCTCTCCAGAAGCGTTTAACTTCTTTGCCGGTGAACATCATTCGGCCGCTCCTTGACGGTTTCCAGTCTATGCCTCCGCCACGGCTGCCAATCTTTGCCCACTTCCGCAGAAAGTCCTCAGTGACGGGCTTCTCGCCGCCAAGTACGCGGCAGGTATCGGCTATATTGCCTTTCCAGTCGTCGGGTATGTCGGGGCAGGTCTTGCGGAGGTTCATTGGTTACTTCTTGTTTTTTCGGTGCTCGAAGCCCCACCATAAGGCGAATACATAGAGCATACCGACTATAGCGCCGAGGCAAAAGATGGATATTTTCATAATTGCGGGTCTGTGTTTCTTGTCAGAAAAACCACATATGTAAGGGCGCTTGTAAGTTTTCCCCTCGGGGGCGCTTCAATCCGCTCGACCGTCCAGCCTTTGGACTTGTGGGCTTCAATCTCCTTGTCGAGCGCACGCCGCGTTCCGCATACGAGCTTCTTGGTCTGTATCATGCTATGCAGGTGGATTATATATCAACATAATCAGGCCGATGCTGCTTACATCTTCGTCAAGGCTATCGAAAACGGTAGGGTTATTGGGGCCTTTGAATGTCGCCGTACACTGGTCGCTTTTATAGAGAGCCTTGTTGAGCCGTTGCATCAGCTTCATGTTGAAACTCACCTGCGGCATAGGCGTTGTCTGCATATTTAAGGCATCCGACAGGACTTTTTCAGCATCGGGATATTTCTCGAATGCGGAGAAGTAGAAGAATACTTTGTCATCCCCCTTGCTGCACTCGATGCCATCCTCCGCAATCATGATGGTGTCATATTTAAGCATATCCTTATAGAAGTCGGCGCGCAGGAATTTGCCTGAGAGAGTTTCTATCTCGTGCTCCTTTAATCCCGATATTTCAGATATTCGGTTTCTCACGAGTATGTGGCCGTCTGTTGCGTAGGCAAATCCATTGTTGAAGAAGATGCACTGTTCAGCCGGGCGCAATTCGTCTTTTGAGCAAGCCAAGTGCATCTGTACTTTCTTGTCGAAGTTGTTTTTCGTTTCGCTCATGTCGATTCATTTATTGATTTGTTCCCCCGGCGGCTGCGACACCGCTATACGCTATACTTCGGGGGATTTTCACTATATTTGCGGTCTCAAAACAAAAATTTAGTGAAATATGAGTAAGTTTATTAAAGTTACCACCTATTACGGTAAGGAAGTTTGGCTCAATTCTGCCAACATTGTTGCTATCACCGAGAGCGAAAAGCATGACGATACAATGGTCGTACTGACAAACGCAGTGGATAAAAACGAAGGACAATATTATTTAGTTCCAGGTTCTCCAGAGGTGTTGATTGCAGCTCTTGGAGAAGAAGAGATTCTGTTCTGATAGAAAGCCTTAACCGCTTCGTTTACAGCATTAGATAAATCGATAAGTCGAGCAAGTCTTTCTGTTTGACCTGATTTGTTGTGTACAGATATTCCCTCTCTGGAGTCTAACGGCTCAATTTGAGATGAAATCCACGGCGTGATGATTTCGCCTTTGGAATGGTCTCCTATTTCAACTACAAGTTTCATAATTATTCCTCGTTTACGGTGATGATTTTGCCTGTTGACAAGAGCGCAGACAACACTTTTCTGTAGACCGTTGGGCTAAATGCTTTTCCATTCTCAGTCTTTTCCATAAAGTAAAGAAACATCGCAATACTTTCTGACAAAGGAAATCCATCGAGATTGGGATAGTCTCCAAGGTCCACCACAAGATACCTTTTCGTCTCTTTCTTTGTCTGTTTCTCCGCCTCAATCGCTTTCAGATGCTCCTTGATAGCGGCTATGTGGTCGTTGGTGGTCATAACTTACCCTCCACGACTTTGACGGTGACGGTGTTGTTGAGGTTGTTGGTTGTAATCTCGTAGGTATGGCCATCAAGGCGCGGTTTGTTGCGGCGTACATAGAGTGCATTGTTGCGCGAATTGTCATACTCGCGTGTATTGTCGCAATGCGCCGTAATGCTTTCTCCAAGACCGAGCATTTCCAACAAATCAGCGGAAATCTTGCCAGCCTCAATCGGTGTAGTCCGAGTCAATCTCATAATCGTTGTTACATTATTCGTTGTAATATCTTGCAAAAACAAAAGAGAACGACTATCTTTGCGATTGAAGTTTATGTAAGACTGCTCCGAGAGCCGTCCTCCTTTGTTATTGTCTTTTTCGTTGTAAGACTTTGCAAAGATATATCAGAACGATATGAAATACAAATTGGCATATCAATATTAACAATCATTAACTCGTGGCATGACACCAAATACGATAAACCAACGCCTTGATTTCTTTCGAAAATCGTTGCATATCAATAAGACAGAGTTTGCGACAGAGTTGAAGACATCTCAGCCTGCGATAAGTGCTATTCTATCGGGAAAAAGGCCGTTGTCTCGTGGAATGATGGCTCGTATAAAGCAATTACACCCCGAGCTTAATTTGATATGGTTAGAAACTGGGATGGGAGATATGGTCATTACTCAACATCCCGGCACGGTTTATCAATACACCAGCCAAGGAGGCGATAATTATAATCACAGCCTTGTAATGCCACTACAGACGGACGAAGTTGAGATAGTTGAACTGAACGAAAACTCGTCTCCAAAAGACTTAATGAAAGAAATCCATAGGCTCAAAGCCCTACTTTTCGACAAAGACGAAGAACTTAAAAAAGTCAAGAGAGAATTAGTAGAGACCAAGAAGAAACTTAATGCGCAGAAGAAATGAGTGAAGATAATGAGAAAGGCTATGGATGCTTTGTAATGTTTATATCTGGGGTTGCATTGTTAATAGCGCTAATTGCATTACGAAAATGGGATGGCTGCTTAACCAACATAACGTCCGATATAACCGTAACAGACATCCTGTCTATCTTAGTAACAGTGTTAATCGCTGGTCAACTATGGCAATCATACGTCACCAAAGAGGACTTGAAGAGAGTCGACCAAGCAGTTACAGATGTAAGGCAACTTAAAGATGAATTGACACAAGCAAGAGAACTCCCACATGGGATAATGTGGAGCCTTCGTGCTGTACGAAGCCAAGCGGAAGACACGATTCAAGGGAACCGTCTCGCTATAAAATTCTATACAGAATCGCTTAAACACTTAGTTTTAGCGCAAGCAGACTACAACGACCTAATAAGAGATTCGTTGGTCGGTATGAGAAACTGTATTAGTAATATAAGGAACGCTGATGTGTCTCAATTTATGGAACTTTCGGATGAAATACTCGTGAATATAAATGCAGCCGAAGAGTCCATATCGCAGATGACCATGAATTTGCGCGAGGCTTTTCGAGAAATAGAGGAGATGCGAAACATACATCGTGTCGCTGCCTCATCCCAATCCTCCACCGAGGCCCGCGGCGGTGAGGCTGGCGCCCACTCCTAAGCGAGAAGCGCGGGAATCCGCCGACACCGCCCGCAAGGAAGCCGCGGCCCCTGGGGACGAGGCAGAGGATAATCAAACCAAATAATGAGCGCAGCAAAGGACAAAGACATAATACTCGCCGAAATCAAGGCATGTAAGCCTCCTGGAGAAATTGAGGGGCTTCACAATATGCTGTATTCTTTGGAATGTGATGGGATGGTGGATGTGCTTTACGACTCAGAACATAAGCCTATAAGAATCCGACTAACCCGAAATGGAGAAGATCTTATTGCGAAGGGCGGATATGCAAAAATGCGCACTAAAAGAGCTAAAAGCAAAATATGCTCATCCGTTGCGCGAATATCAGAAGCCGTAATCATAGCTCTGCTTTCCGGCTATTTCGGCTGGCTTTTAAGAGGGTTCACACAATCCGGCAATACCGCATCCTTACAGGCAGAACCGATAGAGCAGAACTCTATCAGTGAGGACTCCATGGCTTTATCTACCGAAGCATCGTTGCTCTTGAAGCATGATAGCGTTGATAATCGGGCGAAATCTTTGACCACAATCTCTGAAAGTTCAGCTAAGACTCTGCGCATCGACTCAACCTGCACCCCGTCAAGTGATACGTCGGCTGTACACTTAGATAAAGTTCCATTCTCTCCCGCCGTCGGGGATAAGTCCACGCCGTCGGGCAAGTGATATGTTACACTTATCTTCATATCGCAAAGATACTATAAATTAAATAAATATCAACCTAAACTAAAACTTTAACAAATGAATAAACTAATCGTGATGATGATGCTCGCCATGGTGATGGTGGGGTGCGCCGAGAAAATGGAAGAGGTCGTAGGGCTTCGCTTCGGGGATAGCCCCGCCGAAGTGAAAAAATCAGCAGAAAAACACAACTACGAAATTACCAAGGACTTGGAGGACTATATTAAGTTTGAAGGAAATGCAAAGTACGTTGATATGCAATGGGATAATATTTCCTGCGAATTTAACGATGGTAAACTTACAGAAATCACTCTGTTTAGCCGCCAGCTCCCCGACAAAGGTTGTCTGGAGGATATGAATAAACACATGAAGAGTATGTGCGGGGCAAGTCGAGTGGTAGAGAATGAAGATTTTTTCGAGGTCTATTTCGGAAGCAAAGATGAAAACGAGGGCTATCTCGGGAATTTAACTTTTATCTTCGATAGGCCGTATGGGAATAAAACCACACTATCAATATACTGCGTAAAAGAGTGACCTCTATGTCCCCTTACACCAAGCAATACTACTCCATCGGTGAGGTGTCGCAGATGCTTGAGATACCCATTTATACCCTGCGGTTTTGGGAAGGCCAGTTTCCGATGTTCAAGCCGAACCGCTCGCCAAAGGGAACGCGACGATATACCCAGGCAGACATTGATATGGTCAAGGCCATCAAGTCGGCTGTCTATGACAAGGGCATGAAGATTGATGGGGCTATCGAGTATCTCAATAAGACATACCGTAAATGCCCGCCGCGAGGGATGCGCGTATGTAGGACTCGCGAGGATGCCCTTGCATTGCTTGATGAGGTGAAGTCCATCTTGGAGGATGCCCATTCCATAGCGAAGATAGCGGCCGTAGAGAGGTGGCTTGAGAGCGCAAAACAAGGGTGAAAATGCCGATTTTTTGGCGAAATTTTGAGAAAATAGGCCAAATTTAAGTTTTTGCCTTCTCCTGAAAGGTTTTCTCCCTCTGGAAGTCCTGTCAGCGTTACGCGCACTCGCTCCCCCATACGCGGTATTTGCCATATTACATACGGTCTGAAATAGAAATATCGCAAAAAAATAATCATACCGCACGGTCAAATTTGAATCTTATGGGATTCCGATTAACAGCGTACGAGTTGGCAAATCGCACACAGACCTTTCCGTTGTGATATACCAGGAATCCTCGCTTGCGGGCCTCAACATGCAGTTGGCGTATCAATGCACCATGTACAGAGTATTCATGGACATCTATGTCAGTCCGCTTGTAATTTTCACGCTTGGTTATAGCTCCTGTCGCTACAAGCGATCTGACGAGCGATTTTGATTTGGTCTTTGAACAGCCTGCAATCTCCGCCATACGGGCATAGCTTAATCTGTTCGCGTTCCCTTTCAGCTTTGGTTCACACATACCCCACCTCTGAGCACGCCGCCTGGCACCGAGCATAGCCCTGTGCCCCTGCTTGCGTGATGGATGGGTCGCCATTATTACTGTATCGTAAACCGTAGACTGTCGGGAAATATGGAACAGCAGCACACCCTGCCGGATGATGTTGCATAATTCTGTCAAAGTGTATGGAGAGACAATCTCATCATCCTTTCTGCGTTTGCCTTTATACAAATGTCGGGTGAAGCAGAGTTTTATATTGAATGAATTTGGTTGTTTGAGTTTCAGCACCGCAACGAGATTATCGCCTTTACGCACGAGCCACCCGGCATTGAGAGCGTAATTGATGGCTCTGTTATACCGGGTGTAGCCGATGCGTAGAATTTTCATCACTCGCACTGCGGTTGCATCTTTTATGATGGAATCCACAAACGTCAGTTTGATAGACAGCACTACAGCGAGGGCTTCGAGCGATTCCTTTGAACCGACCGCCTCGCCTGCGAGCTTGTTGCCTAAGTATATTATCCGTTTGTGACGCATGGATTCTAAAAAAGAGAAACCCCGCACTAATTTCGAGGCTGTGCGGGGTTTCAGAATCGGCAGAGGTTTCAAGTCTGCCGTATGTCGTTGTGTATTGCCTCGATTGATACGCTGCAAAGGTAGTAAAAAAATAATTCGTCACAAATACGTCATATGCGGCAATAACTCTATTTTAACATTTAAGCAGTCAGCTATTTGTATCTTTGTTAGCCCAGCTTCCCAAGCTGAGGGTCGCGGGTTCGACCCCCGTCTACCGCTCATGATATAATGCTTTGGATTAGCAGTTTATGTCTGTTTGTCTAAAGCATTTCTTTAATATATCAACCGCCGAAATCGGGCCTCCGATGGCTAATCAAGGCAGAAGTTCCACAAAATCGTCACATATGTGACGGACGCTGTTGCGGCTTTAGTCGCAATCTATGGCCTGCGAGCGATGCTTTTGCCGACGATAAGCGACTGTCGATTTTGTTGTCGATTTTGGCCGCCATCGTGGCGAGGATTAGGGCAGTTACAAGTTTTTCATAACTTTGTATGATTATATTTGTTATGTCCGGCTTAGTCTGCGAAGATAAACGGCCTGGCCTTTTTGCATCTTTGCAAAGATTGTGTTATCTTTGCGACTGAAAACCTTTCGGGGGCTTGTGGATTGTCAACCACTTCAGCCAATTGCAGCCTCAGGCATCAGCGACGGAGTACTATTTTAACCGTCCATTTGACCACATTAAACGCTATTTCGATGCGCATAATATGGAAAGGTTTCGCGGCTACTTCAATCGCAAAGGCTGGAGGCTTGCCGCATCACCTTTCAACCTTTGAACCCTTGACCGCTGCAACGGTTGAGGGTTTTATTTAAATGAACTCTTGCAATTTCTTCGGGTTGCTATCCCCTTTGTTTGTATTACAAAGATACAACATATTTCGCCCCGTTCCAATAGCGTAGCGCGCTGATAGATAGCACTGTATTGCACTGCAAGCCTCGACTTTGCACCTTAACCGAGTTTGAACGGGTAAGCGCCGTAACATTGCCACAGATTGAAAGCCACAACCCGTATAAGGCAAAATTCGAGGCATGTTTTTGAGACTGTTACAATCCTTAATAAATCTTAACAAAACGTTTCAAAGTGTTAAAAGTAGTGCGATGTGGGAAATTGGTTGTATATTTGCAGGAAATAAGCACTTTTGACCACACCAAAATACTGAAAACCAACAAAATAGCAACGGATTGGAATATTTGGCGTATTTTATGGTATCGGGTTGTCGTTTATCGTCCGACAGATGGACGTTTGCGGGGTGTAAATAGCTGGGTGCGTGGAGTATCGAGGGGCTAAACGGCCGGCAAAGGGGGTGCCGGGGGGTAACGGGTCGACGAATCGAAAACCGTGGGGTGCGACCCTCAGAAATTTTTTCTCCAAAATCCCCGAAAACTCACTTTTATGAAAGTTTAACACTT
>OFFB01001306.1_pt1 | contig 15552 bp, 15 predicted proteins | sample 1521281 | NCBI WGS metagenome assembly OFFB01 (sample SAMEA3504109, study PRJEB24116) | mouse gut metagenome | biome: mouse gut; feature: mouse-associated habitat; material: faeces | place: Denmark | collected 2011
CACATCGGTGATCATGTCGGATGTAGTGATGTCCTCTTCGGTGTATATGCGGTAGGGAGGAGTCTCAGGAGCCGTAGGCTACAGTTCACCGCCCAGGGCCTCCTCCAGCTTGCCGAGAGCGCGTTTTTCGATGCGGGATACATCGCGCCCCGGGTATTGTAAACGATGCGGTTCGTGATTTTGTGCCGATTTCATGAGATTTCCAGTTGTTTAAAGCGGAATTTAATGATAATTTGTTTGTCGGCGGTCAGCTCCACCCGTTCAATGAGACTGACCAGCAGTTCCCGATTGGTGGAGGCGGTTTCCAGGAACCGTTCCACCAGTTTTTTTGCCAAGTCCACCTGCTCCGCTGGAGAGTAGTCTGGACGGTCCAGCTGGCTGAGGCGTTGCTCCAGGGCGGCGCGGTCAGCCTTGACCTTGGTGTAGATGCGTTGGAAGTCGGCTTCGTCCAGGACGCCGCCGAGCTTATCCATGTAAACCTTGTCCAGATGGATGGTCAAACTCTCGATTTTGGCTTTCAGCGATGCAATCTCCTTTTCGTTGCTGGCCTCCGCCAGAGCCTTTGCTACCTCCCGCTTGGCCGCAGGCAGCAGCTGGTCTGCCTGAAGGTATTGCCAGCAGACCTCCTGTACCTTCTCAATCACCGCCTGGGTAACTGTCTGCTCCTTGATCGTGTGGCTGGTGCAGACCCCCGCCTTGGTAAATCGCTGGTAAGTCCGGCAGACGAAATACAGCTTATCCTCCCCTGCCGCATTTTTCCGGTTCAGTACCGCCAGTGGATAGCCGCACTCGTGGCAAAAGATCAGCCCCTTGAGCAGAAAATCATAGGTCCGGCTTCGGGTGTGCTTCCGGCTGTTGATCAGGGCCCGTACCTTGTCGAAGGTCTCCCGGTCGATGATCGGCTCGTGTGTGCCCTCTACCACCACCCAGTCCCGGCGCTCCTGCTTGATGCACTTTTTGGACTTGTAGTTAATCTTTCGGGTACGTCCCTGAACCATACTTCCGATGTAAGTCTCATTTTGCAGCATATCGGAAATGCGCTCACTGCTCCATAAGCCGGTGTAGGGACCGGGGTTTGGAACTGGCAACCCGGAGTAGGTGGCTGGGGTGGGCACGCCCTCCGCATTGAGCTGCGCTGCGATCTGACGGCAACTCACGCCCTCCAGCGCCATGCCAAAGATACGGCGCACTATGGGGGCTACGTCCTCGTCGATGACAATTTTGTTCTTCTCCGTGGGGTGCATCTTGTAGCCGTAGACCGGTTTGCCGCCGATGAACAGGCCCTTGCGCTGTTTGTCATGCTTGACGCTGGAGATCTTCTTGGAAATGTCCTTGGCGTACATGTCGTTCATGATGGCACGAAAGGGTGTGATGTCGTTGGCTGTGGAGTCCACCCCGGTGTCGATACCGTCCAGCAGGGAGATGTAGCGGACACGGTGCTCCGGGAAGTACCGTTCCATGTAGTGACCGGTGAGGATGTAGTCCCGGCCCAGTCGGCTCAGATCCTTGGTGATGACCATGTTGACCTTCCGGGCCTCAATGTCGGCGATCATGCGCTGGAAATTCGGCCGGTCGAAATTTGTGCCGGACCATCCGTCGTCAATATAGGTGTCGAAAACGGTCAAACGGTGCTGCTGGGCAAATTCGTTGAGCAGGGACTGCTGGTTGTTGACGCTCTCGGACGGGCCTTCGTTCTCATCCTCCTTTGATAATCTGATGTATAATGCCGCATGGTAGTCCATGGGATTGCTTATCTCTAAGTACATATCATACCTCCTGAGATAAGCGGCCATTCATCATATGTATCATACAATATGGCATGAGCGACTTGCAATGTTGTGAAGTTCCTTTTTGAGAAAAAGTTCTAAGGAATTCAGGATGATTTGCTGGACATCCGGTGCATCTTTTGTACAGAGGGTGGTTAAAATCAACTCTTGCGATTTCACTGAAACACCTCCTGATTTGAGATGTTACACTATATTCACAGTACGCGAGAAATAGCCTTGGAGGTACATATGCAGATATTTTTGTAAGGAAACGCAGTATTCACAAAAAAGTGCCGGGTCAACCATGTGCTGAATAATCGCGTAAGGCGGGAATCGTCCGGCCCATTCGTAAGCGGCATAAATCCAGGCCATGACAAAGGTGCGTTCTTCCCCATCCAAATTACCTGCAATCGTTCGGAGAAAGGCATCTCGGCACCGGTCAGAGATGTTTTCCTGTGATGCAAACTGTTTGAGCGACCGCGCTCCAGCCTGAGCGTTTTTGTCAATGGCATCCGCATTCCATCCGTTGTGCTCCACATCAATCCCGCTCAGACGGAGTGAGTCAATAAAGTCAGCGCGGTTCTCTTGCAGAACTTGTTGGAGCCTCAGTTCCATTAGATACATGGAATTACTTCCTTTCGTTAAGATTTTGTGGTATAAGAAAAGGCCTGCCCTTAACAGAGCAGACCCTTGGAGTCATTCGCTGCATATGTATGTTGGCGCCTTCACTTTTCCCCCTTAAAAACTTGTTCAAGAACAAACGCTGTTTGGGAGGGGGAACAACGAATGGTGATTCCATGAATATATCAAGCGGTTAAGATTCCAGATTCTACTGCATACTGCGTTTACTCGACCAAACCTACAAAGCGGTAAAACACTTTGATGTCCTGTCTGCGCTGCCCGTCTACAACGGTACGCTCACCGACTTCAATATGGTCTATCAGTTCATCAATGGTGGCCCGGTCAAGTTCCTGCAAATTCAAATACTTTCGGATAATCACCGTCCAGTTATGAATGGCGGCGGTTTTCTGTTGTGCCTTGTCTACCTCGGACAGAAGCGCATCCAGGCGTTCCGCCTTGGCAAGCCGCTCCTGTTCATTTTTTTGCGTCAGCACCATGAATGTGCTTTCGCTGATCGCACCGCTGTACTTATCCTCATAAAGTTTCGCGGTCATGGTCTCCAACTCCTGCACCCTGCGGCGCAGCTTGCTGATTTCCTGCTGGGCATTGGCTAAACGCTGTCCATCATAATCTGCAATTCTGCGTTTGAGCTTGTCCACTACGGCGGCTTCATTCACTGTCACCGCCTGGGCCTGGGACCTGATTTCCGCAATCACGATCTGCGTCAGCGCCTGTTCATAAATCCTGTGCCATGAACACACGCTCCGGCCCGACTTGCCATAGGTCCCACAGAAATAGGAAATATAGCGTTTTTTTGTGCCGATTTTGCGATGCTGCGTCTCCGCGTTGGCACTTAAAGGGGTCTTGCAATCAGCGCACACCAGCTTGCCGGTAAACAATTTCGCGGTAGGCTCCTGCCTGCCGACAGAACGGAGACTTGCCGCCTCATTGATCTTCTGAACGGCCTCCCATTCCTCTGCGGTGACAATGGCCTCATGCAGCGCCTCATGGCGAATCCACTCGATTTCCGGCTTGTCGATCTGCGTGTGATCCTTATAGGAACGGGTGCCGGTGTGGTTCATCAGCAGCGTCCCTTTGTAGACCTCATTATGGAGAATGGTTTTTACTGTTGCATAGGTCCAGAGCTGGGCGGCTTTGCAGCCGACCTTGCCGTTGATCTGGCTCCAGTAGACACGCGGCGAGGTAATGCCCTCCCGGTTGAGGGTAGCGGTGATCTGGCCGTAGGCCATACCCGCAAGCCGCATATCATATATTCGGCGCACGATACCGGCAGCGTGCTCATCAATGACCAGCTTGTGCTTGTCCTCGGCGCTCTTGCGGTAGCCGTAGGGGGCATATGCGGAAATAAACTGACCGCTGGCCTTTTTGCTGTGCAGCACCGACTTGATCTTACTGCTCAGGTCCCGCAAATGGTAATCGTTCATCAGACTGCGGAAGTGGAGCATATCCGTGTTATCGCCCTCGCTGTCCAAACAGTCCAGCACAGAAACAAACCGGCATCCCAGGCTGGGAAATACAACGTCTGTGTACCGGCCTACCTCCACAAAGTCCCGTCCCAGGCGGGAGAGGTCTTTGACGAGGATGAGGTTGATAACGCCGTTCCGGGCGTCCTCCAGCATTTCCAGAAATCCGGGCCGCTGAAAGGTGCCCCCGCTGTACCCATCGTCACAATAGGTCTTGGTCTCCACCCAGCCGTTGAGCATGGCGAACTTGGACAGAAGTTCCCGTTGATTTTCGATGCTGACGGATTCATCAGCAGGGATATAGTTCTTGGCCTTGGCGGAGTTGGAGGCATCGTCCACGCTCAAACGGCAGTAGATGCCCACCTTATACAGCTTGTTCATACCGCTGCCCGCCTTTCCTGGGACAACGCATCGTCCACACAGCCCACATAACGATAAAATACCTTTACATCCTGAACGCGGGTGTTGCCGCACTTTTGGGCCTCACCAACCTCGATACGGTCCACCAGCTCAAACAGGATGGTTTCATCCAGCTCGGTGATCTCCGTATAGCGCCGGATGATCTCAGCCCATTGGTCGGCATCATGGCGGTTTTCCAACTGCACCCGGACTTTCTGTTCCAGTTCCGGGAGGGCGGCGGCTTTCTGCGCACGTTCCGTTTCGTATTTCTTCATCAGCGTCTGGAACACCGTGGGCGGGACAACGCCAGAGCATTTATCTTCATAGAGATTTTGCATCAGCTTTTCCAGCTCCGCAACACGGGCAGCGGTCACTCGAAACTCCTGCTCATAGGACGCCGCCCGGCTGTGCTGCTCCTTATCCTTCATGCGGATGATTTGCGCCAGCAGCCGCTCCCGGTCATGAGCGGCATATCGGGCCTTCTCCCGAATGTCCTCCAAGACAATCTGCGTCAGCACATTTTCATAGATGGTATGGATGGTGCAGGCGCTTTTCCCGCTGCGGGAGTAACTCCCGCACATGAAAGAACTGTACCGCCCTGGACTTCCATCTTTATAGGTGAACCGCTCTACCTGGTTTCGCATTTTGAATCCGCAGTCCGCGCAGTACACCAAGCCGGTGAAAATGCTCTTGATACCGTCCGATGTTTCGGACTTCCGCACTTTCTTCTGGTCGATACTGACAACCGTCTCCCATACCTCGCGGGAGATGATTGGCTCATGGGTCCCCTCCACACGAATCCACTGATCTTTAGGTTTCGCTACCAGTTTTTTGGATTTGTAGGAGAGAGTACCGCATTTGCCTTGGACCATGTTGCCAATATAGGCTTCGTTGCGGATCATCACCTTAACGGTGCTTTCGTTCCACAGGTGATTGACACGGCGGGGGTCGGTGCGGCCCTGGCGCTGATAGTATAGCTCACCGGGCGGCTGAACGCCCTCGGCGTTTAAGGTGGTGGCGATCTTTCGGAACGCCATGCCGGAGGCCCGCATAGCAAAAATGCGGCGGACCAGAGGCGCGGTTTCCTCATCAATGATGAAGTGGTGCTTGTCCAGCGGGTCGCGCTTATAGCCGATGGGAGGATATGTACCCATGTACTTCCCGTTCTCGGCACAGGCTTTTTTGACGGCTTTTACTTTTTTACTTGTGTCCCGGCTGTAAAACTCGTTAAATAGGTTCAAAAAACACATGACATCGGTGCTGCCGTCATTACTCATGGTGTCGATACCGTTGTTGAGGGCGATAAACCGGCACCCGATGGACGGGAACAGGTAATCGGTATACTGGCCGAACTCGATGTAGTTTCTGCCGAACCGGGACAGGTCCTTGACGAGAATGACATTGATGCGTCCGGCTTTTGCGTCAGCAATCAGGCGCTGAACGCCGGGGCGCTGGAAGTTTGTTCCAGAATAGCCGTCATCCACATAGGTGTCTACTTCATTCCAGCCCCGTTCCCGCACATACCGCTGAAGCAGCAGCTTTTGATTTTCAATGCTGACGGATTCCCCGTCTCTTTCGTCATCGTTGCTTAATCTACAATAGATGCCGACATTGTATGTTTTCTCGATCATTGTTTTACCTCCCGATCAGCCAGATTCATACCCTGTGCGGCGAATGGCTCCTGCCGGATTGCTCCGGCAGCACCTATTATAGAATAGTGAGCGCATGACACGCAAGGATGCGGCCAGCCGCGAGGTAATGTTGGATATGGTTTAGGTAGCAGCAGGGCAGGGCGTCAGCTCCGCCATAGCGCGGCGAACCGCCAACTGCTCCAGGGTCTCGCCCAGGTCTTTCTCGCCAGTGAAAACGCTGGTCACGCGGTACAGCGTCTTGCCGATCTTGATCTCTTTGTACGAAGTGTTGATGCTGGGATTGGTCTGGTCCTTCATATTGACGCACCTCCGTTTGAAAACAGACCGATGCTGAAACTGCAAAAATGCAGATAACTTCCGTTAAGAAAACAGCCGCGCCGGACATTGGCGGTGCCGCACGACTATTGCGGCGCAGTTCCGGCGCGGCTGTTGGTTTTATTCCGTTTCGATGCAGTTCCGCCGTATTTGCCACGCGCCCCCGGCGAAAGGGGGATATTGCAAGCCGCCCCTGGCGGGGCTGTCATAACTCCGCAGCATCGTTCTAACGTGTGCCGCAGGGTTCCGTCTCAAGTCTGTGGACGGGCGTGAGCAAGTGTCATTATCCCCCGCGCAGTTATCGCGCCCGGTGTGCCAAACCGGGTCCAGGACTTACGTTGATCGCTCGGCCAGCTTGTCCATCACCTCCTAAAACTGGCGGTCTTGGCGGCGCGTCCTGTGCCGCTTGTACGCAGGTTTTGTGCTTGCAATACCGTGTATTCAATTTTCGATGTACGAGTGAAGGTGAGGGAAAATGCGTCCTTCACCTACCGGCCCTAAAATGGGGTTTTGGCAGGGACATCAATCACCACTTTTCAAAAAATTTTGGAGCTTCTTTTTTGCCGCAGCCAAACACTCAACAACACTTTGGTGTTTCACATTCTCGGCCTCGGCAATTTGCCGCACTGTCAGTCTTTCCACGCAATACAGCCAAAGGCGGCGGCGCTGGGGGCGGGTCAAACAGTTATCAAGCCCCTCCATGAGTAGGCGGCGCAGTTTTTCGCGCTCCTGCTGTTCCAGGGCCTCCATCAGCGTGTCCTCCGGCGATTGGACGGCGGTGGCCTTTTCAGACAGGCCATGCAGGGACAAAGTGTGTTTGGAGAGCGCGATGCCCGCGTTCTCAATCTGATGGTAACTCTCGTCAGACCACGCTTTCCACCGCTGAAATTCTTCCAGGCTGGAGAAGTCCGCCAGAGTGAGCCGGGTCAGCGTCCCAGCAGCATCTATGTAAACAATGGCGTCCGGGTCCTTCTTGTTCAGCGCATAATCACTTTTGGGGTCAAACATTTTGTTTCCTCCGTTTCATTCGTTGATAGGGGTGGTGCATCGAAACGGAGGCGGCGGGCCGCGACACCCGCAGGGGCTGACTTTTTTCCCGAAGATTCGACAAAGCAGAGGGCCGGGTACTTCCATTGAGTACCCGGCCCTCTGCTTTGTTTCAGAATGATAATTCTTGTTTATATGCCGTTGCAGTTCTGGATGATAAGTAAAATAGGGTGTATCAGCTGCAAGGCTTTTTTTGACAGATCACCCATCAGGAGCAGCCGAAACAGCTCCACCATACAAAGCAAAAACACCATAGCCATCTCCTTAAACGGTGGCTTATGGTGTTTGAGCGCACAAAAGCGTTCCGCAAAGCTGCCGTTTTTTTTAACAGCCTCTCGGAATCATTTTTTTTTGAAAAGTTCGGCAAAAATCAGAATTATATTGCATGGTAGTCAGAATTGCGCAGGTATTCAAATCACGCTTTCTGCACTATACAATACAGTTGAGGTGAAGAATTATGCCGAATGATGTCTTAGTAAATGGTGGAGCGCGGTTAAGAGCGATCCGAAAAGAGCGAGGTTATACACAGGAGCAGTTGGCAGAGTTGACAAAGCTCTCCACCCGCCATATCGCAGGTATTGAAAAAGGAGAGGCGAATCCGTCATTTGAGGTGCTTTATACAATCACAACTGTTCTCGGCGTTTCTTTTGACGTGATTTTCAATCCAGCAGATGAACAGGTAGAGCGCGAAATCCAGGAAATCACCGGGCTTTACCGGGCCTGCCCGGAACAGGGGCGGCGGTTGATCCTGGCATCCATCCGTGCTATGGTACATGAGTTGACGGATTGCCAAGAAGTGTAGTGCCGTTAAGGAGTTGGGCCAGTGGGTAAAAGAAATCTTACCCACTGGCCCTAATTTTGCTGGGCAGGCTATTCAGTTTGATGCTATTGATACGCATTTCGTACTTACTCAAAGGATTTTTGGCTGATGGTATGCTCCATTCAGTGTAGAGTCAGATGAACATGAGGAAGAAATCAATCGTTTCCTTGGAAAGTTTAGGGCTTGCAGCCGCGCTAATCAGATGGTACTGCTTAATACATTGGACTTCCTCGCGGAACAGCTATTAACGCTCCAAGAGGATAAAGGGGAAAATTGATACACCCAATAGACAAGCAGAGCAAGCGTCTTTTCTTTTGGCTTTATAGTTGAAAAATGACGGCAAGGGCAAAGTGCGAACCCTTGCCGCCATATATTTTATTTACACAACTACGGTAACTGTTTGTATATGAAAGCATTGGGGGAGCGCAGCCAAAATTTGAAAGCCTCGGTCTACGATGCCAAGGATGTAGCCGTTGTTATATAGCCGCAGTAGGAACTCGGCCATCTGCTGGCCTGTATGATAATCATCAAAAGCCATATCATAATCATACTGCTCCACATTTCTTTTCTGCCGCTGGACCGATTTTTTACTAATCTCTATGCTAAGCCACAAATGTCACAAGAATGTCACTGTCCTAACCTGTTTCGACATGAGAATAGCCTAAAATGTCACAGTTTCGAGACATTTGAAAGCTGAGAACAAGTTGTTCCCGGCTTTTATGGATAAACAGCAATTTTGCCGCAGATATTCTCTCTGTCCTTTGCAATCAGCTTTCATCGTCTGATGGAGCGGTGTAATGATTCTGTACTGCTGTTGGAAGTTCGTCATACTGCACCTCGCTCCAGTCCAAGACGCCCCGGATCGGCATGACGGTCAGGCGGATAAAAGCCCCATCCCGCAGTTCTCTGGATGTTCCAAAAGTGATCTCCTTTTCACCGCCGTTTTCGTCATAGCACAGCAGAGTATAGGCATAGGGCAAGCTGCCTTTCAGGTTAATCACGCCGCCCTTGGAATCCACCTGCTCAATCTTGCTGTTGTCAATTTGGGAATAATACTCGGCGCTGCCAACGCCGGAGAGGAACCACGCACAAAAGCCGATCAGACCAATGAGCAGGACAGCGGCGGCGCCTGTGGCAATTTTTACTTGCTTTTTCATGTTGTTTGACACTCCTTACCAACCTTTTTTTGTGATGACTTGTTTGGGCTTTTTCAACCTCTTTGCGGCCGCACTCTTTTTTGTAGTTCTTACAAAAATAGCGGAAACCAGCAAAGCAATCAGCATACTTAGGGCACAAACCACCATGTTCCAATGTACCGCCGGGTCATAGCTGCGGTAGCGAATCAGACCCAGGCTCGCGGTTACAGGATAGATATTGGACAGAGTTGTGCTCCCCGCCGCAAACATCCCGCCATAGCCGTAAACAAAGGCCACCACCGCTCCAATAAGGTGTCCATTTTGAATGCGGGCGGCGATTGCGATGATCGGCAGGACCGCGACATAAAGAAACAGGCAGTTCAGCGTGATCTGTGCCGCAGTCTGTGCAATCGCTGGCAACCCGCCGCCAGGGAACCCCAGAAACAAGGCGGCAGTTACGGTGAAAACCGCGCTGGCAATCCCCAGGAACAATGAGAGCAGCCCGCCAACTGCCAGCTTGCCAAAAAGCAGGGCAGGGAACGGCACAGGAACCGTCAGGATACTTTTCAGCGTATCGTCCGTCCCCTCCCGGTTGATGATATATCCGGTAATCAGCGCAATGCACATAGGAAAAATTGTTGTGGCGTTGTTCTTGATGACCTGTTCCGCGAAAAATGGGAAGGTCCAGACGGTGCCATCCAGTGCGGTAGTGGAGAAAACGGTCAGCAGGACGGAGAGCAGCATCAGGAGAACGCCCGCCCAGATGATGTGATACCGTTTCAGCTTCCAAAGCTCGGTTTTCATCATAACAAGCACCTCAATCACCCCTTCTCTTTTTATACAGCTGGTCGATCAGCAGAATGGATAAGACGGACATCACGCCTAAAATCAGGACGGTCTGCGCTGTTGTGGGAACCAGATATTCCAATTCGCCTACGCTGCCTCTGGCTCCGTGGCTGGCCAGATCACCGGCGCACCAGAGCGTCGTGAGGGGAATCGGCATCAGCCAGCATAGAAATTTTGGCAGAGCGCTGAAACAGCCTTCAGCGGTCAGGCTTAGCACGCTGTAAAAAATGCACAGCAGGACGGAGAAGATATAGGTCTTGCTGAAAAAGACCACCAACACCACCAGCGGCAGGGTCCCCGCCGTGACAAAAATTCCCAGCTCCACAGCCACCCACAGCTTGTAGCCAAGCCCGCCGACTTCGGAAATCAGGCTCCCGCAGACGATAGTAACGGCGGCTGTAGACAGGCAGAAGATCAGTCCAAACAGAAACAGAACTATGATTTTGGCAAGAATCATCTGGGTACTGGTCACCGGAATGGTACGCAGATTTTTGAAGGTGTCGTTGTCCCGCTCCATAAAAAACAGCATAGCGGCGATGACACCAATCACGCAGGGCAGAAGCAGCTCCACTCCATAGCCAAGGACGAACTGGTAAAAGTCGTCGAAAAGTTCCGCTTTTGTGTCGTATCGGGCCAACATACGGGGTGTCAGCATCATCAGCGCCACCGGGGGCGGGAACAGGAACGTGGAGAGAATGACAAAAGGAATAAATTTTTTGCGTTTTAATTTCGCAAGTTCACAGGAAATCAGTTTAAGCAATTCCCTCACCCCCGGTTACCCGCTTGAAGTAGTCCTCCAGGCTTTCCTCCACCGTCGCGGCCTCCGACACCTCCAAACCGTGCTGCACAAAGGCGGAGACGATCTTTGCCACAGGGATTTTAATGGAATCCATTCGCAGAGTGTGGCCGTCCTGCACAGTGAACTGATTTTCGCGGAAAACACCCCGCAAAATTTCCGCCGCCCGCTCCGTGTCGGAAACCGCAAATCGGACATATCTGCTGCTCTTGGCCTCCAGCTCCGCAAAGCTCTCCTCCTCCAGCAACACGCCGTGGTCGATAATACCGATGTCGTCCGCCAGCAGCGCCACCTCGGAGAGAATATGGCTGGAGATCAGGATGGTCTTGCCCCTCTCGTCACACAGCGCCCGGATGAAGGAGCGCACCTCCGCGATGCCGATGGGGTCCAGGCCGTTGATGGGTTCATCCAAAATCAGCAGCTCCGGGTCGTGCATGACCGCCAGGGCAATGGCTAACCGTTGCTTCATGCCCAGGGAATATTGGGAGAACAGCTTTTTATCCCGGTAGGGCAGTCCCACCAAATCCAAGGCGCTTTTGATGGCGTTCTGGTTTTTCAACCCCCGCAGAGCGGCGAAGATACGCAGATTTTCCGTTGCTGTCAGATTGGGATAAAAGCCGGGGGATTCAATCAGGCTGCCGATGCGGGGCAGCAGTTTCTTCTCGTTGCCCGCAAGGGACTTCCCCCAGATTGCCACCTCCCCGGAGGTGGGCTGGGTCAATCCCAGCAGCATCTTCATGGTGGTGGTCTTTCCGGCCCCGTTCCGGCCCAGCAGACCGTAGATGCGGCCTCGCTGGACATGGATGTTCAGATTCGCCACGCTCTTTTGCGGCCCGTACTGCTTGGTCAGATGGTTTGTTTCAATGATGATTTCGCTCATAGCGGTTACCTCCTTTGCAAAGCGAGTATACAACGCCATCCTTGAGTTATCTTTGAGGTAACCTTGAGATAACCTTGAGATTGCGCCGGGAGCATATACAATTTGTGAGTGTTGCGCTATAATAAGCCGCAGGCAGGAGGTGCTTCTATGCTTAATAAGGAAATTCTCGTTGTAGACGACGATCAGGATTTACGGACGATGATTCGCTCTGTTTTCGAGAGCGCCGGGTATACGCAGATTACGACAGCGGCCTCCGGCGAGGAGGCGTTGGCGCTGATGGCGAAAAAAACACCCGGCATCATCCTTCTGGATGTGATGATGCCGGGCATGGACGGGTTTGAGCTGCTGCAAGAGATTCGCGCAGTCAGCACGGTTCCGGTGCTGATGCTGACAGCCAAGGGTGAGGCTGAGGACAGGTTTGCAGGCTTTGAACTGGGGGCGGACGATTACTTGGTCAAGCCGTTCTTACCGAAAGAACTGCTGCTGCGGGTCCAGGCAATTTTGAAGCGGGCCTATCCCCCAAAAGACCATGTTGTTCAGTTGGAGGCTGCCGCAGTTGATTTAGACCAGGCAGAGGTTATCAAAAACAGCCAGCGTATCCCGCTGACCGCAAAGGAATATTCCATTTTTCAAAAGTTGGCGGATAACGCTGGTCATATTGTGACAATCGGGCTGCTTTGCCAGGCGGTATGCGGGGAGATATGGCAGGGATATGAAACGACGCTGATGACCCATATCCGGCATTTGCGGGAGAAGATCGAAGAAAACCCGTCAAAGCCTGTATCGCTCCTGACGGTGAAAGGTCTGGGCTATAAGCTGTTGGTGAAGGAGCCGGAGAAATGAAACCTGTGGAACGCTTTTTTCGGAAATACTTTTTGTCCATGATAGGCATTATTGTGTTGTTTCTTCTGCTCAATATTATCCTGTTCTTCTCTGTGCTGATCTGGGCTTGGCAGACCTCGGAGACTCCGAAACTATCCTTGAACGAAATCTGTGACAGCATTGTCATGGGCGAGGCGGGCCGTTTTACTACGTCTGAGGAACTGGCCGAACTGTTGGAGGAACATCACGCCTGGGCCATGCTTCTGGATGATAAGGGGACAGTCATTTTTCAGGAACGGATGCCGGAGGAATTGCCTCGCCGGTACACACCGGTGGACGTGGCAAAATTCAGCCGATGGTACTTGGGTGATTATCCTGTCTATGTGCAAGAGCATCCCCAGGGGCTTCTGGTAGTGGGCGGTGAGAAAGGCAGTCAGGTGAAATATTATTTTTCAGTCAATGAAAGCTATGTAAAGAATCTGTTTGCCGGGCTGATTGCCGTCTTTTTGGCAAATATCATTGTGGTGGTCCTGCTGATCTGGAAGAACATCCGACACGTTGAAAAGGCAGTCACGCCCATATTACGGGGGATTGAAACGGTATCCTCCGGCCAGCCGGTCAGCCTCCCGGAGAAAGGAGAACTGGCGGAGATCAACCGGCAGCTCAACCGGGCGGGCGCCTTTATCGCCAAAAAGGACTGCGCCCGGGCCGACTGGATCAGCGGTATCTCCCATGATGTGCGGACACCCCTCTCCGTCATCCTGGGCTTTGCCGGGCAGCTGGAGGATAACCAAACGCTTCCGGCCCCGGCCCGTGAGCAGGTGTCCTGCATCCGAAAGCAGGGAGAGAAGTTGCGAAATCTGATCTCCGATCTAAACCTTGCATCCAGGCTGGAGTATTCTATGCAGCCGCTCCGGCTGGAGAAAATCTATCTGGTGGAGCTGGCGCGGCAGGTTGTCTGCGAGTTTTTGGACAGCGGTTTGGAAGAACAGTATAGAATTACGTTTTCTTCCGATCAGGAAAGTGAAATGGCGTCCATCATGGGGGACGAGGCCCTGTTGAAACGCGCGTTGTATAATTTGATTCAAAACAGTATGATTCATAATGCAAGTGGATGTGATATTTCTGTTTCCGCAGTGTGGAACGGAAATCATACGGTCATCACGGTATCGGACAATGGCATTGGCGTGTCTGCTAAAAAACTAGAAGAATTGAAAGCCAACACACACCGTATAGAAAGCACCGATGAAAGGCTGAATTTAAGGCATGGCCTGGGTGTATTGCTGGTTTGGCAAATTGTTGAGGCACACCATGGAACCATGGAAATTTTCAGCGAACCGCAAATTGGATATAAAACAGTGTTAACCTTTTCAAACGGTGAAATTTAAGGAAACGGAGAACGCTTTGCCTGCGTTCTCCGTTTCCCGTTTTTATTCAGTTTAGCAATATATCAGTTCCATAACCTGTTTTTATAGACAAGGCTCAATTTTGCCGCAGCCGTTCTATGATGCTGATTTTAGCAATCTGCCGGTACAAGAGTGCCGGTATTGCCACGGTTAGGAGTATAAGGAACGGATAGATCACCAGCATGGGCCACATGACAAAGCGATAGGTGAAGAACCAAATCCCGCTGGAAATTCCCCGTACGACCACCACAGAAAACAGAACGCCAAGGACAACTGATGTGATGATTGTTCCCACAGCATAATACAATCCCTCAAAGGAGAGCATACGCTTTAGCTGCTTGCCGGTCATGCCGATGCTTTGCAGCATGGCAAATTCCTTTTTGCGGGTGATAACGCTTGTCAGAACGGAGTTGACAAAGTTTGCGATCCCGATAATGCCGATAATAATGCTTAACGCTCCGCCGATGGTGATAATCAGGGAGGTCAGGTCATCAAAGGAGCTGACATAGGTTTCCTTGGATTCAAAATTCATGCTCGGCTCTACGCTGTCAATATAACTGTTCAAAAACTCCACCATTTCAGTTTCTGTTCCCGCTTTCACATCAAAGGGGAAACTGACAAGATGGGGGGTATCACACAGCGACAGGAAAATTTCTGTCGGGAGATAGAACCGGGCTTCCCCCGTGTTACGGGTGGTGGCCGTGTTCTCGTTGGCCCGGACTTTTGCCAGGATGATAAAGTCATAGCTGTCCGTAGTGGTGCTGGAAAGTTCCTCTGCTTTCAGATGGTTAATCTGTACCGTATCACCCACGCTGATATTGGGGTTGTCTATGACGGTTCCATCGTCGTTACACTCTACGCTTAACAGGATATACTTTCCTGTTTTCAGCTTTTCCAGGTCGATTGTCCCCTCTATGGCCTCCATGCCGTTCAGTAAAAAATCGTCCGCGCCATACAGGGCTACAAAAGAATTTCCGTTCTGATCTTTGTTATAGCTGTAAAAGGCGTTGTGTTCCGTGGAAAACGGTTCTTCCAGCACACGGGAGGTATACAGCCTGCCGCCATCCTCATAGGCTTCATTTTGCTGGACGGCATCTATAAAGGTTTCGGACAGGTCACTTTCGCTTGTTTCAAAACGAAACTGAAAATAATCAGCGGTGGAGATCACGAAATCGGTATCCAGAAATTTAGCGATATACTTGTCAATATCAAACCCGCCGGACAGGGTGAATACTGTGTTGAACAGCACCAAGCTCAATGTCATGGACACGATCACCAACACAGTACGCTTGCGGTTGCGGCCCAAGTTCGCCAGGGCCATGAAATGGAGCTTTGCGCCATGCGTTGACTTTTTATCCTTGGCCTTGCGCTTCCCAAACGCCGCTGTATCATTCTCCGTATAGCGAATGGCTTCGATTGCCGAAACTGTACCGGCAATCTTCGCGGGCTTGCGGACGCTGACAAAGACCGTAAAGAGGGCAAAGGCGGCGGAGCCAATGAAGATCAAAGGATTTACCGTTACTTTAATCCCGGCGTCTGCGGTATAACTCGTTCCGTTCATC
>OFFB01001310.1_pt1 | contig 15543 bp, 13 predicted proteins | sample 1521281 | NCBI WGS metagenome assembly OFFB01 (sample SAMEA3504109, study PRJEB24116) | mouse gut metagenome | biome: mouse gut; feature: mouse-associated habitat; material: faeces | place: Denmark | collected 2011
GTTGTAGATGAGCATTTCGATGTGTGGCGACTGTATTGCCGAGCTGTAGAGCATCTGCGGTTCCGCATCAAGGGGTTGAGATATTTCACCGGTGATGATGAAATCTTTGTCGGGACCCTGCTTTACCGAGAGTTCAGGTGCTCCGTTGCGCTGCCGGTACACGGTGGTCAGGTCATCGTCGATCTTGCAGTTTATCGTGTAGGAAAGCACCGGATAATCTTTTCTGAGCATTATGTCGATGGCTTCAGGCTGGATATTTTTCAATGCCGTGTGGGTGAAGAGGAATATGTCGAGTTTGTCGCCAACCTCAAGCCCCGGCACGGCAAGTTTCTGCCTGTCGGCATTGTTCTCTTTCTTTTGCTGCGACAGAATCACGAAATCATCGGTGGGCACTTCGACAATTTTTCCGTCAGGTTTTATGATGCGGACTCCGAGCACATATTTACGTTCATCTTTCTCTTGGAAAAACCAGTCGCTTGATCCTGCTTTCACGGGCATGTCATATTCGGAAAATTCTTCCAGCGCCGCCTTGTCATTGATGAGGACAAGAGTGCGCATATAGTCGTCCATGTTTATCAACGCCACTTTTTTCAGGGGAATCAAAGATGCATTGCGGTCAAATCCTATGCCTGTCTTTTTCTTGGCGGAAATATCTTTATGAGCCGCGAGCACCACCGCCGATTCATTTTTGTACTTTTCCGGGACTGCCGGAGGAGTGATGAATTGCGGAAGCGAATCAGCCCATACCTCGGCACGTACTCTTGCCGAGTACTCCTTATAATCTGATGCCTTATCAGCGAGCGCTTGCATTGAGCATACTGCTGTCAGAATGATGGAAATGATTGTTTTTTTCATATAAGAAACGTGTTAATGATTTGTTATAGAGAGTTCGATCTGATTTTTGCAGGCGTTTTCCCATTGCGCGAGGCTCTTGTTCCACCCGTCTATATCTTGGATGGCTATCATGGGATCGGTGATCTCCACACTCTTCCGCATGATGACGGTGTTGGCTGCCGGAGCTGAGAAATCACAAGAAAATACGGCATGAGGAGTTGTGGTGGAGAAGCTCTCGGGAAGATGGGTGAGCTTTACGCCGGGAGGTAATGTGAGGACGGATTCACGCACTATCCTGCCGCGTCCCGGCAAGCGATAGGGCGATTGCCGGTCATGATTGTCGATGCGGTCAAGCGACACGCCGTTCTGAGCATTCAGCTCAATGTATATCGCCTGTTCTGCGGTGGTGACAGCCTCGGAATTTTCGATCGGGGCTTCAATCACGGCTATACCTGATGATGGGCTGACTTGTTTTGTGAGCGACTCAACCGAAATGGAGCTGCGCCGCAGCGGCACAAGGTCTATCGCCATATTCTCGTCGATATATTTTTCGCCCTTGGCGCTGTAGATCGACAGATACGCTTCCTTGAAGTCGCCGCTCAGGGTGCGTGTCGCTGTTCCGTGAAGGCTTTTAAGATCAGGCGAGAGTGTGTAGTTGTAATTGACCGAGTCGGTGGCGGTAGCCGCAGGAGTGAGGCGCGGCACTCGTATCATCGTGTAATTTCCGTCGCTGTTTTCGGGCAGAAGGATTGCGTCCTTGCCTTGTATCGCCTCCGGGATGTGAGCGGCGGCAATGTATTCGTTGGTCGCGTCAAGATATAGCGTGTCGCCATTCTCGACAGCCACGCAGATGCTATGGTCGGTGGCGGCAAGCGACGGCGTCTCGGCGATGTTGAATCCTATATTGTTGGTGCCTATGACAGCGGCTTTTGCGTCAATCCCTTCGTGTTGCAGTAATGTTGCCAGGAGGAGAGCCATACCCTTGCAGTCGCCGTAGCGCTTCCGCAGCACCTCGGCGGGTGTGTCGGGGCGGTGTCCGCTTTCTCCCTCCTCATAAGCCACATAACGAATGTTTTTCTGTACCCATGAGTAGATTCTTTCGAGTTTCTGCCGAGGTGACAGTGAGTTGCCTTCGCTGCAATATACATTCTCTTTCAGAAATGTGTCGATCCCGGGTATGTCGGTGTCGACGCGGCTTATGTCGACGTGCCACCGGCAAAGGTCGTCGAGTGTGGGGAACCATCCTTTGATGAGAAGTATCGGGCGATAGAGAAACGGATTGGGCGTTCTGAATTCATCGGCGGCATTGATTGTGCCCTCAAGATTGTTGAGTTCATAGATGTACACGCGTGAACCGTCGGGCAGTTCTTCCATGCGGCGGCTTATTCCGGAGGAGCCGTCGGGAGTGAAATTGTGCTCCTCCACTGTTATGCCGGAATAATCGGGCGGAATGATTATCCGTGTCTCCTTGTGTTTGACGGGATATTGATTGGAGAGGTGGAGGAATGAGAACATTGCCGGATCGGTGACGGTGCGCTCAAATTGAACCTTGCTCTTTTTGCCGGGACCGTCGAGTTTCATGTCGAAATAGCACACGCGGTTGTCATCGTGAAACACATTGCGCGACGGAGCACTTTCATAACGCGCTTTTCCCTTGCCTGACGCTTTGTCAAGTTTCATGACATCATTGTAGAAAACCGCAGGCTGGATCTGTTCGCCGTAGCGGGTCGCTTCATAAATGTGTGAAATATGGTTTTTCACGCAGGCGGGATTATTGCCTTTGGGAGGGATGAATTGCCATGTTTCGGTACCGTCAATCAACATCACGTTGTCCTTGGGATGTGACATGGCGGTGAGATAAGCAAATGTCAGGATAACCCAAAAGCATCTCCGCCCTATTGACGCAGATGTTGCAAATTTCATGAGGAAATGTATTTGGTGGATATAATAAGTTGGTTTATATTTCTTTAGCTCTGAAAGAAATGGGGGGGGGTAGAAGAGAGGCTATAGTCATCGGCACAGGAGTATTAGGTGGTTATTCGCAAATATAATCAAAGATTTCGATTTAATGAAAAATATAAAGTAGAAAATGATGGCAAATTATTATCTTTGTGTATAATGTCACATAACGGTTTTACAAAAAAGGATCTTGATGAGCTAAGACGCTATTCGTTGAAATTGCGGCTTGCCGTTGTTGGAACTACTTGCTTTATAATCGCAGCAATGTGGTTGCTTTTCAAATATTATGCCGAGGTGAAAGAAAAGCATCGGCAGGAGGAAATTGCACGCTTTGAGGAAGACTCCCGCAGGATACAGTCGGAAATTGCTGAGCACGATAGACTCATCAGGCTTGAGAGGGAACGACAACTATATGTTGCAGAATCGATAAAGATTGCTAAAATGCCTATATACACCATTGCAGAAGTGCATGAATTGGTGAAATCAAAGACCCCGTCATATTCGTGGAAATATCTGTGGCGGAAGGATAATGACAATTGGATTGTGTGCTATATGCGGGAATATGGCGGAAAGCACCATTGGTTTATGCGTCGGTTTAATCCGACAATAAGGGAGTTTGACCGTGAAATTGAGGTGATGCCACAACAAATTGTAAGCCGAGACCTCAGCAATATTGATCGTCAAAAATACTGTGTGAAGGAAAAACCTCAAAACTATTTTATTGAAGATATATTCGGCAATTTGAGGTATCATGAAGATGGTTATTCGACAGAACTATGGAGACGCATAAAACATGGTTATAATATACCATCGACATCGCGTCCGCCTTCGGTAAAAAATCGGATTACCAGATATGACGACTACGAGGATTTTGACGATTATTATTACGACAATGAAGAAGATATACGGTTATACTATGGGAGATGAATGTCAATAAATTGCCCAGAATATAGTGAATGAAATTATGATGGCGGCAATGCAAAGGCGAATAACGATAGAGTTTCCTCTTTTAATATGTTCCATTGCTGATAATGTGCGCTCAAGCTCGTCGAGATTGATTTTTCTGACGTTTCTGCGATATCTGTTGGTGCTTGGTGATGGGCTACGGTAGCGATGGTGATGAGTAGGAATTAGATGCGCGTTATTTTGTAGAGGATAATGTTCTTCCTCCATGTGGATGTTTTCATCTGGCTCATCTAAATGCTCTTCGGATGAATAATGGTCTCCACTCAAGGTAGTCCCATCAGAGTAAGAATAATCCACCCACATATCGTGTGTGGGATTGCCGTTATATTCGCTAAAGTTGTCCATCAGTATATAAGTTGTTTAATAGAATCACACCAAGAAAGATAATTTCGATGAAACAATCTCTCAAAACCATATATTCCTGTATGATTAATACGAAGGTTACCTTGTGCTATTTTTTGTCGTTTATTTAATATTTCAGAGGCAAAGTATGCGAATACCTTATCAATGCAACCATCATATTGAACTGTATTAACCTTAATGACATACGTGCTTCTGGTTAAGTTTACATTTTCAAAGACAATTATTGTTATCCTAGGGGTAGATTTAATTGTGAAAATAAACGAATATTCAGTAACGTCAGCCCCGGATGCTGTCGTGCGTTGCTCGGTACAACACACGACCTTATACTCTTCAATCTGTAACGAACAAAGATAATCAAGATATTTGGATTTAAAATTCTTTATAATCGATTTTGTTTCTGATTTTGATATATCCCTACGCTGAACAGATTTTTTAGCCTCGCATTTTATTATGTCTGGCTGAGAAAGTCTTTGCTCTATTAATTTGATACATTCAGTAAGCGATAATGGAGATAAAACTTTGGTGATACGTCCATTTTTAGATTCAACATATATTGACGGCAATTGCTTAAATAAATATTGGGTTATATTTGAAAACACTCTTCTAGATTGTGCTGAATTGTAACGAAATGGCAAATGACCATTTGTGCCGTCAGGAAATTTCGGGTGGTATAGCCATATATAGCCATCCATGAAATGAAGATATCTTGGTGATAAGAAAAATGTTCCTGTTAGAGGTGGATTTGGACTAGGTTTGAAATGCGAGTCAAATGTCAATAAATCCAAATGGCGTAATATTTTATTAGCCTTGATTAATCCTGCTTTAACGAAAAAGATAGGATTGGAAACAATTCCGTCGTTAGTTAAGCGTTTAAGTAGGTTGTGAAGAGCCTTTTGAAGTTCAAAAATGCTATCGTTATCTGAAGTATCGTGAAAATCATGTCTATAAACAAAATATGCAAGTAGAATATGCCATCTATTTATGAGAGGAGAATTGTAAAATTCACGAATGAAATGATGTATATTATTGACTCCAAATACAGCCATTTCACTCCTAAAATCATTCAATTCAAAAACAGGTTCTCCAATATTGTATAAAAATTCTTCAAAATAACTAATTTCGGCATCTATAAGGTAGGGAATGTTGTAGATGCAACATTCTACTAATTCTTTTGTTTCTTTATCCGCAATATTTAGTTGCTGCTTAAGGAAATCAATGCCAAATGGTTTGAAATATGTTATCCAAAAAAATTGCATAAATATGTATGCATTTATGTCAATACTATATGCTCCAGGGTGATTTTTAGAGTAAACTTTAAATGGAACGGTTACTTTAGAGCTTTGATGTACTGATTTTAGGCTGTAAAAATTGTCAAACTTATTAATTCCCATAGTCAATTGTTAATGAAGAGTCCATGATAATTTAGGAATAAAGATTACGCAAGGCAGTCAAAAGGTGATTTGGAGCAGTCTGTAGTTTATATGTATAACGCAAAAGTTCTGTACGATATTAATTCAAAATCTAATTATGGTGTAATTTATAGGACCAAATATAATCAAATATTTCGATTTAATGAAAAATATTCCGGAAAATCGGGAAAATTGCGAATAGATGGATACAATATATATAATATGAAATATGGAATATGTATCCAAGTTTCCGTAAGGAAACATCAATCGGTAGCCGAGGGCCGAGCGTAGCGAGACCCTCGGAAGATGTGTCAGAGATTTGTGATTCTGAAAGAATCATCTTAATAAATTCGTCAATTCTGATATAATTTGGTATCTTTGTCTAAAATCAATTCTATGAGCTTTATACGACTCAATTACCACATTGTGTTTGCCACAAAACGACGCGAACCTACAATTGATCTTGCCAATGAGCGACGGGTATATGCGCTGCTGTTTTCAATAATGAAAAAATATGGAGCAACGGTTTTTCGAATAGGCGGAATGCCCGACCACGTTCATATCTGTGTGTCTATTCCGCCAACGATTGCGGTTTCAGATTTTGTCAAACACGTAAAGCGAGAGTCGAGCCTGGCGATTAAACAAAATTCAATATTGGCAAAATGGGACGGTTGGCAGAATGGTTCCGGGTGTTTTTCATATTCCAAAAATGATGTTGACAATATCGTTAATTATATCAAAGGTCAAAAGGAGCATCATAGGAAAAGATCGTTTATCGATGAATATCGTGCATGGTTGATTGAGAATGGCGTAAGCTCCGATGAGCCGTATTTTCCATGATTGTTTATTAAGATGAATCTTTCAGATTCATAAATTATATTGCATCATTCCGAGGGTCTCGCTACGCTCGGCCCTCGGCTACCGATTGATGAATCCATTCGGATTCGGATTTGTTTGTGAATTGTCTGTGTGTAAAGATATTGATGAATCCATTCGGATTCAGATTTGTTTGTGAATTGTCTGTGTGTGAAGATATGGATAAATCCATTCGGATTTTCGTGGTGTCTTTTGGGTTCATCGGGGTTGCTACGCTCGGGACACGGAAATCTACCCGGAATTCATTGTCACTGTTATTCTAATCATGAAACATTGCCGCGTCGTGGTGCAATCAAAAGGCTTTGTTGTGGGCGAACTGAGGAGGGGTGTGCGGCGTTTATTTATAAAGGTTTTTATGCTTTTATAAATTGCGACGGGATGATAGATTATATCGTTGAAATATTGAGGGATTATCCGGCAGTAGCGCTGTTTCTGACTGTCGGTGTAGGATTTTTGTTGGGGCGTTTACGCTATAAGTCTTTTACGCTCGGGAGCGTGACAGCGGTGCTCTTGGTGGGTGTTTTTGTGGGGCAGTTGCACATCCCTATGTCAGGACCGTTGAAGACGGTGTTTTTTATGATGTTCCTGTTTTCGGTGGGCTACAGTGTAGGGCCTCAGTTTTTCCGTGCTTTGCGAGGATCGGGATTGAAGCAGGCATTGTTTGCGGTGCTGATGAGCGGCTGCTGTTTCGGCGTCACGCTTGCCATATCGCTGTTGCTTTCTTATTCACCCGGTGTTGCTACGGGGCTGTTTTCCGGGTCTCAAACCTGTTCAGCCGTGCTCGGACTCGGTAGTGAGGCTATCTCCAAATTGCCGCTTGATGCAGGCGTGAAATCGCAGGAACTCAACATGATTCCGCTGTGTTATGCTGTGACTTACATTTTCGGCACATTTGGCACGGTGGTTATTCTCGGGTCATTCGGCCCGCGGTTGCTCGGCGGACTTGATAAGGTAAAACACGCCACCAAGATGCTTGAAAAGCAGATGAACGACACTTCATGGGAGAATGATCCTGCAAATATCACGGCGCTGCGTCCGGTGACCTATAGGGCTTATCGCGTGGAGAATGACTTTTTCAGGACCGGTAAGCCTGTGCATGAGGTGGAGGAGTATCTTGCCGGCGCCGGGGTGCCGGTGTTTGTCGATAGGGTGAGGAGCCGTGGCAAGATATTCAATGCCATGCGTCACCGTGTGATTAATTTGGGCGATGTGATCGTGCTGTGCGGTCGGCGTGAGTATATGGTCAATGACGGCGGGCTTGTCGGTCCGGAGGTGTCGGATGCCAAGCTGCTTAATTATCCTGTCAAGAGAGTGCCTGTTTTGGTCACCAAGGATGAAGTGATAGGCATGAAGCTGTCCAAACTCCTTGAGATGAGGTATATGCACGCGGTCAACATACGCAACATCAAACGTGACGGCAGAGAGGTGAATCCTGTCGACGATCCCACGGTGGAGAAGGGCGACATATTGACTCTTGTGGGTTCGCACACGGCGTTGACCAACGCGTCGTCGCATATAGGGCACATGGATATGCCGACGGTTGCGAGCGACCTCATGTTTGTGGGTCTTGCCATTTTCGTGGGAGGCGTCTTCGGCGCCATGACGTTGATGATAGGCAGCATCCCTGTGAGCTTCGGCACCAGCGGCGGAGCGCTCATCGCCGGTCTTGTATTTGGCTGGCTGAGGTCGAAGCGTCCCACCTACGGTCATATCCCCGACTCGGCGATATGGCTTATGAACAATCTTGGGCTCAACGTATTTGTAGCCACTATCGGCATAGAATCGGGACCCACCTTCGTGGAGGGTATCCGAGCCGTGGGACCCATGATTTTCGTTGCCGGTATTATCGCCACCACTCTGCCGGTTCTGTTTGGAGTGTGGATGGGGCATAAAGTGTTTAAGTTCAATCCTGCGATAACGCTGGGATGCTGTGCCGGGTCGCGCACGAGCACAGCGTCGCTCGGTGCCGTGCAGAACACTCTCGGAAGCACTGTTCCCGCGATAGGCTACACGGTGACCTACGCCGTGAGCAATCTTTTGCTCGTGGTGTGGGGCGTGGCTCTGGTGACTATTTTGACTTAGTGACGTTCTTATTTTTGCGGTTACGTGGAAATGTTGTATTTTTGTACTCAACTCAACTGCTGATGATAGAAAGGATAATTATCATAGAAAATGTGGATCCGGTAAGCTTTTACGGGGTCAATAACTGCAATATGCAGCTTATCCGCAATCTGTTTCCGAAATTGCGGATGGCAGCCCGCGGTCAGATAATAAAGGTGATAGGCGATCAAGAAGAAACCGCTGTTTTCGAAAAGAAAATAAAGGAGCTTGAGGAATACTGCGCCAAGTATAACAAGCTCACCGAGGATGTGATTCTTGACGTGGTAAAAGGAAAAGCGCCCAAGGAGATGCCGAAGGACAGCGTGATCATCTACGGTGTCAACGGCAAGCCCATCACCGCCCGTTCAGCCAATCAGCAATTGCTTGTTGACTCGGTCATCAAGAATGATCTCACATTTGCCCTTGGACCTGCCGGAACCGGAAAAACCTACATAGCTATAGCCCTTGCCGTCAGAGCGCTGAAAAACCGCGAGGTGCGCAAGATAATCCTGTCGCGTCCGGCGGTGGAAGCGGGCGAGAAGCTCGGATTTCTTCCCGGCGACATGAAGGACAAGATCGACCCCTATCTTCAGCCTCTTTATGATGCCCTTGAGGATATGATTCCGGCGGTGAAGCTGAAAGAATACATGGAAACCAACGTGATTCAGATAGCTCCGCTGGCGTTCATGCGCGGCCGCACTCTCAATGACGCGGTCATAGTGCTCGATGAGGCTCAGAACACCACTAGTCACCAGATAAAGATGTTTCTGACGCGTCTTGGCATGAACGCCAAGATGATAATCACCGGCGACGTCACCCAGATCGACCTTCCCCGCAGCACTGTTTCGGGGCTTGTGCAGGCGCTTAAGGTGCTTAAGGATGTGCCGGGAGTGGGCATGGTTGAGTTTGGCAAGAAGGATATAGTGCGCCACCAGCTTGTGCAGCGAATAGTTGAGGCATATCAGCAGTGGGATGACAGGCAGAAATTGACAGAAAACCAAAATAACAAGAACAACGAGAATGATTAAGACACTTACAAAAACCGAATTTAATTTTCCGGGACAGAAAAGCGTGTATCACGGAAAAGTGCGTGACGTGTATGACATCAACGACGATCTGATGGTGATGGTTGCTACTGACCGTATTTCGGCGTTTGACGTGATTTTGCCTAAGGGTATCCCTTACAAGGGTCAGGTGTTGAACCAGATTGCCGCCAAATTCCTTGACGCTACCGCCGACATCGTGCCCAACTGGAAGCTCGCCACTCCCGATCCGATGGTGACAGTGGGACTTAAGTGTGAGGGATTCCGCGTGGAGATGATCATACGCGGCTACCTTACCGGAAGCGCTTGGCGCGACTATCAGAACGGTGTGCGTGAGATATGCGGCGTGAAGCTCCCTGAAGGCATGAAGGAAAACGAGCGTTTCCCCGAGCCTATCATCACCCCCACCACCAAGGCAGAGGCAGGACATGACGAAAACATCTCCCGCGAGGAGATCATCGCACAGGGTATCGTCGATAAGGATGATTACGAGACCATGGAGCGTTACACCCGTATGCTTTTCCAGCGCGGTTCAGAGATCGCCGCTGAAAAGGGATTGATTCTCGTGGACACCAAATATGAATTTGGCAAACGTGACGGCAAGGTGTATCTGATTGACGAAATCCACACCCCCGACTCTTCACGTTATTTCTATGCCGACGGCTACGAGGAGCGTTTCGCCAAGGGCGAGCCCCAGCGTCAGCTCTCCAAGGAATTTGTGCGCCAGTGGCTTATTGAACATGACTTCATGGGCAAAGCCGGTCAGCAGGTTCCGGAGATGACCGATGAGTTCTGTGAGTCGGTAAGCGACCGCTATATCGAGCTTTACGAGCACATCACCGGCGAGAAATTCGTGAGAGGCGATGAGGGCGACCTCGCCAAGCGCATCGAAGAGAACGTGACAAAATATCTTGCATCACGCTAAATCATGGAAGTAAAAGCTGAAAAGATAAATCCCTACGATGACAGCCGTTGCAAGACGGAGCAGGTAAGAGAGATGTTTGACTCCATAGCTCCGGCTTACGACTTCATGAACAGGATGATGACTTTCGGCATCGATAAGTTGTGGAGGCTGCGCGCGGTCAATATGCTGCGGCGCAAGTCTCCACAGCATATTTTGGATGTGGCGACCGGTACCGGCGACCTCGCCATGCTCATGTTCAAGAAACTGCGTCCCGGACGCATCACCGGCATAGACCTCAGCCCCGGCATGATAGCCGTGGCAGAAAAGAAAGTGGCTGAAGCCGGACTTGACGGCGCCATCAGGTTCATGAACGAGGATTGCCTCGACCTGCCATTCGCCCCTGAGGTGTTTGACTGCATAACCGTAGCCTACGGGGTGCGGAATTTTGAGCATCTTGATCGCGGCTATGCCGAGATGTATCGTGTGATGCAACGTGGCGGCACGTTGTGTGTGATCGAGCTGTCGACGCCTCGCTCTCCGCTTGTCAAGCCGTTCTACAAATTTTATACCCGTCACATTATCCCTTGGGTGGGGAAAGCTGTGTCACGCGATGTGAGAGCTTACTCCTATCTTCCTGAAAGCATTGCCGCCGTTCCGCAGGGCGAAGAGATGTTGCAGCTCATCAGCGAAGCGGGATTCAAAAATTGCCGTTGCCGCCGTTTCACTTTCGGCACCTGCTCCGTGTATCTTGCCGAGAAATAGGCGAGATGCTTTTCCCGAAATTCGGATTATTCCGTTAAATTGCTTAAATTTGTATCGGATAATAAATTCTGCTATGTCACGTGCCCGAATATTCTCACTCATTATACTGGTGACCTGTGCTTTTGGCTCAGGTCGTATTTCCGCTCAGACACCCACTGAATCCCAGGCTGATCCTAAGTTGCTGGAGCTGCTTAATTCTCCGGCGCGAGAGTACACCGACGAGGAGATCGATGAGCTTAGCCGCGAGGATAATCCGTTTTTTGATTTTATCGGCGATGATGAGGCTGAGGTTGATTCATTGCCTCAATATACGCACCTGTCATTCATCAAACCGAGCCTGTTGCCGCGAGTGGCGTTCATGCCGATGGTATTTGACAAGGTGTTGTACCTCGACACATTTAATGTGCTTGATGATAAAGGCATCCTCGCTTCCGACATCCCTGAGACCGAGTGGCTGAAGCGTGTGGCGGAAAGCAACCGCCGTTACCGAGACATCAAGCAGTGGTATCTGGTGGCTTATCCTGAAAGGGTGAAATACAATATCAACACTCTTCCCGTGCCCCCGAAAACCTACAAGGCTACCGTTGATCCGTCGACTTCCAAAATCACGCTGAATGAAGTGATAGTCAATGTCGCCGAGTCAGACCTTAAGTCGGGCGTGGCGCCGGTGGAGGTTATACAGAAGCATTGGCTCCATGTGTTCAACGCGTCGGCGCAGTTCTCGCAGGCATACGTCAGCCCCAACTGGTATCAGGGTGGTGACAATAATGTTAACGCCATCGCCAACATGAAGTGGAGCGTGAAACTTAATCCGAAATTCCACCCCAATCTTATCGCTGAAGCCACCACGCAGTATAAGCTCGGCATCGCGAGCGCGCCCAATGACTCACTGCATAATTATGCCATCAGCCAGGACCTGCTGCAATTCAACGGTACGCTCGGGTTGCGCGCCGTCAACAATTGGTACTACTCAATGAACGCGGCGTTCAAGACGCAGTTCTTCAACAACTATAAGCCCAACACCCATAATATGAAAGCGGCGTTCATGTCGCCCGGCGAGCTCAATATCGGTCTCGGTATGACTTACAATTATAAGAATAAGCCTCGCCGCCTTAATCTTGATGTGTCGATAGCTCCGCTTTCTTATAACCTCAAGGTGTCGACGAGCCACCGTATTCCCGTGAAAAATTTCGGTATAAAGGAAGGTCACCGGTCAGTGAGCGAGGTCGGTAGCAATGCCGAGGTCAAGGTCAGCTGGGACATAATGTGGAACATCAATTACACTTCGCGTTTCTTCGTGTTCACCGATTATGATTATTTGCAGGGCGACTGGCAGAATACGGTCAATTTTTCAATCAACCGATACCTTTCAACCCAGATATTCGTGCATCTGCGCTATGATTCCAGCACGCCTAAGGATGACCAAAAGAGCTGGGGCCGCTGGCAGTTGAAGGAGATACTCAGTTTCGGTCTTCAATACCAGTTTAAGACCATCTAATCATCCACTGCTTCTCACATAATCTCTTCTCACTATGACTCGTCTCCTCTTTATTCTGATTCTTTTGTTGCCGCTCTGCGCGGTAAGGGCTGACGCCGCGTCGCCCGATGTGGAGCGCTATTCCGACATCGACAGTCTGAAGGCTGAGTTGTCGTCGCGCCCCCTGCACTTGATTGAGGGTATATGGCGTTTTCCTTATAACGGCGCCTTGGTGCTCATCGAGCGTGATGACCGGTCGCCGCGCTTTGACGATGCCGACACCTATCGCATGGTGGTGCTGCGTTCACCGTCGCGATCGCTTTTGCCGGGCACTGTGATGGGCACGCTTGCCGGCACATCGACCAAAGGCACCTATTCGGCTTCGCTGTTCACCGATTCCGACGGCGGATCGCGGTTGATGAAATCCAAGGCGTTCACGTTGACATTGAGCGGCGACAGCCGTCTCGTGTTCAAACGTAGAGGCAAGAAGCTTAATTTGCAGGTGTGGCGCATGATTCCCTATCTTTCGCGCTTGTATATCCGCACCACCGGCAGCGACGCCGGCAACGATGACGGTTGCGTAAAGGAGTATCCCATGCCTGTCGACGGACCCTTAGATCCTGTTTACCTATGAAAAGAGCTGTTGCTGCCATTTTGTTGGGCGCGCTTATAGGAATTGGCGCGCTTTATGCCGACACCCGCACCACTCGTGGCAAATTGAAAGCGGTGAGAGATAAAGACAATGTTGAGCTTAGGATTGAAAACGCCGACTCGCTGCCGGTGCTGCCTTGCGACAGTGTTTCGGTGTCGGGATATGACAAGGCTCTCAGGTCGGGGCGTGAAAGCTTTCGGGTGGCAAATCACTATCCACGCCGCGTGACCGGAATCGTGGTCGATATCGTGTATCGCCATGCCGGGGGCGGTGAGATGCTTCATGCCCGCAGGCTGAGGCTTGGCTGCGACATCCCTCCCGGAGAGACTCGTCAGCTCGAATGGAGCGCATGGGATAAACAGAACCGGTATTACTATCATGACACGCGAGTCACACCCCGCTCGGTGAAGGCAGTTCCATACGAAGTCGAGATTTATCCAAGAGAGGTGAAATTCAGCAGAGATAAGGATTGACGCCATATCATACCGGAGATGATAAGGTGCGTTACTTCGTGTAAAATGGATGAAAACTATCTTTAACGCAAACAATGTTTTATAACATTGAAAACTTTTTTGGTTTTTAGAAAAAGATGATTTATATTTGCACTGTAAAAACGATTCTGATATCACCATGGAAGAAACCGAAACTCTATACCGATTAGCAAATAACCATATTTCAGTGGACTGTGTCGTGGTTGGATTTGACGGCGAGGGTCTTTGTGTTCTGTTGGTGAAGCGTGACGGCATCGATGACAGCGGCGAATTTCATGGCATGAAGTTGCCCGGCAGCCTCATCTATGAGGATGAGGATCTTGATCAGGCAGCGGCGAGAGTGTTGTTTGAACTCACCGGGTTGAAGAATGTCAATCTCATGCAGTTCAAGACTTTCGGCTCGAAAAACCGCACCAAGGATCCGCGAGACGTGCTGTGGCTTGAGCGTGCCCAGGGCGCTCATGTTGAACGCATTGTCACAGTGGGCTATGTGGCTCTTGTGAAGATTGACCGAACCAATGAGAAGCAGCTTGTCAATTCAAGCGCGTTCTGGACACCGGTGTCGGAGATAGGCGATCTTGCATTTGACCACAATCTCATCGTCGCCGAGGCATTGTCCAATCTGCGCGGAGTCACCGACATGAATCCGTCGGTGCTTTTCGAGCTTCTTCCCCGCAAGTTTACCGCCACGCAGTTCAGGTCGCTTTATGAAATATTGCTCAACCACAGGGTTGACGCCCGCAATTTCCATAAAAAAATAGCATTGATGGACTACGTAGTGCCGCTTGAAGAGCGTCAGCAGGGCGTGGCTCACCGTGCTGCGAGATATTATAAATTTGACCGCAAAAAATATAACCGCAGTCGTCATTGAAAAAAGAACATCTAACCCGTAAACACAGATAAAATATGTATCTATTAGGTTATGACATAGGAAGTTCGTCGGTAAAGGCGAGTCTTGTGGATGTTGAGACAGGCAAGTGCGTGTCATCAGCGTTTTTCCCTAAAGTAGAAGCTGAGATCCTCTCAGTGAAACAAGGCTGGGCTGAACAGCGTCCCGGTCAGTGGTGGGAGCATCTCAAGCAGTCGACACAGTCGATTCTTGCAAAAGCTCAGATTGAACCATCGGATATCAAGGCTATCGGCATCTCTTATCAGATGCATGGCTTGGTGTGTATCGACAAGGACCGCAACGTGCTGCGTCCTGCCATTATATGGTGTGACTCCCGCGGAGTGCCCTACGGAGAGAAGGCATTCAGTGAACTTGGAGAGGAAAAGTGTCTGAGCCACATTCTTAATTCTCCCGGCAATTTCACCGCCACCAAGCTTGCTTGGGTCAAGGAGAACGAGCCTGAGCTTTTCGCCAAAATAGATAAGATATTGCTTCCGGGCGACTATATCGCCATGAAGCTCACTGACCGCGTGTGCACCACCATCTCGGGACTTTCCGAGGCGATGCTGTGGGATTTCAAAAATGAGAAACTCGCTGATATCGTGATGGAATATTTCGGATATAATCCTTCGATTATCCCGGAAATAGTGCCCACATTTGCCGTTCAGGGCTATGTGACCGCAGCTGCCGCTGCCGAACTGGGACTTGTGGAGGGTATTCCTGTCACTTACCGTGCCGGCGACCAGCCCAACAATGCGTTGTCATTGAACGTGTTCAACCCGGGTGAGATAGCATCTACCGCAGGCACCTCGGGTGTG
>OFFB01001324.1_pt1 | contig 15323 bp, 10 predicted proteins | sample 1521281 | NCBI WGS metagenome assembly OFFB01 (sample SAMEA3504109, study PRJEB24116) | mouse gut metagenome | biome: mouse gut; feature: mouse-associated habitat; material: faeces | place: Denmark | collected 2011
CCCGCAATATACGGGCGGTCTGCATGTATCGGAAGAGGGTGCCTTACTTGACGGGCTCCAACTCGACCGTGAAGTGGCGCATGATCGGGAACTCGTTGGTAATGCGGTAGCCGTGAGTGATCTGCTCGCGACGGTCGTATACATTCTTCAACGCAGCGGCGATTACGTCCATGTGGTTGTTGGTGTAGGTGCGGCGCGGTATGGCCAGACGCAGCAGCTCCAACTTCGGATAGCGGTTCTCGCGCGTCTCGGGGTCGCGGTCGGCCAGTATCGAACCGATCTCGACGCCGCGGATGCCTGCTTCGAGGTAGAGCTCTATGGCAAGCGTCTGGGCGATGAACTCCTCCTTGGGAACGTGCGTAAGCACCTTCTTGGCGTCTACGAAGATAGCGTGACCACCGGCGGGGCGCTGGTAGGGGATGCCGTACTCGTCGAGCTTGGCGCCCAGATACTCTACCTGCTTGATGCGCGTTTCGAGATAGTCGAACTCGGTACCCTCGTCCAGACCTATTGCCAGAGCGTTCATGTCGCGACCCGACATGCCGCCGTAGGTAATGAAGCCCTCGTTCATAATGCAGAACATCTGGCAGCGGCGCCACAGCTGCTCGTCGCGGAATGCGACGAAGCCGCCCATGTTGACAATGGCGTCCTTCTTCGAAGACATGGTCATGATGTCGGCATAAGAGAACATCTCGCGTACGATCTCCTTGATCGACTTATCGGCGTAGCCCTCTTCGCGCGTCTTGATGAAGTATGCGTTCTCGGCGAAGCGGGCCGAGTCGATCTGCAAACGCACGCCGTAGCGGTGGCACAGCTCCGATACCTCGCGGATGTTGGCCATCGATACGGGCTGTCCGCCGGCCGTGTTGTTCGTGACGGTCAGCACGACTGCCGGTATGCGCTCCTTGGGCGTCTCCTTCAACACCTTCTCCAACTTGGCCGGGTCGAGGTTGCCCTTGAAGGGAATCTCCAACTGCGTGTCGGCAGCCTCGTCGATCGTACAGTCGATCGCGTGCGCCTTGCGGAACTCGATATGACCCTTGGTCGTGTCGAAGTGCGAGTTGCCGGGCAGTACGTCGCCCTCGTTGATTATGGTCGAGTAGAGTACGTTCTCGGCGGCGCGTCCCTGATGCGTGGGCAGGAAGTAGTCGAAGCCGAGGATGTCGCGTATGGCGTTCTTCATGTTGTAGTACGAACGTGCGCCGGCGTAGCTCTCGTCGCCCTGCATCAGTCCGGCCCACTGGCGGTCGCTCATGGCGCCGGTGCCCGAGTCGGTCAGAAGGTCGATGAAGACCTCGTCGCTGCGGAGGTTGAACAGGTTGTAACGTGCGTCGCGGATCCACTTCTCGCGCTCCTCGCGAGTGCTCTTATGGATAGGTTCGACCATTTTGATACGGAATGATTCCGAGAAAGGTAATTTCATATTTTATGTGTTTTAAGGTTAATGAATGATTCGTTGCGAGGGGCCGTCCGACGGCCTGAATGCCTTGCGTCGAGTGAGGCGGCATAGGCATGCGACACACCTCCGCGCCTCAGGCGTGGAATTCGTCGCGCCGCTTGATGTTGAGATAATCTCCGGACGCGCTATGTCGCATCTGTTGCTGCATTGCTCTACAAATGTACGAATTATCGTCGGGAAAAACAACCCCGTCGCGCGATTTTTTTTGCCGTCGCCCTCGCAGCGGCCGCAGCAGGTGTACGATGGCTGTTTCGGGCGGCGGCGCGGGTGCCTTTGCCGTGTCGTCTGTTGTGAAAAACGGGGCGTTTGTTGAATTAATTTCGTAAATAAATAAGTATGAATTATATTTGCCGACATGATTATTATAAATATATAAGGATATATCTATGAACAGATCGTTGATCGCAATATTGGTCGTGACCCTGTCGCTGGCGGCGAGCGTCTCGTGCGTCCGCCCCGCAGAGGACGGTGCGGAGACCGACCGGCCGACGGTCGAGGCGATGCTGGGTCTGACCCTGTCGCAGGATACGCGTACATGGATCATGGACGACGGCGGGTCGGTAGGGTGGAGTGTCGGCGACAAGATAGCGTTGTGGGCGCGCGACGATGCCGGACGCATGGTCGTCGAGGCCGCGCCGTTCACGCTGCGCCACTTCACGGCGAGCTATGCCACGGCTATGTTCGCCGGCCGCATAGAGCGGATGCCCGAGGCTGATTACGACTACTTCATGGCCTACCCCGTACCCCAGTCGCTCAGCGGCACCGCCGCGACGTACAGCGTGCCCGAGGTGCAGGACGGACGCTACGCAGGTGCCGGCGACGTTATGATAGCCTCGCCCGTCGAGAACGCGGCGGCCATAACCTCTGTCAAGGCACCCGAGTGGAGGGTGTCGATGCACCACATGATGCACGCGCTGCGCATAACCATCCCCGAGAACAGGAACCTGTTCGGCTATCGCTTCACGCGTCTGGAAATAGTCTTCCCGCAACCCGTAGTGGGCGATGTCACGTTCGATGTCACGGATCCCGATGCCGCGCCGCAGATCGATGCGAAGTCGAACCGTCTGGTCATCGAGAACGCCGACGGATTCGATGCCGGCGATACCATATGGGCCTTCGTACTGCCTACGGCAGAGGGCATCGACGGCGAGATCACATATCGCGTATCCAACGACAGACGCCACTCGGTCGATGCGACATATCCGGCACGCTTTGCTCTGGCGTCGGGACACGTGACCCCGATACGCATGGCTACGCCCGATCTTTACAGATATACTTCGTTCGAGTTCCGCGTGCCCGAAAACAATCTGGGCGAGGATTACAGCAAGTTGTTCATTTACGACGGTGCCGGACAGCCTGTTGCGTCGTTCGACCGCAACGAGGAGCATGTCTACAAGTTGGAGTACGAGGGCGTATTCGACCGCCCCGACTGGGACGGGGCGGACTTCACGCTCAGCTTCGAGTCGGAGCATGCGATCGTCAGCCGCAAGATCAATCTCGGCGCCGTAGAGCCTTATGCCAGCTACTCGTACACGACGTCGGTGCCCTATCTGTTGGAGGAGCGCTTCGACAATATAGGCGACTTTACCGACGGACACGACAACCCGGGTGTGGGCGGTATTACGTCGGACACGTATACCGGTTCGATGATGTTCGACCGCAACGGCCTTGCCGGGTGGTCGGGCTGCCGTGTGGGCGGTCTGGCGCACACGAGCATAAGAGTGTGCTGCCGCACGCAGTGTACGATATTCAACACCAAATATCGCTATCACGGCCGACTCGATTCGCCGCGCCTTACGGGAATCAAGCCCGGCGTGAGCGTCGATGTGGAGGTCGAGCTGGATTACGGCGGCGGACATGCCGGCAATGCGGCCATTCATCCGATAGCCGTTTACGGATACGACACCTCGTCGGCGGGAGCTATCGACGGCAAACAGCACGATACGTCATGGTTTATCGAGGGGGCTACGCGATTCGACCCGTGGACGGAGTCGGACGCCTCGTTCGAAACGCCCCACCATGCGGCCTATACGCTCCGCGGCGCGACCGACCAGTATCGTCTGTCGTGGGAGGTCAACTCTACCGGATACGCCAATGCGACCAATGCCAACTGCTGGCTCTATCTGGACAACATAACCGTAAGGATCAAGAGTGTGCAATAGAAATGATAAAAACCGATGATATGAAAAAATTGCTTGTTTCACTGTGTCTGCTTTCGCTGTCGTGGGCATGTACCGATGACGGAGAACGGATTGAGGGCGGAACGATGGGCGGCGTGAGAATCGCATGCCAGCCCTCTGACGAAGCTGTCGAGACGCGAACGACGGTGAATTGTACGATGCCTTCTGTCGAGGACTTCAAGTTGACGATCGAGGGCGTGTCGCTGCACTATACCAAAGAGTGGGATGCGATAGCCCAATTCCACGAGGATAACTATCTATACAAAGGCGAATATAAGGCGGTCGTCGAGGCCGGCGACGTCACGGTCGAGGGATACGACGATGTGGCATTCCGCGGCGAGCAGCCCTTTACGGTCGTGGCGCGTCAGAATACCGAGGTCGCCGTGACGGCGCACATCGCCAATGCCATGATAAAGGTCGAGTATACCGATAACTTCCTCAATTATTTTACCGGCGGTCATGAGCTTGCTCTGACCACGGCTGCCGGCAGGACTTTCGACGTGAGCCGGCCTACCGAGAAGCTGCTCTTCATCGCACCCGATTCGTTCAAGGTCACGGGCACGGCCGTCAAGCAGGCCAACGCCTCGGGCAAGGATCCCGTGACGGTAACGCTCCCCGAGATGAGCCGCACGGGCTTGAAGCCGCAGACGATATATACCGTCTCGTTCGACGTGTCGACGGCCGGTCGCGCGACGTTGGAGATACGTCTCGACGACTCTCTGGTCGAGAGTGTCGAGATAGACGAGGAACTTAATGAAAACTCTTGATAACACGCACTATATGAAAAATATGATCCGACTTTTTACAGCATTGACCTTTGCTGCCGTGTCGTTTGCGGCGTGCGATAAGGATAAGGCCGACTACAACGTGACACCCGACCCGGGCAAGGAGAACATAGGTTTTCTGGCGCTGGGCGGTATGCAGGCCTCGGTCATGGTCGACACCGAGAATATAGCCACGCCGACGCAGAACTCGACGCGAGCCGGCGCCCCCGACATCGATACGTTTACCGTGACCATTACTGATGCGAAGGGCGTTGCGGTGCAGTCGTTCCTCTACGGCGAGCGTCCGGCTGCGCCGATAGAGTTGCCGGGCGGCGTGTACAAGCTCACTCTGAAATCGGGCGATATGGCCGGCGCCGACTGGGATGCCCCCGTATACGGAGCCTCGACCGACGTAGTCATCACGCGCAAGCAGACCACGACGGTGGAGGATATAGTGTGCAAACTTACGAATATCAAGGTTACGGTCGGCTGCTCGGCCGATCTCGCCGACCAGATCGACATAGAGAAGACGTCGATGAAGGTTACGCTGGCACCCAACTCGCTGACCTTCGCCGGTACGGAGACGCGTGCGGGATACTTCACGCCGACGGCCGAGAAGAATACGCTGCACCTCGAACTCTCGTGCCGCTATAAGGGTCAGGACTCCAACATCGACATGACCGCCGACATACCCAACGTCAAGGCGTGCCAGTGGCGCAAGATCAACGTCGTGATACAGCATTCGAGCGACGGTACGGCTACTATCGGCGTGACGTGCGATACGTGGGCTTACGACGAGGAGATCGTCTTCGACACGGCTACCTACATGTGCGAGGAGGTCATCGCCGACGAGGACGAGCTGCCGACGATCGTGGGCGAGGGCCACGACCTGTCGCAGGTCTTCACGCTGACCGACGATATGTTCAACGAGGACGGTGCGTTCCTCAAAGCTATTCCGGTGGTTATCACGGCCAAGGCGCCGCTGGCGCGTCTGACGGTCGAGGCGGCCTCCGACAACCCCGACTTCGTGAACCAGTATACGGCCATGATCCCCTTGTCGGAGGATCTGTGCCACCCGACGGTGGCCAAGGGCGTATTGCAGATGATGGGTTATCCGCTGTCGGCTCTCGGACAGACGTCAGTAAGGCTGCGCTTCGGCTTACAGGCGGTGCTGATGCACGACTGCCCCGGTACTCACACATATAAGATAACGGCCGTCGACGAGGCTGGACGCTCGTCGAGCGCTACACTGACCGTATCGGTGGGCGGCGCCAGCAACGCCCCGCGCATCGAGTGGATCGGCCATACGCTCGGCGTGCCATATATCGTCGCCGACGATTTGGAGTGCAAGATCCGCGTGACGGCGCCTGAGGGCATAGCCGGCTTTACGGTGGATATAATTTCGGATGTGCTTACGCCGTCCATATTGGAGGGCGTCGGTATCACTTCGCATCTCGATCTGGTCAATCCGGGCGAGTACAAGGATAAGATCGAGGGTCTGGGATTCCCCACGGGCGATGCCGTCTACGGCAAGACCCTTATCGACGAGAACACTCTGGGCATATCGTCGACGTTCATGGGACTTTTGCAGATTACGGGCAAGGGTGTCAACGAGTTCCGCATGACCGTGACCGATGCGGCCGGTCAGTCGGTTGTCGGCAGGATAATCTTGGAGGTAAAATAACGTTGGAGGACAGAGTCATGAAAAAGATATTGACATTGATGTTGCTGGCGGTGCTGGCGGCGGCATGCACGAAGGATGCCGACCCGCGCTTCGAGCTCGAACCCGATGAGGGTGCATTGAAGATCGGCTTGGCGTTGGCTTCGTCGCCGTCGCCCGACGATAAGATCGTCATCAAGATATATAAGATAGCGCCGGCAGGGTCGGAGAATGCCGGCGAGAGGCAGCTCGTCAGACGTTATACTTCGCTCGGCGACGTGCCGCAGTATCTGGCTCTTGTGGCCGACGACTACTGCGTGACGGTCGATGTGGGCGACGATACGGTAACCGCCTCGCGTACGGCAAAGCTCTACCGCGGCGAGCAGACCTTCAAGGTGCAGGCCGGCCTTATCAGCAACGTGACGGTCGACTGCAAACTGCGCTCGACGGTGGTGGCCGTAGCCTATGCGGATTCGGTGGGCGAGTCGTTGGAGGAGGGCTATTCGACCGAGATCATCGCGGCCGAGAGCTTCGATACCCCCGAGGACGAGATCGTGCCTGCGCCGAGGATGACCTTTACCCAGAGCGGCGAGGGATATTTTCTGATGCCGCAGGATGTCGCTACGCTGTCGTGGCGCTTCGAGGGCGTGCACCCCGTCGAGGGCAGCATCGCCAAGTCCGGAACGATAACCGACGTCAAGGCCGGAGCGCGCTATACCGTCAGATTGAAGTACTCGAAGGATGCCAACGGCATGCTCGTCTTCACGGCATCGGTCGACGAGACGATCGAGGAGTTCGACGACAACATATCGTTCAGCCCCGATCCGACGATCATGGGCGAGGGCTTCGATACCGATATCCGGCACGACTATCTGAGCGGTTCGCATACATACGTCGTATCGGCTCAGGCCGCCATAACGCAGCTCAAAATAGCGGTCGGCGAGACCGTCTACGACATGCTCTCGTCGTCGTGCCCGGGCGTGACGGTGGAGCGCACCGACGACAAGAACATACGGCTGACGCTTGCCGACGACTTCTTCGCGCAGCTCAGCGGCGGAGTACACTCGCTTCTGTTCAAGGTGGTCGATGCCGACGGCGGAAAGATCGAGAAGCCTGTCGAGTACAGGACGCAGGGCGTCAATCCGCTCGGCGATGACGACTACGATCTGTGGACGGGTACGGCATCATTCACGGCCACGGTGTTCGACAGCTCGGCTGCGTCGGTGGCGATCGCCTACCGCGAGCAGGGCGGAGAGTGGCGCCAGACGACGGGCCGTCGCCGCCGGCGACGGGACATACACCGCCTCGGGTACCGATTTCCATGCCGGAAAGAGCTACGAGTACAGACTGCTGCTCTCGTCGGCGCAGAAGGGATGCACGATGACCGTTGCCATGCCCGAGGGGGCGCAGCTGCCCAACGGCGACATGGAGCGGTGGAGCAAGCCCGACAAGGCCTACTTCCCGTACGCTCAGGGCGACGCCCCGTTCTGGGCGACCGGTAACCCCGGCTCGACGTCGCTGGGCGACAAGTGGAACCTGACTACGCCCTCGACCGACATACATGCAGGCAGCGCAGGTTCGCAGTCGGCATATTTGAAGGCTACCTACCCCAATGCCATGGGTATAGGCAAATTCGCGGCGGGTAACCTGTTCGTCGGAGATTTCTCGCTCAGCGGACTGGACGGCATGGTGGACTTCGGACGTCCGTTCGAGTACACTGCCAAGCCCAAGGCGTTGAAGTTCTGGATGAAGAACAATGCCGGCGAGATCAACCGCAACTCGGGCAAGCCGATCAGCGGAACCGATATCAATCAGGCCGTCGTCATTCTGGCCAACTGGACCAAGCCGCGCCGCGTCGACACGTCGAACATCGACGCAACGTTCCTCGACGTGGAGAACCTCGATAAGGAGCCGGGCGTAGTGGCCTACGGCGTGTTCCGCACGCAGGAGTCGGCGGCGGAGTGGTACGAGAAGACGATCGACCTTACCTACATCAGCGACGAGCGCCCCAACTACATCGTAGTGTCGTTCGCCACCAGTGCCTACGGCGACTATTTCTGCGGTTCGGAGGATTCGTACATGTATATCGACGACGTGAAACTGGTTTACTAAACTGCGACGAATGCGAAGATTATATCTGACCATAATTGTCTTGCTGCTTGCCGCGCCCGCAGGGGTCGCGGCAAAGCGCTATGCCGGCATCTTCGGTGCAGAGCGTGGCGGCGACCTTTTTGCCGCGTATGGCGCGACGCGATACGGAGCCTGCCTGGCGGCTGCGGATAGTGCGTCGCCGGATAACGCCAGACCTCTGGCCGTCAGCCCCAACGAGGCTCGCCGCCACCGCGGTTTCAGCACCTCGCAGACCTTCGTCCCGAAGGGACAGTGGATATTCGGCGGCTCGGCTTCCTACTCCACGCACGACAACGAAACGTATAAGTTCCTGATTATAGAGGATATCTCCTCGACCGGCTATACCGTCAAGGTAAGCCCGATGATAGCCTATTCGCCCAAGGACAATATGGCCGTCGGCGCGCGGTTCATCTACGGCCGCTCGATGCTTGGCATCGACAACGCCGGATTGAAATTCGGCGACGAGGAGTCGGGCGTCAACATCAAGGTCGACTACTATCATCAGGTAAGGCAGGACTACTCGGGTGCGCTCTTCTGGCGTCAGTACATACCTATGGGGCGCTCCAACCGCTTCGCCATATTTACCGAGATACAGCTCTGCTTCTCGGGCGGGCAGTCCGCCCTGGTGGCCGAGGACGGCGTGCTGGACGGATTCCAGAAGTACCGCGGCACCTACGCCACCCATTTCGGAACGTCGGTGGGTCTGCAACCGGGCATCGTGGCATTCGCCACTAACAACATGGCATTCGAGATCAGCATCGGTGTCTTCGGCATATCATACGACCACACCAAGCAGACGCACAACCGCGTCGAGGTGGGCGAAGTGAAGACCAGCATGATGAACTTCAAGGTCAACCTGCTGTCGATCGGATTCGGCGTTTCGTTTTATCTCTAAACTGCGACGCGATGAAAAGATTCATAATATTGCTGCTGCTTTCGGCGTTTTTATCTGCAACGGATGAGGTGCGTGCCGCCTATGCGGCCGGAAATGACTCGCTGGGCGGCCGGGCGGCCAGGATCGAGAAAGGCCATTTCCTGCCTATGAAGCGCCGCATCGACCGCGAGATAAATAAGATAAAGAGCGTCTACAAGGGCGAAGTGATGATCGGTCTGACGGCATCCTACGGCACGATCAAGGCCGACGATACGGAGATGATGCTCATACTGGACGATATCAACCTCAAAGGCTCCATGGCCACGATCAAACCCTTCGTGGGCTATGCCTACCGCGACAACAATGTGGTCGGCCTAAGGTTCGGATACGAGAATATCGACGGCGAGCTGGGCAACATAGCGCTCGATCTGGGCGAGCAGAACGACCTTTCGTTCTCCATGGACGGCATGTCGATGAGCAGTTCGAGCTACTCGTGGTCGATATTCCACCGCTCCTACATGGGGCTCGACCAGAAGGGGCGCATCGGATTCTTCGCCGAGTGGGAGCTTATGGCAAGGACGGGAACGATGACTTTCTCCTACATGAACGGCGACGAGAAGAAGTATTCGCACAGCCGCAATACGGGCTTCAAGCTCAACTTCAACCCCGGCATGGCGGTATATATCTTTCCCAATGTGTGCACCACCGTATCGTTCGGACTGGGCGGTCTTTACTACAACAAGATCGACCAGAGCGACGAGACGGGCGAGCACACCGGACGACGCACCAAGTCGGGTCTGAGACTTAAATTCAATATCGCCGATATAAATATCGGTATGGTGGTGCATTTGTGGAACAAAAAGAAGAATTAGAGGATGAAACGAATATATGCTGTGTTTTTGGCGGCGGTGCTGTCGCTTGCGGCGGGATGTATCGAGAACAACATCCCCTATCCGGTCATCAAGCTCGACATCGTGGCCATGGAGGCCGAGGGTCTGCTGTCGGCGGCCGAGATCGACTCGTCGCGACATACCGTCACTATGCGTTTGAAGGAGACCACCGACATACGTGCGGTCGACATAACGCATGTGGAGCTTACAGAGGGCGCCGAGTCGAGCGTCGCGTTTCCGGGCGTCTTCGACATGCGCACGCCGCTCTACGTCACGCTGTCGCTCTACCAGTCGTTCGAGTGGACGGTCACGGCCGAGCAGACTATCGAGCGCTACTTCCGTGTCGACAACCAGATCGGCGAGGCCGAGATCGATGTCGAGAGCCGTATCGCTACGGCCTACGTGCCTATGGACTGCGACCTGAGCGCAACGGGCGTGACCGCTCTCAAACTCGGACCCGAACAGATCACGACATATTCGCCCGATGCCTCGACTATCGATTCGTTCGAGGATACGGTGCGCCATATAGAGATCAGCTATCACGACATAACCGAGATGTGGACGTTGCGCGTAGTGCGCTCCGAGGTCGAGGTCGAGTTCACGTCGGTCGATGCGTGGGCGCGCAGCATATGGCTCTACGGCTCTGGACGCAGCGGCTCGGAGCTGGGCTTCCGTTATCGTCCTGCGGGGCAGGAGCAGTGGATAGACGTTGCCGACGTCGAGGTCGACGGCGGCAGCTTCAAGGCGCGCGTGAGCGGGCTGGAACCCTCGACTGCCTATCAGGTGGTGGCATTCTCCGGCCAGAACGAGTCGGCCGTAGCGGACGTGACAACGGAGGCTGCGCCCGTGTTGGAGAACGGAGGTTTGGAGAGCTGGTCGAAGCCGGCGAAGAGCTGGATGCCATACGCCGACGGTGCTGCGCCCTACTGGGGCTCGGGCAACCCCGGCGCCACGACTCTGGGCGACGCGTTCAACCTTACGACCCCCTCGACCGATACGCGTCCGGGCTCTGCGGGCACGACATCGGCCTCGTTGCAGTCGATGTACCCCAACATGGCCGGCATCGGAAAGTTCGCCGCAGGCAACCTCTTTCTGGGACGCTTCGCGCAGACGGTCGGCACCAACGGCATCGTGCACTTCGGACGCCCGTACAGCGGTCATCCTACGGCGCTGCACGGCTACTTCAAATACAAACGCGGCGACATCAACCGCGTGGGCTCGTCGCCTGCGGGCATGAATCTGGCCAAGGGCGATCCCGACAACGGTGCGATATACATCGCCGTGGGCGACTGGACGGCCGAGGAGTACGGAGGCGATCCGGAGAGCCCGATAGCGATCGATACGCGCGATACGAATACGTTCTTCTCGTCGTCATCGCCCGCCGTGATCGGTTACGGCGAGATGATCCTCACGGAGAGCGTCGACGGCTGGACGGAGTTCACGATCCCCGTGACCTACGTGTCGACTTCGCGCATGCCTACCCACCTGATCGTCGTATGTTCGGCTTCGCGCTGGGGCGACTACTTTACGGGCAGCACCGACAGCTGCCTGCTGGTCGACGATCTCGAATTGATCTACGAATAGGGATTCTGCATGGCAGGATCGGCATATATCGCCGGAGGATAATCGCTCGGAGATTGTCTTCCGGCGTGTATGTTTTATGCAATATGCTGAAAAATATGTTGTCGAAGGGTAGTATCGTGTTCGATTTTTCGAATGCGTATAGTTTTATTGCCGTTTTTTTACGATTAGTCGATATTAAATGCTACATTTGTAAAGCATCGTATAAGTCGGCCGTATGATGATTTTTGCCTATTTACAGTGGACGACGCTTAAACCAATCTTTTATGAAATTCAGACACGCTTTTATGTTGCTTGCGACTGCCGTATTGTCTTTCGCATGCGGAGAAGATCCCGACAACCCCAACCCCGTACCACCCGTACCGGATGCGGATTTCGTTTTGGAGGTAAGTGATATTACGCTCGATACGGCTCATATTAAGGTCCAGCCGAAAGATAAGACCATGCCCTATGTCATTTTCATCAATCCTGCCTCGGAGTACGACAAGTTCGCCAGCGAGGAGGAGCTTATATCGGACGATCTGGTAGGATTCATCGAGCTTGCCGATGAGGCCGGACTGACGATCGAAGAGTGGCTCGAAGCCAATCTGACGAAGGGCGATGTCGAGGCCGATCAGGATATGCTCCGTCCGGGTATGGAGTATGTTCTCTATGCTTACGGTCTGTCGACCAAGGGCGAGGCTACTACGAAAGTATATACCTGCCGCTTCGAGACGCCTGCCGTACCTACGGTCGATGCCAAGTTCAAGCTCGAAATCACGTCGCTGACCAAGACCTCGGCCGAGGTCAAGGCCGTTGCCGACCCCTCGACCACGACATTCTTCCTGAATATCTTCGACGAGGAGGCCTATCAGGCATACGGCGGCGACCGCGGCGCCTTTGCCGCTCAGGTGGAGTCTCTGGTCAGCCACTATATTAGCATGGGCGCATCGAGAAAGCAGATATTCGACAACCTTTCGAGCTGCGGCGAGGATACTTTCTCGCGCACCGACCTGCTGCCCGGAGAGAAGTACTACGCTTTCGCTATCGGCATCGACAAGGATTTCCGCGTGAACAGCGAGCCTGAGGTGTTGGAGCTGACGACCACCGACGTCACTCCCTCGGACAACAAGCTGACCGTCACTATCGAGACGATATCGTTCTCGGGCTTCACGGCGACGGTCGAGGCTACCAACGAAGACGGCTATCTGTGGAGCGTTCAGCCGGCGGATATGTGCGACAAGCTCCCCTCGGACGAGGCTATAATGTGGGAGGTCGCCGACATCTACAAGTACAACGAAGTAATGGATCAGTTCCTCACTCACGGTACGACGTGGCTGGGCGATATCGACTACCTGAAACCCGATACGGATTATTATCTTCTCGTATTCGGCTGGGACGATGCCCCGACGACTCCGCTTGTAAAGGTGCCGGTACACACCATGTCGGCCGATGACGATCCGGCAGCACTGACCGTCGATATCGAAATAGGCGAGCTGACCCACAAGTCGGCTACGGTAACCACGACAGGCTCGTCGGCCGTATATTACTATTCGGACATCATCGAGGCATCCGTTTACGACGAGACGTTGCAGGCGGAAGGCAGCGTCGATGCTGCCGTCAAGAAGCTTATGGACGCCTCTATCGAGTGGGGTGCCGAGTGGTTCGTCTGCACCAAGGCCGAGTACCTCATGGAGACCGGTATCATAGGCCGCCAGACATATACCTACCCCGATCTCCTGCCCCAGACCGATTACAGAATATACGCCATGAGCGTCGATATGGAGACGGGCGAGGCGGCTGCCGTCAAGGGCTTCGTAAGCGAGGTGTTCACTACGCCCGAGCATATAATCAGCGATGCGTCGCTCGCATTCGTTCAGGGACACCACTACGACGGCGATGCGCTTGCGGCGCTCGATCCCGATAAATATGGCGATCTGGCCGGTATGGCACTGCTCTCGTATTCGGTCGAGCCGAATGCTACGGCAGCGCACTGGTATACGAATTTCTACGTTGAAGACTGGTCGAACGAGAGCGACGACTGGATCGAGATGATGCTCATTACCTTCGGCTACGACAGCGGAAATCCCGACAACGTTCAGTACGACAAGCGTTCGGGCGTATATGTACTGCCTTTCGACCGTACCTACTCGTTTGTGGGAATGGCGAGGGATGAGGCCGGTATACTCGGTCACGGCGTAGCGGTGCCTATTACCCTCTCTAAGGCCGACGCTTCGCCTGCCGAGGAGTTCATCGCTTCGCAGTCGGCTGTGCTGCGCGCCCCGTTGAAGCCGGCCGGCTTCGAGCGCAGAGCCCGCCGCGTGCGCGTAGGCGGCGATGCAGAGCCGTTCGTCCGCAGCGCCTCGCCCGAGTCGCTGCCCTATGCGATAGAGCCCATGCGCGAGAAGCCTTTCGCGGGCGATCCTCGAATGAAGTTCTGATCGTGAGATATTAGACGGGGGCGTGCGGCATTGCTGTGCGCCCCCGTCGATTTATGCAGACTCGGTTGCGGGTTTCGGCGCACGGCCGGCGGAGGCGGATGTTTTTTATATCGAAAAATTAGAAATCGTAACGAGAAACATTGCTCGGATTGATAAATTAATTATATTTGTATTATTGAAACTTTGATTTATAACTAAACTGCAAACTTAACAGGCAAAATGAACAATGTAAACGTACAAGAGTTGCAGGATGTCGTGATTCGTTTTTCGGGCGATTCGGGCGACGGCATGCAGCTTACGGGTACACTCTTTTCGGACACATCGGCTCTGTTGGGCAACGGCATTTCGACGTTCCCCGACTATCCGGCCGAGATTCGCGCTCCGCAGGGTACGGTAGCGGGCGTATCTGGCTTTCAGGTGCATTTCGGTTCGTATCGCATCGACAACCCGGGCGATTACTGCGACGTGCTGGTTGCGATGAACCCCGCGGCGTTGAAGGCCAATCGCAAGTGGCTCAAACCGGGTGCGACGGTCATCCTCGACGGCGACACGCTTACCGAGGATAACATCCGCAAGGCGGGCTTCGCAACGCTCGATCCTATCGAGGAGCTTGGACTGTCGGACTATAATGTCGTGGCGGCCGACATCACGACCATGACCCGCGAGGCGCTGGCCGACATGGAGCTTGACAACAAATCGGTGGTCAAGTGCAAGAACATGTTTGCATTGGGCATCTGCTTCTGGATATACAACCGTCCCGAAGACCATGCTAAACAGTACTTGCAGAGCAAGTTCGCTAAGAAAAATCCGCTCGTGGCCGAGGCCAACAAGCGCGCTATCGACGCCGGTTACAACTATGCGGCCAACACACACCAGTTCGCCAACACCTATACGGTGGCTCCGGCACAGCTGGAAAAGGGAACCTATCGTTCGATCAACGGCAACGTGGCTACGGCATGGGGCTTCTGCGCCGCTGCCGAGAAGGCCGGTCTGCCGCTCTTCTGCGGTTCGTATCCCATTACGCCGGCGACGGTCATCCTCGAAGAGCTGGCCAAGCGCAAGGATCTGGGCGTGAAGACGGTGCAGGCCGAGGATGAGATCGCCGGCATCTGCACCTCGATCGGTGCCGCCTATGCCGGCAACTTCGCCGTGACCACCACCTCGGGTCCCGGTCTGTCGCTCAAAAGCGAGGCTATGGGTCTTGCCGTCATGGCCGAGCTGCCGCTGGTGGTTGTGGACGTACAGCGCGGCGGCCCGTCGACGGGTCTGCCCACGAAGACCGAGCAGAGCGATCTTATGCAGGCGCTTTACGGCCGTAACGGCGAGTGCCCTATGGTCGTTGTGGCGGCATCGTCGCCGAGCGAC
>OFFB01001339.1_pt1 | contig 15144 bp, 18 predicted proteins | sample 1521281 | NCBI WGS metagenome assembly OFFB01 (sample SAMEA3504109, study PRJEB24116) | mouse gut metagenome | biome: mouse gut; feature: mouse-associated habitat; material: faeces | place: Denmark | collected 2011
CCGGCCCGCAGGCCGTTGACCTTATCCTGCTCTGTGATCCGCGCCGTCAGGAACAAGATGGGACAGACAATATGATTCCGAATGACTTTGCACAGCTCCAGGCCGTCCATCCCCGGCATATTGATGTCCAGGAGGATGAGGCTTGGCTTTATATTCAGCTTTGCCAGGGCTTCATCGCTGCTGTTGGCTGCGGAAACCGTATAGCCGTGATCCCGCAAATGGGTTGAAAGCAATTCAGTCAGGATTGGTTCGTCATCAACGATTAAAATTTTGTATGCCATGCGGACACCTCCAGTCTTTTTCATTATATAGGGAGAAAATCAAAATTCCGTCAAGGTAAGTATATTATACCAAAGACAGCCCCAAGTCTCAATTAGTTCCTCAGCATCAAGTCAAAGGTTGACACAGACAGGTATTAAAAGGGCTGAGGTTCCAGGCCAATGTCATTGGTTTAAGTTCGGAAAGGCCGAACGAAAAAAACTCCCGCCTGTTTGCGCAGACAAGAGTTTTTAATAAACTTGTTGATTCAAATATCTCCTATCACTGATTGGATGTGCGCAAAAAACCAGGTTGACAGGAACAGCCCTGCCAGCCTGCTTTTATGTATTTTGAGACAAACCTGCCGAAAAGGTGTCAATAATATGCTTTTGCACCTGCTCCGGCGTTTCATCAAAACCCCATTTAATCCACTGGTAAATGACACCAAAATAGCCATAAATAAAGTAAGACATCAGATAGGAGAAATTTTTGTCCCATGTCTCCTCGCCGGACACCAGCAATTCGCAAGCACGCATGATAACCACGATCCGTCCCTTGTTGTAAAGCAGGGAGAACAGCCGCCGGTTTTCATAAATGAAGCAAGCCAGCGCGAAACCCGTATCTTTCTCCACATCCTCCTGGTGCAAATCAGCATAGCGGCCCCACTCGTAATTGATTTTGAATATCAGCAGCTCCTCTTTACTGTTCTTGCAGTCAAGGTGCCGGTAGAAGGTTGTCCTCCCTACCCCTGCCAGTTCACAAATCGTATTCACATTGATGCTGTCATAGTCTTGGGCGGCCATCAGTTTGATCAGCGCATCCGCCAGACACAACTTCATAAAAGCAGTTTGGTTTCGTTTCATTGAGGTACAAAATCCTCCTTTTGTTCCGCATAGCGCACCGCTAGCCGGCACGTTCTTGCATCATGGAAGCCAATATGGTATCCTGTACGGGCAAATAGGGATTGATGTTCCTAATCGGGACATTTGTTCCAAACACGGTTATCATAATATGTTTCTCTGACAAAGTCAAGAGGAGACGGGAGAGGGATGTGATGAAAAAAGTGTTGAAGATTTTAGGCATTGTGGCGTTAGTGCTGATGGTGCTGCTGGCAGCATTTTTGGCTTATGCCCAGTATAAGAATTGGAAAACGCTGAACACCCCCATTCTGCCGGCTGACTACTGCAAGGCGTTTGCTGAGACGTTTCCCGCAGGCGGTAAGCTGGAGGGATACTATGTAGGCCAGGGCGGCTATGAGGTGGAGCATCTGGAGTACAAATCGGACAACAAAGCCATCGGCGCCATCCGCATATACTACCCCGCCGAGCTGAGAAGCAGCGGCAAACCGTACCCTGTGGTGATGGTGGTGAACGGAAGCAACACACCCGCCAAAATTTATCTGCCCTTCTTCCAGCGGCTGGCCTCTTGGGGGTTCGTTGTCGTGGGTACGGACGACCCCCAGGCCGGTACCGGCGAGACAACGTCCATCGCCCTGGATTTTGTGTTGAACGAGAGCGAGATTGCCAGTCAGATCGACCGGGACAACATCGGCATTATCGGATATTCGCAGGGCGGTGCGGGGGCGCTGGGCGCAGCCACCAAATACGAAAACAGCCACCTCTACAAAGCAATCTTCACTGGCAGCGCAGCGTATCCGCTGCTGGCCACCAGCATGGGATGGGCGTATGACAGCTCCAAAATTTCCATCCCCTATTTTATGACAGCGGCCACTGGCGCCTCCGACGACATGGGCGCAGCGGACATCAGCAAGGAGTTCGGCGGTGTGGCCCCTCTGGCCTCTTTAGTGGAAATCTATGACAGCATGACAGATGCCGTGCTGAAAGTCCGCGCACGGGTCACCGGCGCAGAGCACGGCGAGATGCAGGTACGCACCGACGGCTACATGACCGCCTGGATGCTCTATCACCTTCAAAGTGACCAAGAGGCCGGGAAGGTGTTCCTGGGAGAAAATGCGGAGATATTGAGCAATCCAAACTGGCAGGATATTGAGAAAAATAATTAACGTGAGTTTGTAAGGGGGCTGTAAAAAAACTCGAAAAGCCCAAAATCCGGAGCAATAAAATTCCGCAGAAGGTTTTCTGAACGGGACCTTCTACGGAATTTCTTTAACTTCTAGCGAGACTGCATTTTCGGCAAAGGGAGTTTTTTACAGCCCCTTTTTGCCTGCCGTATTTTATTTCAAAACGCTATACTGCTCCTCGTCTACCGCCTCACACCACTCGGTCCGTCCACCCTCGCCGGGGACCTCTACGGCCAAGTGCTGGAACCAGGAATCCTTGGCCGCACCGTGCCAGTGCTTCACACCAGCGGGGATGTTCACTACGTCACCGGGGCGCAGCGCTCGCGGCTCCTGGCCCCACTCCTGATACCAGCCCCGGCCGCTGACGCAGACCAGCATCTGTCCGCCGCCGCGTTCGGCGTGGTGGATATGCCAGTTGTTCCGGCACCCCGGCTCAAAGGTCACGTTGAACACCGGCACCTGCTGGGTAGACAGAGGGGCAAGGTAGCTCTGCCCAATAAAATACTGGGCGAAAGCGTCATTCTTTTCCCCTACCGGGAAGCAGGACAGCCGGCCCAGGTCTGCGCCATCATCCTCGCCGTAGACCTCTCGAATCAGCGGGAAGGTACTCCACGCCTTGGGCCAGCCGCAGTAAAAGGCGAGCTGGGTCACGATCTCCACGGCCTCCTGCCTGGTGATGCCGTGGGCCTTGCCGATTTCAAGATGGGATTTGAGCTGGGGATACAGCCCCGCCGAGAACAGCGCCGCAATGGTAATCATGCTGCGGTCACGGGGGGAGAGCTGGTCCTCCCTTGACCAGACCTCACCAAAGAGAACATCATCGTTCAGTTCCGCAAATTTCGGAGCGAGATCACCCAGGCGGTCGCGGCCCGCTGTTTGCTTTTCTGCCATAGCGAATGATCCTTTCTTTATTTCAGCTTCCCGCCGTCCTGGAACGCTCTCCCCACGACCTCGCCCATCTTGACGTAGGTGTTGCCGCAGGGGTCAAAGGAAATGGCTTGCAGCTTGGCGGCATCAATTTTACCGTCCGCGCCCAGCACCTTCTCATCCGCGCTGATGCCCACAATCTGGCCGATGATGTTGCCGTCCTCGCTCACCTTGAGCAGCCTGCACTCCAGGGCAACCGGAAACTCATCAATCAGCGGAGCATCCACCGCTTCGCTCCGGGTGGTATGCAGTCCGGCCTTGGCCAGCTTATCCGGCTCCTGATTGGCGGACACCAGCCCCACATAGTCCGCCTCCACCACATGGGCGGCGTCGGCAAAGCTGACGGTGAACGCGCCCTTTGCCTTGATGTTCTTGGTGGTCTTGTGTCCCGCGCTCAGACAGAGGACTACCTTGTCCCGGTCATACAGACCGCCCCAGGCGGCGTTCATCGCGTCCGCTTTTCCGTTCTCATCGTAAGTGCCGATGATCAGCACCGGCAGAGGAAAGAACCAGGGGTTGCTTCCAAAATGTTTTCTCATAGTGATCCTCCGTTTCGTTATGATAAGCCGAGTATAGACCTTAAAGCCTACTCCATGTCAAGAGTGTTTGGAAATTTTTCAGACTTTCGTATACCGCAGCCACAGACCCTCATCGTCCAGTTTTTCCACTGCTTTCAAATGAAATACCGCAGGAAGCCGTTCCGGGAGGAACGCCGGTTTCTCAAACAGGGGTGCCGCTTCCCGGTTCCCGTCCGCTGTGGGGGGGCGAGGATGATACTCAGCTCGTCAATCAAATCTTCTTGGGCGAAAGACCAGTTCATCTGACCGCCGCCCGCCAGCATCAGCCGGTCAATTTGAAACAGCGTTTTCAGTTTGCCCAGCAGCAGGGTACAGTCCAGCCGGTCCTTCCCGGCGAACACATAGGACACATCCACTTTCCGCAGATAGACCAGATATTCATTAGAAACCTGTTCCGTAAGGACTTCGATCACATGGGCTTTCGGACGGCCTCGCTTTTCCACATACTTGTCATTCCATCCCAATATCCCCTGGGGGTCCACTGATACAATGAAGTTGTGAACGTCGGACGGGGCCGCATAGTCCTCGTGGGGCCAGACGGTTTCGCAGGCAGGCAGCACCGCCGGAGCGAGGCCATCGGAGTAGGTTCCCGCCATGGTGGTTGTGCCATAGATGGTGGCCTGACAATCGAAAGTCGTGCGCAGTTGCCCGTAGGCTTTGGCGCAGGCGGCGGACATACACGCCCCGTCAATCTTCCCATCCAGCGCCATCAGGATATGGCACACCACATAGGGGCGATTTGTTGATTCCATGATCTTCTCCTTTTTAGCTGTCGGCAAAAATATTGGTTATCCAGGCTGTCACATCATCAGTGCTGCTGGCTACGTCATTCCGGGACAGCACCAGCGCATTATCATAGACCGATGCGTCAGGCTGCAATTCAGCAATCGTCTCCACAGTGCGGGATGCGCGGCTGCCTCCGTGGGTGATGAAAGGGATAATGGTTTTCGAGCTGAAATCGTAGGATTCCAGAAAACTGTAAACCGGCATAGGCAGGTCGGCCCACCAGTTGGGATACCCCAGCAGGATTATATCGTACTGCTCAAAATCCTCCACCTGGGTGGACAGCTCCGGCCTGACAGCCTCCGCCTTTTCCTCGCTGGCCTGATCTACCAGAGGCTCGTGATCCAGCGGATAGGGGGCAACGGTTTCAATGCGGAACAGATCGCCGCCAATGGAATCCTGGATCAATTCCGCTACATACTGAGTATTGCCCAGCTTTTCCCCCTCGCTGACCACAATACTGGCACTGGCAACAGCGTCCACACCAGTGGTATCCACATCCTCCGGCACCGAGAAATACGCAATCAAAATCCGTTGATCCTGCGTGTCCGCTGGTGGAGGCGTATCGGTTTCCTGCTGACCGGGGACCGTTCCTGTTTCCGGCCTTTGGTCCTGGCTGCTTGCTGCCGGTGTATCCCGTCCTGATGAACTGCATCCAGCTATAGCGCATACAAGCAGCAAGCACATAAGGATGGACAAGAGTTTTCTCATTGAAATCATTCTTCCTTTTCTGTAATCGTTATGGAATTGCCATATTCCTCAAAGACGGAAATATCGGATGTGATCCTCCCAATCGTCACCACTTCCACAATCGTCTGTTCCAGATGGTCACTGTAGAAAATCGCTACGGAGGGTCCCTCATACCAATAGGCCAGCCCACCCCGCTCGTAGTTCCGTGTCCGCTCCGCTGTATCAGGAATTTGTTCCGGCAGGTCAAAGGCACGGGCAAAACCAGAGGCAGGATGCCACAGGTCCACCGTCAGCGGCAACATGGCCGAAACCGCCCGCGCCGTCTCATTGTCAAAAAGCACGCCCTCCAGGACAGTTTCACCGGCAGTTATTGTAATTTCCGTCAGGACAGGTTCCTCCGGCGGAGGGGTATTCACAGCGGGCATTTCTGCTTCCTCCCATGTCTGACCGCCGCAGGCAGCAAAGCTCAGCAACAGCAGCAAGCCCGTCAGACCTGCGGCGGTTTTTGAGATACAGGCTTTCTTCACCGGCACTCATTAAAGATTTCAAGAATCTCCTCGTGGGTCAGTTTCTTGCAGCACCCGGCGGTAATGTTTGTGGAATCGGCCACCGCCTTAAAATCCGTGTTGGGGTCAATGCCCATCTCGGTAAAGCTGGCAGGCAGGCCGATCTCCTTGATAAAGTCCGCCAGCGCCGCCACACCCGCCCGGGCGGTCTCCAGCTCCGTGGCCTTCTCCTCGATCCCCCATACATTTCGGGCAAACCGGGCGAACTTGGCAGCGCCCGCCTCGCAGATGTGGCGGTAAAGCGCCGGATGCAGAACAGCCAGCCCCGCGCCATGGTTGCAGTCGGTATATGCCCCCAGCTGATGCTCCATCTGGTGGCACTGGAAGTCCGTCACTTTGCCGATCTTCAGGATGCCGTTCTCCGCCATGGCGGAGGCCCACATGAGTTCGCTGCGGGCGTTGTAGTTCTCCGGGTCAGTGAGCAGGACGCGGATGTTGGCGATCACGCTGCGCATCACCGCTTCGCTGATGTCGTCAGAGAGGTTGTTCTCCTGGGGCTTCCCGAAATAGGTTTCCATGGCGTGGCTGAGTGTGTCAAACACGCCGGAGACCACCTGCCGGAAAGGAACCGTCATGGTGTACATCGGGTCGAGCATGGCGAAATCGTTATGCGCGCCCATCATACCGCCCTTGATCTTTTTCTCCTCATGGGTAATGACTGCGCCGTTGTTCATTTCGCTGCCGGTGCCGGAGGCGGTCACCACCGCGCCCATGGGGATAAACGCCGTAGGATATTCCCGCTTCTCGTTTTCCAGCTCCCAAATATCACCGTCTATCATCGCCTGGGCCGACACGATCTTGCAGCAGTCGATCACGCTGCCTCCGCCTACGGCCAGGATGAAGTCCACATGGTTCTCCCGCGCCAGCCGCGCCCCCTCCTGAACCTTGGCGTAGGTGGGGTTGGGCATGATGCCGCCAAACTCTACTACTGTCTTGCCCGCCTCGGCAAGAATGGAAATCATCTGGTCATAGACCCCGCTCTTTTTCAGAGAGCCGCCGCCATAGGCCAGCATCACCGTGGGGCCGTAGCCGCGCAGCAGGCTTGCCAGATACTCCTTGACGCAGCCCTTTCCGAAGTAGACCTTTGTGGGATAGGAAAAGATAAAGTTGTTCATGTTCTCAAGTCTCCTTTTGATTCTGTTTTTTTCTGTGTTTCAGCAAACGGCTTCCATAATAGCCGCAGAAGATGAATAGTCCCATGATCGCCAGATAGTCGGCAAAAAAGAATAGGACAGGTTCCTCATAGTCAAAAAACGCAAAGTGTGTTCGCAGAAACAGGTACTCCGGCAGTCCCCGTTTCCAGAGTGCGTAAACTCCATAGGCCGCTGTCAGCCAGCCAAGCCACCGAAGCCACTGTGCTTTGGAAAACCGCTGTACCGCAGCAAGGACCATGCTCCAATGAAGGCCCAGGTGCAGGCTCATCAGCAGAAAGCCCCAATAGGAGCAGAGCATATGAGCCTGCCGCGCCAATACGCTCCATCCCCGGATATGCAGACCGGCAAAAATGTAGTTTGACAGGATGATCCCGCTGGCCGCTGATCCAACTATTGTTAAAAAGCAAAGCGCAACAAGTATCGTCTGGACAATGCGGTATGCGGACCAGCGCCCCCGCCCCAGACTTCCGACCCACTTCCGGTTCAGAATCAGATGCGTGATGAACAGCAGGAACATCCCCATGCCGATCCACTCATGGGCCGCTTCTCCAATCAGCGAGTAAGACATCAGGAGCAGCAGAGCCGCCGTCATCAGAAGGTCAACGGCCCGTTTCACCACCGGCGCTGCCATCTTATTTCTGGCTGTCCACCGGGGGAACCATCTCCGCGTATTTCTTCAGCATCTCCGGTGTGCTGGTGTAGTAACGGGTGTTCTTATCCAGGGCGGCGATCTCGGCCATTTCCTCCTCCGTCAAGGCGAAGTCAAAGAGGGCAAAGTTGTCCTTGATGTGCGCCGGATTCTTGGAGCCGGGAATGACAATGTTGCCGGACTGGAGATGCCAGCGCAGGATGATCTGGGCGTTGCTCTTGCCGTACTTCTGCGCCAGCTTGGAGAACACCGGCTCCTCGATCAGCGCCTTGTCCCCGTGACCCAGGGGATACCACGCCTGGATCGCCATGCCCTGGCTGGTCAGGAATTTTTTCAATTCCTTCTCCTGGAAGTAGGGGTGGACTTCCGTCTGGAGGATGGCGGGCTTCACTTCACAGATGGACAGGATTTCCTTGATCTGCTCCATATTGAAGTTGGACAGGCCGATGGCCCGGACTTTACCTTCCTTGTACGCTTTTTCCATCAGCCGGTAACCGGCCGCATAGTTTCCGGCGGGCTGATGGATCAGCAGAAGGTCGATATAGTCGGTGTCCAGCCGCTCCAGGGTTTTCTCCACAGCGTCAGCCTGCTCGTAGAAAGACGGCCACAGCTTCGTTTCCAGAAAAATCTCCTCCCGCTTCAGCCCGGATCGCTTCATGGCCCGCCCCACTGCCCGCTCGTTGACATAGGCGTTGGCGGTGTCAATCAGACGGCAGCCGCCCGCAAGGGCGCTGACGCAGGATGCCTCCGCCTCATCGGGGGACAGCAGGAAGGTGCCGATACCGGCCATGGGCATGACTACGTCGCCCGTCAGTGTCAAAGTCATCTGTTCGTTCATATCGAAATTCTCCTTAAAATAGAAAGATGGGGTACTCTTGTCATTAAGAATACCCCATCTCTGCCTAAAACAGAAGTATCGGTTTGTTTATGAGCATCAACCTTTGACTTATAACTTCGCGTTCATTACCTGGGCCACTGCGCGGATCAGCCTTTGAACCGTGGGCGAAGGTGTGGGCGAGTGCAGCAGCCCGAAGGGAATGGAGTGGTTCCACTCCACGGGAAGGATTTTCAAAAGCGGGTGTACGCCCTCCCACTGCGGGACCGCCATCAGCAGAGCGTTCTCATGCTCACACTGATTGAATACCTCCAGATTGTAAAAGGAAAAATCAACGATTTGAATTTCTGGATGCTGTTCCCATAAATCATCCCGCAGCCTGTCCACGTGCTTGCTCCAGTTGCGCTTCATAAGCATAAACCGCTGTCCATACAGGTCCTCTACTGCCAGCTTTTTCTTCTGGGCCAGCGGATGGTAAATAGACACTGCACAGCAGATAGGGACCCGCATCAGTTCCAGCGCGTCGCAGGCGCGCAGAGTCAGCATGGTTTCATCAAAAATGCCAGCCACAATGTCGATGTTCTGTCCCAGGTTCGCCAGAATTTCCCGTGCGTTCTCCGGGGTGTTATCGAAGTTCACCATCTGGAATTTCAGCTCCGGGTGAACCTCATGCACCTGGGGCCATAAGTCCAGCAGGAATTGGCTGGGTGTCATCAGTGATGTACCGATACGGATCACGCTCTCGTTGCTCTGCATGGCGTTCTTGGCCCGCACCTGGGCATCCTTGGCATACTGGATCATGTACTTGGCATCTTGGTAGTAGGACTTGCCCGCATTGGTCAGCGTCAGACCACGGGGGGTGCGGTTGAATAGCTGCACCTCCAAGCTGCCCTCCAGCAGATTGATCTGCTTCATCACCGCTGTGGAGGATATGAACAGCGCCTCCGCCGCTTTGGAAAAGCTGCCAGCATCGGCTACTTGAATAAAGGTGTCTAACTGATGGTTATACATAGTCGTTTCCTCGCTGAACATCGCCTTTTTCTAAAACTTCATGGGAAATGCGCAAAGGCATTATACCATACAAACTTTAACTCAAGCTATACTCATCCCCCAATTTTTTCCCGTATTTGAAAAAAGTTCAGGTCATGCGAGTTGCCCTAAATTCGGTATCATGCAAGCCAGTAAGTTCTTGGAATGGGGTCAGCGGCATCCATCAAAGACGTTCTGGCACCAGCGCAGAGTCACTGTGGGCAGCAACACAAGTAATAGGGTCGATTACAATAATTTCCCGGCCCATCTTCCGCGCATAGCGCATGGTCGCCGCCGTTCCGCCGCGTTGTTCTCCGTTATAGACGGCCAGCAGAGCGGCGGCGTGGTCTACCAGAAAGCGGTTGCGGTCCAGCATACAATTTTTGTAGTAGGTCCTGCTGACGTAGACAATGGAATCCGCCCGGTCCAGGATAGAACGATAGAGGTCCCGCGATGAAGCTGCCCACTTGTCCGCCTGCTCCTTGCAGGGGAGGATACAGTGGAGCTTGATTGCGGGATCATTTTCTCTCAAGTCGAGGACGGAGAGGGCTGACCAGGTATCGGTGGCCTCTGCCATCCCGGACAGGAACTGTGTAAAACCAGCGTCCACCAGCGCGGCAATCTGCTCCGCCAGCACCGCTTTCAGCGCCACGCACCGGCTGTCTGCCTCATCATACTTCCAAGGGAATTTACGCGGGCGGTGGCCGGTAAACGCGCAGCAGTTTTCTAACACGATCCACCGTCCCCAGCGTAGCGTTCCTGGTAGTCCTGGATGTACTCGTCCAAGTATTCCAGATACTCGGCCCCGCCGCCCTGAATCGTTTCCAGAATGGCGGTGATCCTGCGGCGGCACTCCGCTTCCTCGCTCTCCGTCATGGAGCGCGTTTCATTGAGGTGGGTAGTTGAACGGGGAGCAACAACATCATTGATAATGTCATTAAACAGATTGTCCAGCATGGATTCCGGCGTGTCAAGCTGCTCCGCACCTGCCGCTCCGGGTTCATCGGCCACAATCCAAACATAGCCGATTTTCTTGGAGTAGACTATATCAAAATAGTTCTGCCCATCAATGTAATTCTCAAAGGCTTTGAGAATGGCGTCCAATTCTTTCTTCACATCGTCTGTATAAATCATAATTGCTTAACCTTCCTTTTCTGATTCTGAGTGTATTGTGTCAGGTTTCATACCCTGTTCTGCCCGCAAGATCAAATTACACTCCTGCTTACAGCCATAAGCAAGCAGTCAAGGGAATATTGGTAAAATGACAGTGAGATTTTATGATATTCTTGGAGATTGCTATGTCAAAGCTATTGGGCAATGAAATATTAGGGGAAAACATAAAGCGGATACGGCTGGCCCGTGGACTGACGCAGGAACAAACTATAGCCAGATTGCAGGTGTTGGGTTCCCCTTTGAGCCGCAGTACCTATTCGCTTATTGAGATGGGACGAGGGAATATTTTTGTAAATGATCTGGTTGGGCTGCAACAGGTATTCAATGTCAGCTATGAAGAATTTTTCAAAGATATACCGCCCTCTCGTAGTTCCAAGCAAACGCCAGACAAATAAAAAACAGCACCCTGCCGGTTGGCAAGGTGCTGTTTTGCTTCGTCACCGCTCCGGCTTCTGATCTCTATTCTGCTCCTGCTCCTCCGGCTCTAAACCGAGGATTTCGCTTTCCACCCTGTGTATGTAAGACTTGTATATTATATATTTGCTTAATATATTAGTCAATAGCTCAACTACAAGAGCGGATAACGAAGCGTAAAAATTTTATAATAAAGGCATCCTAATCACAGGGGGATGCCGTGGATGAGCAAGAAGGAAGTGGAATTCAGCAATCGGGACAGGTTCATCGAACTCGGCCTGATGATCGCCAGTCTCCGAAAAATGCAGGGGATGTCCCAGGAGAAGCTGGCGGAGAAGGCGAAGATCAGCCGCTCCCATCTGAGTTCCATCGAGGCCCCCAACATCGTGCGGCCCTTTTCTCTCGAAGTGCTATACAACATCGCGGACGCTCTTGGCGTCCGGGCGGGGGATCTGCTGAACGCCACCCTACCCCCAACGAAATGAGAACAGCGCCTTGCCGAGCAGCATGGCGCTGTTTCCACGTCTATGCCGCCTCTCCGCCGTAGAGATCGTGGTTGACCTGGGCGGCGTAGTGATTCTCAATGGTCGCCGGAGCGTTGTAAAGCACCGTCAGCAGGTATTGTTTCATATTCCGCACCTGTGTGGTGTTCTCACGGAGGCAGTCGAACACGAAGCGGATGTGTTCAGAGTCCAGCTTCAGCAGCCGGGACTTCACCACTGCCTGGGGGAAGTCGTTCCCCGCCACCCGGATATTTTTCTTTTTGGAGCAGACCGTCTCCACCATCAGCTCCACCATCTCGTCCAACTGTGCGGCGTCATAGGGATGCTCCCGCACGAAATCGTCATAGCCGATGTTCTCCCGGATCATCTCCCGATAGGTGTCCATTTCGCCCTGACTCACTCCGCTGCTCCTGCTCCGCTTCCTTCCCTTCGCTTCAGATGGCTGTGCTGGCACAGACGCAAAAGCCGTGGGAAGGGATGAAGGGAAGGGAAATGATTCCGTAATTTGTGAATCAGTTATTTTGTTTTTGTCTTTATTTAATTGCGTTGTGTCCTCCAACGTTGGATTTTCCGACGCAGGTTCCTCCAACGCAGGCTGGGCCGAAAAAACAGGCCGTTCCCGGATAACGTACTCAGTCCCTTGCAGATGACCTTTTTCATTTCTCACACGGGAGCGGGTGACATACCCGGCTTTCTCCAGCTCCACCACGGCGGTCCGGATAGCGTCCTTGCCCTCCAGGCTGATGCGGGTGAGGCCGGCCAAGGTATAATCCCAATCTTCCGGGAGACTAAGCATCAGGGACAGCAGGCCCTTTGCCTTGAAGGAGATGGTCTTATCCCGCAGGTGGTAATTGCTCATGACGGTGTAATTCTGGGTGCGTTCCACACGAAAAACTGCCATAACATTTCACTCCAACTTCATAAAAATTAGAGCCGGGAAACAGGACGATCCTGTTCCCCGGACTCTTGAAAATTAGTTGTAAATGGGGCAGCCATAGCCCCAGATCTCATAATGGCCCACACTGTAGCTGCGCTGGCGGCAGCTATCGCCGGAGTTGCCCTCCACAGTGTAGACCACTCCATTCTCCACCCGTTCCACGATGCCCACATGGTCAGGCACATCGTCCTGCGGCCCGGAGCCGCCTTTTTCGTTCCAGTCAAAAAATATCAGGTCTCCAGGACGTGGCTCATAGTCGCCATCCTGCCACTGGCCCCGGTCTTTAAACCAATTAGAGCCGCCTGTGCAGCCGGCGAACTTGGGGATCACCCCGGCGTCAATGTAGCCGCACTCATTGGCGCACCAGCTCACGAAGCAGGCGCACCACTCCACCCGGCTGTTGAAGCCGTACCAGCTCCAGTAGGGCTGGCCGCCCACGTTGCCCACCTGGGACAGCGCCACGGCCACGATCTCGCCGCTGGAGCCGTAGAGGAGGTTGTGCCACATATCACGGGTGGCCGCTGCCAGCAGCTCGTCCAGGGCGGCGTTCTGCTGATCCGTGAACGCATAAAACACCCGCATATCGTCCGGCGTCCTGGGCGTAACCGTGATGGTCAGCACCTTCTCCGTACAGGCGGCGGTGTCGCCCTCGGCGGGATGCTCTACCTCCGACTCCGCCGTGGTGATTTTGGTCATATCCCAGAACACCACCCGCAGTTTCTCCACTGTATCCGTGTCCAGGACGGACACCTGCGCTCCGTCCGCCCCTCCGGCAGTCTTGGCGGCAAACACCGCAAACACATCCGGCCAGGAAGGCGGGCCGCCCTGGATCTCCACCCGGTCATAGGTTCCCCCGGTTTGGAGGGCGGACAGCCTGTCCGCGTACTCGCTGTTGATTTGAGCAATCACCGCAGTGGGGGACGCCGCGTCCGGGGAGCCGCCGCCGTCCGAGAAGAAGATTCCGAAGAGCTGGGTGATGTACTGTGCGGTGGTCAGGCCCGCCGCCTCTCTGGCCTCGCAGACCTGAGCGTGGAGGGCCAGGGGCAATTGAGCACACAAGTTTCGAGTCTCTGGCATGGTGGTATCTCCTTTCGTCTGATTGCAAGGCAAGTATACCCGGAAGGCATTGATAATGCTATTACCAACACCACCAAAGAACCAGAGGGCAAACGAAGCAAATGTAACAGTGGCGGGAAAAGCAACACCCCAGAGCTGCCGGACTTTTCCGGTCACCCTGGGGATAGGCGGATAGCGAGTTTACTCCGTCTGTAAAAGGCGGATTTTGCATCTCTGGTGCGTAATTTTTTTGAAACGGGAGGTCATTTTGAAAAAACCAACTTTTTGATTTCCTTTCCCGTCTCAATGTTTCTCTTTTGCTTGAAATATGTGATTTTATTTTTCTGTTTTCGGGCTGCATCTCGATTATCTACACAAGGTTTGAAAACCACCATGAGGCCATCATCGACAAGACCACATGGGAACAGGTGCAAAAACTCCGGGAGGGGACGAAGCGCCGGAAGCCCAAGAACACCGAAAAGAATATGTTCGCTGGTCTGCTGTACTGCGCCGATTGCGGCCATAAGCTGCATTACAACATCAACCATCCCAACAGCTCCATTGAGTATTTCAACTGTTCCAATTACCGGGGCAACCGGGGCACCTGCAACGAAACCCACTATATCCGGGCCGACTCGTTGGAGCAGGTGGTATTGCTGGAACTCAATCGCATGGTCAGCTACCTAAAAAACCACGCCGAGGAATTTGCCGAGCTGCTGGCTCGGAAAACCACCAAGGACTATGAGCGGGAGAGCCAAAACAGGCGGCAGCGCCTTCAGGAATTGATTGCCAGGAATAAAGAGGTTGACCGGCTGTTTGAGCGTATCTATGAGGACAATGTGGCGGGTAAGCTGACGGATGAACGCTTTATGAAAATGTCCCAGCGGTATGATGCGGAACAGCAGCAGCTCAAAAAGGACATTGAGGAATTGCAGCGCCAGTGTGACAGGGAAAACGACCGTGCTTTCTGTAAGGAGCAGTTTTTGAAAGCGGTGCGGAAGTTTATGGAGATGAAAACGCTGACGCCGACTATCCTCCATGAGCTTGTGGAGCGTATCGACGTGTACCAGACCCAGGGCAGGGGAAAGAACAGGACGCAGCGCATCGTGATCCACTATAACTTCATCGGCGTCCTGGATTTGCCGGAGGTAGAGGAATACCCGGAGAACGTGGTGCTGGACAGCCGCCAGGGTGTAGCTATTGAGTACCTTGTCGGTAAGGCCGGGTAAAGAAAAGGGAGCGGCCCGAAAGCCGCTCCACCGGGGCAGACCACCCCATAGAAATAGCAAAGGAACAGCCTTTCGACTGTTCCTTTACATACGAGTGTTCAGTTGCGTTATGAACACTCGACATGGAGTAAGGGGTCAAAATCGATTTTTCGTTGAATCCTTTGCGGCACAATGATTCAGGAAGAAAGGCCGATGCCGGAGAGGGAAAAGCAATCACTTCGTTGTTTGCTGGTATTGACTTTTATCAGCCCTTTATGGATCTATTTTGCGTGCCTGATTGATTGTTTCAAACAGCTCCCTGCTTACAATCGCCGGGTGGTGC
>OFFB01001341.1_pt1 | contig 15126 bp, 17 predicted proteins | sample 1521281 | NCBI WGS metagenome assembly OFFB01 (sample SAMEA3504109, study PRJEB24116) | mouse gut metagenome | biome: mouse gut; feature: mouse-associated habitat; material: faeces | place: Denmark | collected 2011
CTCCACTCATTATTGATACACGTTGCATGAATTGACCGATGTTTCAGATAGGAAAAATAAAATTGCATGTCATGATGGCGATTGCGGTGATAGGGTTGTGGCTGTATCAAGTGGCGGTTTCAGTCGGGCAAATCATGCACCTCATTCCGAGCAACCATTCTTTCTATCGGTTCACCGGTTCGTTCATCAATCCGGGTCCGGCAGGATGCTATCTTGCCATAGGCTTGCCGGTGATCTTGCGGTTCTTAATTTTATCGAACAATAGGCTTCAAAAATGGCTGGGCATGGGAATGGCTCTTATGGGAGCTTTTCTCATCCCGTCGTCTCTCAGCAGAACCGCGATGGTCGCCGCCGCAATCGGATGCACGGTGGCGGCGAGCGACATCATCGTGCCCTGCGTCAAGAGGGCTAAATGGGCGAAGATAAGTATCTTCGCGGCTGCGTTGCTGCTGATTGCCTCCGGAGCATATCAGTGGAAAAAGGACTCGGCTGACGGGCGGCTGCTGCCGATGCCGCCATGGAGGCTCCGCTCACGGGCGTGGGCTGGGACAGGGTTGCCGGTAGCTACGGCGACGCTCAGGAGCGGTATTTCGCCGCCGGGAAAGGCTCGGAGCAGGAGGTGATGGTAGCCGGAGCGCCTGAATATGTGTTCAACGAATATCTTCAGGTGGCTATCGCTTTCGGCACGCCCGCCGCGCTGTGGATGACGGCACTGCTTATCGGGGCGATCGCAGCGGCTGTCAACGCAAAGGCTTTCGGACTTGCCGGCGCCGCTGTAGCGGTGGCTGTGGTGATGACCGCCTCCTATCCGCTCCAATTTCCGCTCTTCACCGTCACCATCGGGATGGTGTTCGCGGGGTGCTACCTATCGGCTCGCAAAGGGTGGATAAGATGGACGGGGTGCATTGGCACGATAGCTTCGGCATGGTTCTTGCTCGCCAACAGCTCGGTGAAGGACGTGAGTGGGGAATTCAACGCGGGGCGCTCGCTGCACCGTGTCGAGCGTTACAGGAGGTCGATCGACTGCCTTCTCGCCATAGCGCCATATTCTTCCGACCCGATGCCGCTCAACATCATCGGCAAGAACTATCAAGCCTTGGGGATGCCCGACAGCGCCGCCCACTATTTCCACCGTGCCGCCAACCGCTGCCCCAACCGCCTCTATCCCCACTATCTGCTCATGCAGCTCTACGCCGACTCGGCATCATACGACCGCGACCTGATGCTCCAAGAGGCTCGGATACTAGCGACGAAGAAAGAAAAAGTCCCCTCGCCCGCCGTCGACGAAATGCGCCGCAAAGCCCTCACCATCCTCAACTCCCACCCATAACGTGTAGGGTTCGCCACCTGTGGCGACCTAACAACGCAAAGCCCCTGCGGGAAGCATTTGAGTGGTGGCATTTCGACCACCACGAACCGCTTAAAATATTGGTCCAATATAAATCGTCACATCTGATAAACAAACATTTAGCTATTTTAAATATAAACTGTTGTCAACACAAAAAAAGAACAAAAAGTACGGAATTAAAAAAAACGAACTTTTTCCGTACTAAAATATTTGTTTTTAAGTATCACATTTACTTATATTTGCAAATCAAACCACACATAGCCATGAAATTAATGACACCATCAATCTCAACGCTGCCGACTTCACCATCCTCACTAATGTCACACTGCTCACTGATACATATCAGCCATGTGCATTCACTGGATCTATGAACCACTCATACACTGAGCCATGTTAATAATGAGAAGAATAATAAATGTCTGTACCATTATATCGCTTCTTGTTGTCATTTCTTGTAATGACAACAAGATTAGCGATTTATCGACTGAAAAGCATTCTTTAGATGATTGCAAGGATGGTACTATAGAGGATCTGTTTTCTGACGTTGAACTAATTGAGCTGAGATTTGATGACAAATATTATCCTAAAGCGATATCTCGAATGTTCATAGAATCAGGTATGGTATTTATTCACGATAATCGTAATAATATTTATATTTATACCGAGGATGGAACCCCTATATCATCCTCACTGAAAATGAGAGGAGAGGGACCGGGTGAACATCCATTTGTTATGGGATTTTCATGGAATCCTCACAGCCAACTCGGAGAAATAATCACACCTAATCTATTAATGTTTTACGACAAAAACTTTAATTTCGTAAAATCCACCCGATTAGAGTCACGCGTTGGGAAAGACAGCCAAAAAGGCATGATGTATAGAACAATCTATGATTTATCATCTGACCTCCATCTAATGGCACCGACAAGTGCCAGCGAACGCCCTTGGAGACTTATCGTCTACGATTCTTCCAAGGAGAAGAATATCGGTGAAATCTCTTATGAAGAGGATATTTGGTCATCTATCAATATTCAGAGCAATCACTTCTTTGTGCTGCCTGACAGCACTATATATTGCCATCCTCAGGGATTGCTGCCGTACACCTATATACTTGATCCGGAAAACTTGACTATGGACAAGGCTATTGAGATTGAATCAGGCTCACGGTGCATCACACTTGACTACATAAAAAAACTATCGGGGGATGAGATTCAAATTGCTAATCACTTACTTGATTACGAGAAACCGATTCCTGTTAACACTATAGTAACGTCCGACAAACTGTTTGTAATGCTGAAAAGAGGAAATACTATACGTGGATTTTCTACTGTAGTTTTTGATAGAAATAGCTCTGAGAAAAAGGAATATAGTCATTATAAGAATGGCAAATTTATGTTCCCAAAGATTGATTTTGTCAAGGATAACTACGTCTACGCCATAGTAAGTAAAGACGCTTTACAAGAAAATCCGGCTCTTTACCTTAACAATCCGGCAAATATCTCAAACATCGACTCCTTCGATGAAGAAAACTGGATCCTCTTGAAATACAAATATAATTAACTCCTGATTTTTACAATATGAACTTCAAAACGATTATCGCCACATTGGCAGCAGCAGTCAGTGGTGTGATTCCATTGCTACATGGATGCAAAGAAAGCAAGCCGAGAAGTAATGACGTGGTGGCAATCGAAATTCCTCACATCGTCAAGGATAGCATCGACAGCTCACGGGTGAAAGCTCACTGCACACCCTACAGCCTTGACAGCATGGGAATCACGTTGGGCAGTGTTTTAGATATTGCCTATGCTGATTCCTGCTTCTATATTCTCGACGACCAAGGTCAGGTCATAGCATATCCAATAAATACAGCTAAGGAAGTTTCATCAATGCATCGCATAGGTCCCGGACCGGAGGAGTATATGTTTGCTTCGGATATAGCAATCGATGGTGACACCCTGTATCTGCTTGACACCGGCAGCCGGTCGATCAAAAAGTATGACACGGAGTTCAATTACCTCTCATCAGTGAAAATCGACGGAATGGCGATGGGCATGACAGCGATTAACGGCAATATTCTTATAGGAAATCTCGACATGACGACCGATAATCACGAACTGAAAATAATAGACAGCTCCGGGAGAGCCGACTCATACATAGAGTGTCCTGAAATGATGCCTGAATACATGGTCGCCCAAACTGAATTCAGCCATATAGGAGATACTATTCTCGTGTCGCCACGTACACAGAACCGCATATTCACCTATGCCGACGGAAAGCTGTCGCCATGGTTTGAAATAAATTTTGAGGATGGCACCACCATACTTCCTGAACCTGGAAAAATAATTATGACCCATTGTTTTCCTGTCGGCGGATTTATGCTGCTGAGTAGCCTAATTGACAAAGAGCGTGTGTATAGCGTGGTCAATCCGGAAACAAAGCAAGTGATGTCAGGCAAAATCAGTGCCACTTCAAACGGCTATCCATTTTTTCCTCAATGGGACAGCCCCGAGGGACTGTTGTTTGGATATGAACCACCTGAGGATGACAGCAACGGCAAAATTCTTGTCTACAATCTGTCAATCACTCATTTTTGAGTGTATTGAAGTCATAAATCAGAGGGAATATGCTATTCCACTCCAATCTGCCCGGACTAATGCTTGCCGACAAGGAAACAGGCGAAATAAGGCGAATCAACCACAAATATGACACCGAGAAGGATATCTCCATTCCGGTGAATTATGCACCTGTATCGGGCGATTGTTCATAACCGCTTATCTCAATAGGGCGTGCCCTATTGAGATAAGAATATATTGCAGCACGTCGACCACAACCGAGTTGCCAAACTGCTTATAAGCCTGTGTGGCACGCGGACTCATCTCAAACGTGTCGGGATAGCCCATCAACCGGGCGCACTCACGCGGATGCAGCTTGCGTGTCTCCCCGTTGACCAGATAGCCTCCGGTCTTTGAGAACACCCCACCCCCATAAGCCGAGAATGTTATCGCAATTCCCTTGGTGCTGTAAATACGCTCGCCCTGCCCCCCTTTGTTGACTATGCCGAGACGTATCGATTTAGAGCTATATGTGTCATCATTGGGATTGGTGAAGTAAGTGTCGGGGCGATTCACCACAAGACTTGCCGTACTGGCATCGTCAAGCAGAAAATCCTCCACGTGTCTTGTCAATTCAAACGGCTTCGGGAAAGCAAACCGGCTGTCGTCAATATCGTTGCGGAAACACACCATATAGACACGCTCGCGCTTCTGTGGCACTCCGTAGTCAACGGCGTTCAGCACAGCGTAGTGAAATGAATAGCCAAGCTCACGCATGGTAGCCTCAACGACGCGGATGGTGTTGCCGCCGTCATGCGAGGCAAAGTTCTTGACATTCTCCATGAACACTACACGCGGACGCTTCTCCCTCACGATTCTCGCCACGTCAAAGAAGAGAGTGCCGCGGCTGTCATTGAAGCCAAGCCGCTTGCCGCTTATGGAAAAAGCCTGACACGGGAAACCCGCGCAAAGAATATCATGATCGGGAATAGTGGACTCGTCGACCTTGGTGATGTCACCTTCAGGGCGTATGCCGAAATTGGAATAATACACATCCTGCGCGAATTTATCCCATTCGTTGGCATACACACACCGTGCGCCAAACGACTCCAGCGCAAGATGAAATCCGCCTATGCCCGCAAACAAGTCAATAAACCTATATCCTTCAAAAATTCTTTCGTCAACAGTAATCATAGTTCAGCGTTAATGCATCATGACATAGAGCGAGCCTCACTCTTTCTCTTCAGCCGCAGAAGTGACCTTTATAAGTTCCAATCGTGTGGCTGACTTCTTGACAATGGTGAAAGTAAATCCATTAAGCTCAATCGTAGCCCCTTGAGCCGGAATCTCGCCAAGTTCAGTCAGTATGTATCCGGCGAGAGTCTGATATTCTTCCGATTCCGGAATATCTATATTAAAGTTGTCGCGCAGATCACTTATCTCGCAACGTCCCGAGAACTCATACTCACCCGGAGCTATCTGGCGGGCGACAAGACGCTTGTTGTCATGCTCATCCTGAATATCGCCGAATATCTCCTCCACGAGATCCTCAAGCGACACCAATCCGGCAGTTCCGCCAAACTCATCGACCACCACCGCCATCGAGCGCTTTTCACTGAGCAACCGCTTCATCATCTTGTTGGCAAGAAGAGTCTCGGGAGCGAATATCACCGGCTTCAACGCCTCTTTCCAGTCAGAATCCACATGAAACAGTTCGCTCACGTGTATATATCCCAGCACATTGTCAATGTCCTCCTTATACACCAGAATTTTGCTGCGTCCCGACGAAGTGAACAGTTGCGACAGCTCCTCGCGTGTAGTGGTGTCGATATTGACAGCGACAACCTCATTACGCGGCGTCATGCAGTCGCGCAGATGTGTCGATGAAAAATCAATGGCATTGTGGAAAATCTTCACTTCATTTTCCATCTTTTCCTGTGCCGCAGTGTCATCGATGCTCTTCTGTATATACTGGTTCAGCTCGCCTATTGTCAACACCCCAAGCGATTCATCGGCATTCTTCACTCCACACATCTTCATCAACGCCTTCGACAGCCATGCCGTGAACGTGGAAATGGGATAAAGAATGACCCAGAAGAAAAATATAGGCAACGCAAATACCTTCAGCGATGAATTAGGATTAATCCTGAATATAGTCTTCGGCAGAAATTCGCCGGTGAGAAGAATCACAGCCGTAGAAATGAGCGTCTGCATCACAAGCACAAAAAATTCATTGGGATATATGCTTTCGAGCCATGGCGACAGGAGCGCGGCGGCTCCCATACCATAAATGACAAGCATGATATTATTCCCTACAAGAATCGTGGAGATAAACAGATTCTGATGCTTATAATACAGATTGACGATATAACCGATGAATCCACCGCGTTTCACGTCGATCTCCACCTTGACACGGTTGGATGAAATATAAGCGATCTCAACACCTGAGAAGAGTGCTGAAAATGCCAATGAAATAATAGCTATTATGAGCCAATGTAGATTTTCTGCCATAAATGAAATCAATAATTTTCGTATGTCACTTCTGCACGTTTTCAGTCAAGGGCAACGGCATCATTTTCTTTCCCGGTTTATGTGCAGGATTGCGGGGAGCCGGCACAGGCTGTTGCGGCGGCTTAGCCACAGGGGGAGGCATTTTGCCGGGAGTGTGCGGCTGGCGTGTAGCCACTGCCGAATCAGCGCCCACTGAATCTTTCTTGTTGTTTTTAAACGTAGATGTGGGGAATATGCCCGAAGGGTTATTGACTGTGTATATCGTCATTCGCTCGTTCGACTCAAATCCGTAGCCCTCGATAGTCCTGTCGCTCTTCTCGATGTGGATGAATGAATCGGAATATACAGTCTTTTCTTTCTGGTTCCAGAACACCTGCTGAGTGAGAAATTTCTCGCCGGCAGTGTTCAGGATATTGACATTTCCGTCAAGGCGCCAAAGCCCGTCATTCTTAAAATAGACCGCCGAGTCACACACGATGGTGGCATCGGTTGAAAAATCGGGGGCAAATTTCTCCATAAACATCCCGTCGGGAAATTTCCAGTTTGGCACATCGGCTTCATCATACACATACCACACCGGTGTCGTGATGCGGTATCGTGTGATCCCGGAATCAGAAATCAACGTCACCACATCATGGGTGAGCATCGTAGGCACTATGTTTCCATCGACCTCACGATGCACCACTTCCGTTTTTTCTTCAGAGCAGGCAACAACAAGCACTGACGCTCCAACCATAAGGAACGTCAGTCTATTCATGCCATTAGTGATGCGCTTTATGAATGATGTCATTGAATTATTCAATCTTGTTCTTGTGGAACCATCGCTCATTGAAGTTTATGCCAAGAGTGATGTTGAAATAGTCTTCCTTGATGAGAGGATTGGGATGAGCCTGACGGTGTTTCCACTCAAAGCCGAGATTCACCACTGTCTTGTTACCTCCTGGAGTCGGCAATCCGAAGCCCATGCTCACTCCATGCTCACGCACATTATTCCCTTTTATCTCAAGATAATCGTGGCAAGTGTAGGCGCCGAGACGATACTGGATGCGCTGCACATAGTTTCCTCGTGGCTTAGGGGTATATTGCGCGCCAAGAGCAAATCGGGTGCGATTATCCATACCGAGCATACCGTCATTTTCGTCAAGATCGGAATACTTGGCTTTTGCCCAGTTCTGCAATGAGAAATCGGCCTCCACCATCAAGCGGTCGCTCCACTGATAATTCAATCCGAAGCCCCACATTGCCGGCAATGAGAATTTATTACGCATACTTGTGTAAACAATCGTGTCGGCTTGCACCGATGAAGTACCGATATTATAATAATTCACACGCCATGCATGACCCAGAAGAGCCTTGCCGGGAGCGAATGACACACCCACCGTGAGCTTATGGTTGCGATGGAGCTGCAACTCATACTGAGCGCCGAATTGCAAGTGGAAGTCGCGCACCTGTGTCACTCGCTCAAACAGCGCCGATGAGCTCAAGTCGCCGGGGTAGCCATATATGTCATTAATGGTGGTACCGAAAAGATATCCCACATTGGCGCCCACATAGACACCTTTTATCGGATTGACACCTGCGCCGATGTAAAGCTGGTTGAGACCGCCTGAACCGGTGCGGGAAGTGACTCCATTCTCTATTTTGGAGCCAAAGCTGTATCCTACCGAAGTGAACGGCACAAGTCCTAGACTCACACCCACCTTTTTATGCACCGGAAACAGCATGGTGATGTAATCAAGACCTCCGCCAAAATCCTGTGCCGACTGGTCGTTATCCTTGCTCCACAGTTTTGTGGCGGTAATACCCATGTCAAAAAGGAACGTAAGCGAGTCTACGGCTGCATAGCTCGCAGGATTCATCGCATTGATCTGGCGTCCGCCGTTCATGGCATAACCTACTCCTCCCAACGCACGCTGCGCCGATGTGGCATTGTCATTCAAGATACCGTAACCGTACATTGAGTAAGGAGTCACTGTCTGAGCCATCGCTCCTAAACCCACAAATAGAGCCGCAACGGCGGCAAATATTGCTCGATTAAATATTTTCATTATATAAAAGTATACTGTTTAATCCTTTACTTACTAAATCAGGGTCTACCTCAACTTTGAAGTCCATAAGCGAGGCAAGATGCTGAGCATCGCCGCCGGTGAGCATCACAAGAGCGCCGTCAGGCATACGCGATCGGTAATAACCGGTTTCACCCACTATTCCATACACGACCCCCGATATTATCGCATTATCCGTGTCATTGCCCCATAGTGACGCAGGCATGTTATTTTCCACATCGACCAACGGCAAGCGTTGCGTCATGTCATGAAGCGATTTGGCTCTCACCCACAGCCCCGGAGCGATGTTGCCGCCGGCAAACTCTCCGTCGGCGGTGAGACGGTCGTAGGTCACAGCTGTTCCCGCATCCACCACAAGCACATCACATCCCGGATGGGCGGCGTATGCGCCTGCTACTGCGGCAATACGGTCGCGACCTAATGTGGTGGGGGTGGCATAGCATATTTTTATTGGCAACGGCAACATGGAGGTCATCTCATATACACGCTGCACGAAAGATCTCAACGACACGATAATTTCCTCGCCTCTGGTAGCCACCGAACAATAGATGGCGGCGTCAATACTGTAGGACGACGCTATTTTCTCCAGGTCGGCAGGCAGCAACTTCTCGGTTCTCCAGTGCTCAATGAGCCGGTTGCCCTCAAACAGAGCCACCTTTGCTGCCGAATTGCCTTGATCTATGACTAAATTATATCCCATCGTGGTGACAAAATTACTAATTCCGAATCAATATTCAGTCTAAAATATATCCTTTTTCGACACAGAATAATAAATACTCCCCCTTTTATGGTCTTTTAACGTACATTTACTCAGCTTCTCCCGATTTCTTTGACAGGCGGGGTATCATTATGGATGTATACACCAGAATGGCGCCACCGGCAAGCGTGAATGCAAGCCAGTCAGACGTAGCCGGTGAATAGAACTGGAAGAAACCTGACACGCAAAAAAAGACAGCTGCCCAAAATTCCAATCGAAACAAGCGCTTGATGCGGATATTCTCACCTTTATAGCGCACAAATATACGTCCGATAAGATTTACTGCGGCGCCCCCACAGAATATCCATCTTGACACCAGTATTGAATACCCGAGTATAGGCATGAGCACGCCCACTACGATAAGCACCATTCCGGCTGTCACTACCCATGTCAATGCATTGCTGTTATTTTGATTCATGATTATTCTATTATATAAACATCTTCATTTTCCCTTTGCATGTGATACTGCTCCCTGACAATACGTTCCATTGTCTCAGGATCAGTGTCAAGGCTATGATTAAGCCGACGGTAATGCTCCAATGTATCCTGATTGGACTTGATTTCCTGACGCAATTCCTTTATGCGATTGTTATATTCTACCGACTTAGAGATGGAATTGTCATTAAAGAACAGGATAATTGCCAGAAATGCCACGATTACCAACATCGTGACCGACAAATATTGCTTACACCAATCAATCAGCTTCTTCATAGCTTGCAAAGATACGAACTTTTTTGGAATTCGGGATTTATAAGATATGAAAGTATTGGGAAAATGAGTAATTTTGCACTCATGAACGAAAACATGGTTAAAGATATTAAGATTGCCGACTATAACTACGATTTGCCCGATGAACGAATAGCGCGACATCCATTGCAACAGCGGGATGCCTGCAAATTGCTCACCAGGTATCCCGACGGCAAAATACAACAGCATATATTCTCTGAGCTTCCCGACCTGATTCCGGGAAATGCTATGCTCGTATATAATAATACCCGAGTGATAAATGCCCGACTGAAATTTCAAAAAAACGGCAATGGCTCAACCATCGAGATATTCTGCCTCGAGCCGATCGATCCGTGGGAGCATCAAGAAAACTTTGCGGCAAGAAAGCAATGTTCATGGCTATGCTTCGTGGGCAACTCCAAGCGATGGAAAGATGGAGCGCTCTCAAGGGCTGTGACTATCGACGGTAAAGATGTCAACCTCCATGCCACCAGAACAGGCAGAGAGGGCAACGCATCGAAAATTATGTTTTCTTGGGATGACGACAATGTGACTTTTTCTGAAATCATCGAAGCTGCCGGCGAGATTCCCATTCCTCCATATCTTAACAGAGGAACTGAAAAAAGCGACGAAACCGACTACCAGACCATATACAGCCACATCGACGGATCGGTAGCGGCGCCGACAGCCGGATTGCATTTCACTCCGGAAGTATTTGCCGCCCTTGATAAGAAAGGCGTGAAACGCCGTGAGCTGACTCTGCACGTGGGAGCAGGAACATTCCAGCCCGTAAAAAGCGAATGCGTGGGCGACCATGAAATGCACCAGGAGTTCATCCGCGTGAACCGAAGCCTGATAAAGGAGATCGCCGAATCGGAAAATACTCCTGTGATAGCAGTGGGAACCACCTCGGTGCGCACTCTCGAAAGCCTATATCATGCAGGGTGCCTGCTTGCCATCGGCGAGTGGCGCGGCATCATCCCACAATGGTTTCCTTATGACGAAAAGCATCCTCATCTGTCGGTAAACGACGCTTTCAACCACATTCTGCGTTATATGGACTCCAATAACGAAGAGGATTTCATTGCCGACACACAGCTTCTGATTGCTCCGGGCTACACTTATCGCGTGGTAAGCGGCATTGTCACCAATTTCCACCAGCCACAGTCCACGCTTCTGCTGCTGGTATCGGCATTCGTGGAGGGCGACTGGAAAAAGATGTATGACTTCGCGATTGACAACGGATTCCGATTCCTAAGCTATGGCGACGCATCGCTTCTCATCGGTCAGCGTATGCAACAGGCATAAACCAGAAACGCTACCGAAAACAGAAACATGAGCATCGAGGTCATGCCCAGCAGAGGATTGAGCGCCGAGCCCTTGTGCCGCTCCAGAAATTTCCACAGCACGAGATGAATCACGATATACCCTATCGCGATCCCTTGGACATGGGCGAGCGCCTCGCTCATAAGCGCCACTGCCGCAAGACCGTTCAATAAATAAAGTGTCGATGCGAAGCGTTCGCCGTAAATCACGGCAAGAGTGCGCTTGCCCACGCTTTCATCCTCCTCGCGGTCGCGATAATTGTTAACTATAAGTAGATTGGCTCCCATAAGCCCTACTGACACCGACGCCAGAAGGACTTGCAAGTCAAAAGCGCCCGATTGCACGTAATAGGTCAGATTCACCGGAACGATTCCAAAAAACACCACTACGGCAACCTCTCCGAGACCATGTCGCGACAGCGGATATGGACCCGTGGAATATGACATGGCTCCGGCTGCAATCACTATTCCGGCAAACAACAGCCACCATCCGCCCCAATAAATCAACGACAAACCCACCATACACGCTATGCCGAGCGTCATAAACGTGGCATTGCGCATGGCGTCAGGCGATATATCGCCCTCGGCAACACCTCTGCGCGGTCCCACACGCCCTGCCTTGTCAAGACCGGCACGGTAGTCATAGTATTCATTAGCAAAATTGGAGGATATCTGAGCCAGCACGGCAAACACCGCACACAACAACGCAGGCAACCACTTAAACGATCCGCCAAGCACGCTGTAGGCGACTCCCATAGTCACTCCGGCAAGCGACACAGGCAGCGTGCGCAACCTCATCGCCTCAATCCAGCACTTAATCATTTTTTATCAAACTTACTTCAGGTATTGGAGCGTCAAGACGCTCATCATCGATTCCAAAACATTCTATTATTGCCTTGCGTATTCTTGCGGCAGGCTGTCCGTTATGTCTGAGTATATTTATAATCGCCTGTACATAAGCCTCTTTATTTGCCAGTCCGCACAGTCCGGCAACATTCGACGACGGCAGCATTGATTTCTGATTATACACCTTCAGAATGGATGAATAATCGCCTTCAGCCACATATCCTTGAAACTCACGGCACAGATTCTCATAAAGCCTGCGAGGACGTATTTCATTGACCAGATTCTGCATGTGCTTCTCAAGAGCGGTTATATTGGGGAATTTGCCGTCGATGCGGCATTCGGTAAGCCTCTTCACGCGATGACGCGTGTGAAGCAACGCCTGTTTATGGAGATCGGTGCGGAACTGTCCAATAATAGAGCGTCGGACGCTGTCAAACACCTTATGCTCATTCTTTCCATGCACCGAAGCCACCGTGCGTATCACCTCCTCAAGCATGAGGATATTCTCTATTTCGGCGACGTCGGGCACATATATATTCCGCCCGCGCAGATATCCCACTTCCTGAGGGCTGCGACGGTCACGGTCCACAATTCCACGGCTCAGAAGATGATGCAGCGAGTTGAGATCATTGAATGTGCGGGTAGCCTCGATCACCTTGTCACAACCGCCAAGCGACTTCACGGTATAATCCCTGAACACAAGAGGATAAAGCTTGGCATCGATCGAGTGCTTGGCGTCACCTTCTATGAACAGCATGGGTTTACGGGCGCCAACAAGCGTCATATACATATCATCGCTGATGCCGGCGTCAGGAGGCAGCACCGCATAATCCCATCTCTTGGACTCAAAATAAAATTTTCTCACCCACACCACCTTGGCGTTGCGCCGGGAGGAAAGAAAATCGATATCATGGGTGGTATATATGAAAGTGCAGTCAGGACGGAGCTGCTCGACCTTGTCCCATATAAGACCGGTGATGCTCGGATGCAAAAACAATCCGGGACTGTCGACAAACACCACGCCTCCTTCAGGAGCGAGCAATGCCGAACCGAAGTAATAAAGCACCGCTTTCTCGCCATCCGACAGCTTGAACGACGAATACATATTCTCGCCATCATCCTTGCGGGCGAAAAGGACTTCGCCTCGGGCTCGTTTCACCTTATTGTCAGGAAACACCTCAAGCCACGCCGATATCATCTTGTCAAGCAGGCTCTCCGAAATCGTGCGGTGCCCCCCATCATCTCCCTGACGTGACACCTTATGATTTATCAGATTCAGCATCTCATAATAAATCATTATCACCATCATCCGGTCAAATTGGCTCACTATGTCATCCCTTAAAAATGCTGCTTTTGACACCGCTTCTTGGTAAAGGCTGTCAATGGATCCGGGCAACTTATCAATCTCATGCTTGATATAAAGAGCGTTCAACGCCGATATCCTGTAAGCCTTGGCGGATATCTCCGACATAAGCCAGTCAGTGAAACGTGTTTTTCCCGCGCCATTGGCACCGATAATGACAAGGCTTTTACCTACGACAGGTATTCTGTCGCGTGTTCCGTCTCTATGAGGAGGAAGTACTATCTCCATAACCTTTGCGTTTATGTATCTGACATTACGTAAAGATACATAAAATCTCGCAGAAATTCATGCCCGTCGGCTACTTTTCTACTTTAAGATTATATTTCTTAAGCAATGCAGCCGGATGATATGACATCTTTGCCTTGCGAAGTCCCTCATCGCCCACATCCTCCTCGCGGTTCACATAAATGACACCATACTTGTCGCGCATGGCGGCGGCAAAAAGCTTATTGATGGTTTCTCCCGCACCGTTGATCTCATGGAGCATCTTCTCGATATGCACATAAAGAGTGTCGCCAATGACCTCCCCTATCGCAAAAGCCACTATTCCTGACTCAGGCGTGGTGAGCACGGCTCCTTCAAATGGAAGACGCTCATAATTATCGAGCACGTTAAACACTTGCTGCCGCTCAATTTCAGCGGTGACATCCTTATCATCATGTTCCAGATGAAGCCCCTTGTAGAATTTCTTCACCTCGTCGATATTGTCACGCGACAATTCCCGGAACTCATATCCCGGATGTTCGGAGGCAAACTTATTGACATGGTTACGTTTCTTGCTATACTTATTGCCTTGCAGTGACGCAAGGTCATCAGCCATGTATAGATAGTCCGACCAATCCACAAGCTCCTCTATCTGACAAGCTCCAAGTGAATGAAAATCAGCCAAACGGTCCTCAGGCACTGCCGAAAACATCACGGGCAGATTATGCTCCCGGCAATAATCCACAATCATATTTATCGATTCCTCAAGCGCCATCTCGCCTATAGGAGCTGAAAACGCCGGAGTGCCAAGATCATTCTCGGCTACACCTTTTATAAAAAGAGTGTCATTGACCACGGCATATTCATAATGGAAATATTCAGCCCACATCAATATACCCGCCACAGTGTAGTCACACGTGCGGCTACGTGACATCGACAAAAACCGCTTTATCTCGTCTACAGATTCTATTGTTACCGGCTTAAATTGAATGGTTGTAATCGTATTCATAAAAACATCCTTCTTTTCCTGAATTTGAGTAAAATTCATAATCTTTTAAGAATATAATGATTTATGATGCTTGTTTGTTTGGTGAAATTTGTTAACTTTGTCAACACATTCATAAGATAACTATTTTTTCCGTCATTGCTCCATTCATGATATACAATGCGGAATATTAAATTAAAGCGCCATGAATATAAAATGGTACACTGAAATTAATGCTGCCGATTTTTATCTCACGATTAAAATGCGGAACTCCACTCGTGCATTGCCACTTCCTGCAAGAGGCGATGTTAAATTCTCATATACTAAACCATACATAAAATAGCAAATACGCCATTTCCCGGGCTTCATGCCCGAGGAAACGGTTTAAGATATCGCACAATCAACATTCACTAATTTTTCCGGGGGAGCTTTAGTTGTGAAAC
>OFFB01001346.1_pt1 | contig 15073 bp, 17 predicted proteins | sample 1521281 | NCBI WGS metagenome assembly OFFB01 (sample SAMEA3504109, study PRJEB24116) | mouse gut metagenome | biome: mouse gut; feature: mouse-associated habitat; material: faeces | place: Denmark | collected 2011
AGAGAGTGACAGGATGGAGCGTAAGCAACTATATCCGCAATGAGGTAATACTCCGGGCAAAACGGCTGCTATATCATACAAATCTGACAGTTAAGGAGATCGCTTCATCATTGGGATTTGAAGATAACGCTTACTTTACTCGCTTTTTCACAAAAGCAACCGGCAAATCGCCATTGCAATTCAGGACGAAACCTTGAATTGTCTAATCATTGTCTTACATTATCCATTGACAAGGATTCCCATCTAAGGTATTTTTGCAGTCAAATAATGACTGTGAATATGACAAAGAAAACAAAGTTGAAATTATGCGACTGGTCACTGCTGTTTTTGACCGTCGCTATACTCGCGTCGGCCATACAACTGGAAATCAATCCAGCCGGAGCAAATATCTGGGTATGGGCGCATATAATAATGGGGGCATTGTTTATAGGTGGAATATTCTGGCATATTGGCCTTCATAAATCCAGCAAGGGAAAACTTAATCCGTCATCCCGTAATCGCCGACACAAACATGCACTTCTGGGAATATTCTTCCTGGTTACACTTGTGAGCGGTATTGTCGCAATATGCCATTGGATTGGTACTTACCTTCACAGTACAATAGGAGGTATTCACGGCAAATTCGGCTTTCTGTTCATTATAGCCGTAATTTTCCACATCGCAAAACATAGACGTTTCTATTACCGATAAAGATAAAAAGCCTGTCCGAAACGAACAGGCTGAAACAGGAACGGGAGTCTTCACAGATGCCATATCCTGCTGCGGTAGGCTTTGAGTTCTTCTTCTGGAAACTCCGCTATCGCTTTATCAAATTCCCGAAGGATTGCGACCTTGTCATCGGGCAACGCTCCGGTGATTGGTACCGTATTTGATATATGGTGTCCCATAAGGTTGACCTTGATTTTCAGGCGATCAATGAGAGTTCGCATCTCAATCATCCTCTCAATCTCCGGTTCTTCCTCATACGAGCCGTCAAGCACTTCCTTATATAATTGTGATTCAGGAAATACAGTCAACGACACGATGTTGATTATACAAGGGTGCAGTTTGTTCAGTACATCTGCGGTGGCGATTGCACTTTCAACGCCTTTCCCTTTTCCTCCAAGTCCATTGAGGTAGAACACGTTATAGTGTATTCCTGCTTCATCAAGTTTTGACAACTGTTCAAGAATATCGTTGGCATGATAGCCTTTGTTCATTCTTTCAAGAGTAGGATTGTGAGCGGTCTCGATACCGATATTTATGCTGTCGAGTTTCATGTGACGCAGGTTCTTCAACTCCTCTACTGATTTGGACGCAATATCTGTCACGCGGGCGAACATTCCGAAAGACACCAAATGAGGAAGATACTTGCGTAGAAGTATGGCAATATCCATCAGTTTGTTGTAGCTGAGAGCAAACGGGTTGGCTCCTGTCAGATAAACACGGCGTGCCCGTGGTTGCCACTGTCGGATTACTTTCAAGTCTGCCTCCACCTCCGACAAGGGAGACATACGGAATGGTGTGCCATGATACAAGCTGCAAAATTTGCACTTGTGCCATGTGCAGCCCGATGTGATCTGGAGCAACTGCGAGTTTGCTTCGTATGGCGGTCGCCATACTTGCCCCGTGAAATGTAGTTCAGGATATATCATATCTCAACGATTTTTATTAACTTTGTAGTGCAAAATTAGGTGAGAATCAGAGCCTAAACAACAACTTACCGAAAGGTTTGACCCTTACCGAAAAGTTTGTTTTACTCATTTTCAATCAATTCTGCAAACACGATATGGCAAAAAAATTGGACTATGAATATTCCAAAGCCGCTCCGATGCTTGAATGGCTCGGAAACAAATGGGCGTTGGTCGTTCTCGTGAAGATTTCCGAGAACGAACCGGTGCGTTTTAACGAACTATACCGCAATATCCCATCCGTGTCTGAGAAAGTGCTGTCGCAGGTGTTGAAACAACTCACAACGGACGGCATAATCGAGCGTCAGCTTTACCCGGATGTGCCGCCTCGTGTTGAATATTCCATAACCGACTTAGGTCGCACATTGCTTCCGCACGTTCAAGCACTGATTGACTGGGGGCGCGAAAACTTCGACCGGATAATGGAAAACAGAAATAATAAAACGAATTGATATGGAAATAATATCTCTGAGAAAGAATCCGGAATACCTCGAGCGTGCAATTGCTTATTTTCAAGAGAAGTGGGCGACAGAAGACTCTATGGCGGTGTATGATGATTGTATGCGTCATTGCATAGATGCCGCCAATCCGCTGCCGCAATGGTACCTATTGGTTGATGGCGACAGAATAATCGGTTGTGCCGGATTGATAACAAATGACTTCAATTCCCGTATGGATTTATACCCATGGTTAGCTGCACTGTATGTTGAGGAAGATTGCCGTGGCAATGGTTGCGGCAAAATGCTGATTGAACATGCAGTAAAGGACGCAGGATTGTTCGGGTTCAAAGACCTGTATCTATGTACCGATCATATTGGGTTCTATGAGCGATTTGGTTTCGGTTTTATAGGCTATTGCTATCATCCTTGGGGTGAGGAAACGCGGATATATCATTTGGAAATTATTTCTTAAACTTGACTTGATAATCATTATGCCTTACATATCCATCGAGAGCGGAAAACTCACCGCAGAGCAAAAGAAGGAATTGATTGAACAGCTCACGGCGACAGCTTCGGAAATAACCCATATCCCGGAGCAGTTCTTCACTGTAACCATCAAGGAACTACCTGATGAAAATTTTGGCATCGGCGGCAAATCCATCGACGAAATAAAACGTAATTACAAGCGATGAAATCATAAACAGACAGTAAGCCAAATATGTGCGCAAAAAACAACGGCATGGCGGAGTATTTCAAAATCATCCGGCAATTCATCAAGTGCTATGCAGAAGAGGGGGACGCCGTCTCTGCGCGGCAAGCGGTTGATGCAATAACTCCGGCAGCCGAGCAAGGCGATGTTAAGGCTCAGATGCTTCTTGGCAAGTATTATTCGTGGGGTTATCATAGCGGGTGCGACAATCGTAAAGCTATCCATTGGTTTGAGAAGGCTGCATACAACGGCAATGCCGAAGCCGCTATGCTCATCATGGAGATATACCACAACGATTGCCCCGACGGAATAGAGGCAGAGCGACAAAAGGCGTTAATTCAGGAATGGCACAGACGGTGGTTCGACATATTGGCAACTAAGGCCGACAAGGGTTCGATTGATGCAGCCAAGTCATTGATGAATCTGTATATTGAGGATTGTCCTGAGGACATTGACCCCGATGATGACCTTGAAACCGCGCGAAAATGGTATAATCGCTGGGTAGCGCTGTTGACGGCTAAAGCCGATAAAGGAGACTCAGTGGATAAAATGCACCTTGCCGACATATTTCTGTATGCCGATGGCGTGCCGGAGGTGCTTTTGGATTGCTTCTCAGACGAGGATGATGAGCGGAGTCTGCGGCAAGCCATAAGACTGTATAGAGATATAACTGACAGCGACTGTGATGACTTCTTTAAGGCAGAAGCCTATTATAAAATGGGCATTGCCTATCACGATTTGGGTGATGAGAAAAAGGCGTTTACGTGTTTCAAGAAAGCCGCAAAACTGAATTGGCACGAAGCGTATGCAAAATTAGGCGATGCCTACCGCTATGGCAATGGTGTTGAGCCGGACGATGATACGGCCCGCAAATGGTATCGGAAAGGAGCTGACGTTGGAGAAATCACAGCGACACTGAAACTTGCCGGATGCTACAAAAACGGCATCGGCGGTGAACAGGACTATGAAAAGGCAATGCTTGAATATCAGCATATAGCTGAGCGCATCAATGGCCGAGGTTTCAAGCATCAGGTTACCGGCATCGGAACTGCTTTATACGAACTCGGCGACATGTATCTCAATGGGCTTGGCGTACAGCCCGATTTGAAAAAAGCAATCCGCTATTTCACACTCGCCGCTAAGAAATGCAATAATACTCAGGCTGAAAGCAAATTAAACGAATTACTTTAGGACTATGACAGAAAAAGATACTCATTGGAACAAATTTATTGAAGAAATCTGCGACCGCGACGTGGACACTCTTTCACCGGTTCAGAAGAATGCGGTGCTCTGCTTTTGGTATGATTCTGAAATGCAAAACGGAGGACATTCCGGATATCTGGAGAATTATCCTGATACAAACCCGGATGAACTGGAAGATGCCATTTTGACTGTCGGTAACAGGGAGATTGCAGACAACTATCGCCGGGCAATAACCGATGGCGAAGAGGATGACTTTGAAGAGACCGACAATGCCTATTATGATTTTGAGCCATCGCTATGCGACTGTCTTGAGGAATTTATATGGCAAAACAGAGATGTCATTTTTGACTAAAGAAATATGAATAGGACTGAGCTGTCGGAGTATTTCAAAATCATAAGGCGGAGTGTCGATGATTTTGATGACCCGGAGGTGGCACGGCCTGCGGTCGAAGCGATAACTTCTGCGGCCGAGCACGGCAGTGCGCAGGCGCAATATATGCTTGGCATGTATTACTATACGTACCATTGCGAAGATTCCTCTATCTTTCTGTCGTGGATGGAGCGGGCGGCAGATAGCGACAATCTGAAGGCGATAAAATTCCTTGCTGACTATTACCGCTTCATCTGCGATGACATGGAGCCGGAGCAGCGCAAGTCTTTGGGCCGGAAATGGCTTTACCGGCTGATTGAGGTGCTGACGAAGAAAGCCGGCAAAGGTGTGGTGAGCGCGGCTAAATCTTTGATGAATCTTTATGTGCGCGACCGTCCCGACGACATGACGGAAGGGGAAGGCCGTGATGCGGCCATGATATGGTATGAGCGCCTGATAGAGATATTGAGGGCGAAAGCTGCGCGAGGCACGGCCACGGACAAGAAACGGCTGGCTGACACACTGTATTATCATAGTGACGTACCGGACGAAATTGTCGACTGTCTGCCGGATAGGATTGCCGAGGCGACACAGCTTTACGGGGAAATCTCCGCAGAGAAGATGGACGGCGCTTCATACGTCGATTCAGCACAGACATACAGCAGCGAGGGGAACGAACAGAAAGCCTTTGACTGTTATATGAAAGCGGCCGAGCTGGGCTATGCCGAAGCGTATTACAATGTGGGAAAAGCATATCTTGATGGCAACGGCGTCGAAAGAGACTTTGACAAGGCTTTTGAGTGGTTGCAAAAATCAGCCGGCAGCGGAGATGCCTGTGCCAAGCTGAAATTGGCGGAATGCTACAAGCGCGGCGCAGGATGCGAGAGAGATTATGCGGCGGCAATGGCACAGTATCAGCAAGTAGCCGGTGACAAGAGTTTGAGAAGATATTCTTTCGCAGATGTTGCAGAGTATGAGCTCGGCAATATGTACCTCAAAGGACTTGGCGTCGAAGTCGACTTGCGCAAGGCATACGACTATTTCAGGCGCGCGGCCTCGCACGGTAGCCGCGCGGCCGAGAATGCTCTCAAAAACAGGAAATTCCGTGACTTCAAATAACAACAATGTCGGAATCTGATGATGAAAACAATCTTTGAGCCGGCCGGTCATGCAGATCTCCGCAAGGTCAGACGAAGGCGTCCCCCGGTCAATAACAGTTTGAGCGGATAGTTTTTTTGCAGCGGAGTTGTGAGAAATGCAAAATATGTGTAATTTTGCGTAATCAATTACGAAATTAAATACATATATGGGTATGGACTTTTTTGAGCGCACCGGAAAAATGGCTATAGGCAGCAGGCTGAGAGTCTTGACAGAGACATTGACTCGCGATGCCGCAGGCATATATGGGCTATATGGCATCGACATGAAGCCCAAATGGTTTCCGGTCTTTTATTCGCTGACCGACGAGCGACCTAAGAGCGTCACGGCCATCGCAAGGGAAGTCGGGCAGTCACACCCGTCGGTAAGCACCATAGTTAAGGAAATGATTAAAGCAGGCCTTATTGAGGCCGTTGACGACAGAGCCGACCGCAGATGTACTCTCATCACCCTTACGGAGTACGGCAAAAGCATCTCACAAGAGCTTATCGCCCAGCTACGCGATGTGGAGCGTGCGGTGGAGCAGATCTCATCGGAATGTGACAATGACCTATGGTCTGCCATCGCTGATTGGGAGAAGGCTCTCAGCCGTAAATCCATACTCGAGCGGGTAAAGGAGATCAAGGACGGGCGCGAACACTCTGAGGTGGAGATTGTAGAGTATCAGCCGATTTACAGGAAAGCCTTCTACGAGCTCAACCGCAAATGGATAGAAATGTATTGGGCGTTGGAGCCGCACGACATCGAGGTCCTGGAGAATCCCGAACGACATATCCTTGAGAAAGGCGGGCATATATTCGTAGCGCTGTACAACGGGTTTCCGGTCGGAGTATGCGCGCTGTGCCCTCTGCCTCCGGAGGCGCCCTACGACTTTGAGCTGGCCAAGCTCGCTGTCAACAATTCCATCCGGCGGAAAGGTATAGGCCGCAGGCTCTGTGACGCGGTTATAGACAAGGCGCGGGCGTTGGGCGGCGAAGTGCTGTTTCTTGAAAGTAATACCCGGCTCAAGCCCGCGATAGCGCTCTATCGCAAACTCGGTTTCAAGGAATTGCCCGAGTACCATCCGGCATACGCCCGCGGCGACATACAGATGGAGCTGTCACTTTAATAAATAATCAGCAGTATGAAAACAAAAATATTTGTTAGGCGCGAAGATGCGCTCAAAAAGACGTTCAAGGGCGTCAATCTTGACTCCCTTGCTGTCGGAGAGAAGTCGATGGTTACGAAGATGAATTATGTGAAGGGCAACTTTGCCACTCTCCACACCCATCCTCACGAGCAGTGTGGCTATGTGATATCAGGCAAATACCGGCTTGTGGTGGACGGCGACGAGAAAATCGATGTGATAATGTACCCCGGTGATACATACGCAATCCCCGGCAATACACCTCACTCATTTGAGGTGATTGAGGGCGGCGAGGTGATAGACGTCTTCACACCCCACCGCGAGGACTATCTGTAGAGACGCGCGCCGGCGATGTATCACACGGGTGGATTTCTGCCTGAGGCAACGTGGCGTCGGGTCGGGTGAGGTCTGCGCATATGCACTCCAATATGCCGTCGGGCTGCGGATACCGTACCTTGCATTGCTCAAGATTCCTGAGTGGCTGCGACATTACCCACATGCCGACAATTCTCGATAATACCGGATGCAGCACATGCCCCGCCGTCGAGGCCGTCTGCAAAAAAGTGAGATTTTATTGAGTCTGAGGTTAGGTTTTATCCATGTGGCGTGTCCTGTAGATGTATGACGACAACAAATGACATAGAGCGGCTCTTCAGGACCCATTACGCGGCCATGCATCGCACGGCGATGCTGATACTGCGCGACGACGATGCGTCGCGCGACATGGTGCACGATGTCTTCGAGTCGATTCTCACGGCCGGCCTGACAGATGTGCCGGGGCAGTATCTGCTCAAGTCGGTGCGCAACCGATGCCTCAACTACCTTCGCAACCTCTCCACCCGTGAGAGTATCAAAGGGCTTTATGCGCTCGACGGTCAGGCCGTGGAAGGCGACGACTGGCCCGACGACGCCACTGTCGCCATGATTCAGACGACCGTAGCCAACGACCTTACCGACGCTTGCCGGCGGGTCGTCGAGCTGCGTTTTGCCGGCGGCATGAGCTACCGCGACATTGCCGCCACGTTGGGTATCAGCGAGGTCGCTGTCTATAAGCATTTGCGTCGTGCCATAGATGTCTTACGCTCAAAACTGTCTCGTAATGGATAAAACAGACCGACTGCTTGATGCTATCGAGCATCCCGACCGCTACTCTGAAAAGGATATGGAGGTCATGCTCGCCGACCCCGAGGTAAACGAGGCTTACGACCTGCTCGGCAAGACCGCGGCAAGTCTGACCCCGATACCCTCTCCCGATATCGACGCCGAGTGGGATGCGTTTCGGCGCAGCCACAGAGTGTTGGTCGTGGGCCGGGAGCGCAGGCCCGGCATACTCAATCTGTTTTCGCGCAATGTCGCGGCAAGCATTGCCATCGCGATAGCCTCGCTCGCGGCAGTTGCCGCAGTGGTAGGCGTCGGGGTCAACTATGTCCTTGATAAAAAGGCCGCTGCGCCTGCCGCGGCAGTCGCCCCCGCCGTAAAGGCTGATGACGTGCCCGATGAAACGATTTCCGCCCCCGAGGATACCACTGCTGTCGCTCCCGGGACGATTGTCTTTGACAACGAGCCCCTTGATGCTATCGTCGGTCGGATTGCCGTATATTATGGCTACAGTGTGGAGTTTGCAGCCCCCGGGGCCGGGTCGCTGCGTCTTTACTTCAGATGGAATCAGGCGCAGACGCTCGACGATGTCGTGGAGAGCCTCAACAACTTCGAGCAGATACATCTCACCGTCAAGGACGGCTCTATCATAATCGACTGACGCCATGGCAAGAATAATTTTGCTTATCTGCGCCATGTCTGCGATGGTCGTGGCCCGGGCCGAGGTGTTTACATACCGCTTTAGCTCTACGCCGCTCCCCAAGGCGATTCAGCAGATTATGGACAATCATCCCGATGTCGCCATCAACTTTATCTACAACGAGCTTGAAAACTACCATACCAGCGCCACTGTCCGCGCCGACGATGCCTACCAGGCCCTGCGACAGGCCATCGGCTTTAATCCGGTGGCCGTGGTAAAGGCCCGGGGCTGCTACTATGTCGAGGCATTGCAGCATGGCAAATACATCTACAAGGGGCGAGCCGCAGGCTCCGACGGAGAGCCGGTGGCGGCGGCCAATGTCATGCTCCTCGCTCCCAAAGACTCGACCGTACTGACATACGGGGTTGCCGACGCCGAGGGACACTTCAGCATACCTTGCGACCGCGCAAATGTTATCGCCAAGCTGTCGTGTATGGGATACAAGACGACATACCATCTCTGCACATCTTTCAATATCGGCACAATCGTCATGCCGGAAAATGCGGTAAGCCTCAGCGAAGTGAAAGTGGAGGCCGACGACGCCCGGCTTTACTCCGACCGCTCGGTATACATGCCCACACCCCGCCAGAAAAATGTGGCGGCAGACGCCATCGCGCTATTGAGTCAGATGGCGATACCTCAGCTTGATGTTGACCCCATACATAAGACCGTGAAAACCGTTTCGGGCCGGTCTGTCGCGATTTACGTCGATTACGTGGCTGCCACAGAGCAAGACCTTTCAGGCATGAAGACGACCGACATCAAGAAAATCGAGTATCTGCTTTATCCCCGGGACCCTCGTTTTCACGGGGCAGACTATGTAGTCAATTTCATTATGCAGAAATATGAGTACGGAGGATATACAAAACTCAGCGCGTCAAAGAAGTTTGGCGTGAACAGCACCGATGCCTCGGCATATTCCAAATTCACATACAAGGATATGACATTTGACATCTATGCCGACGAATCATACATCACCGACAGACACATCGGCGCCTCATCGACCGAGCGGTTTCTTTTCCCTGACCTGCATGGACTTGGAGAGACGACAGTGCGGAGGACTACAGCCCCCGTCACCTCAAGATATCGGAGCAATGAAAATAATGTGACCTTCCGGGCATTATATACCACCGAAAAGGCGCAGGTCGCCAATACTCTGTCGTTCAACAATACCTCGACACCTCATAAAGACTGCGCCGCAGCCGTGTCTTACTCAGAGGCCACCCTGCCGTCGACCACGACAAGCACTGTCGCATCAGACCGCAGTCTGTCGGTGAATTACAAAAACGAAACATATATAGGATTTAATGACAAGGTGGGCGCATTCATAGAGGCTGTATATGAATATGGACACAATAAGTCTGAATCAGACTATAGCCAAGGCGATATCAACGTTGTAAATAATGCGACAGAGCATTCCCATTGCGGACGATTTACCCCGAGTCTTGTATGGAATCTGAACGAGCATCACAGCATAATGCCATACTTGCATGGCGAATACACCTCATATGCCCTCGATTATTACGGGTCATCGCCGTCGCGGCAGAAATATGACGTATGGGGGATGGTCGGTGGCGTGAAATATACATACACCCGCGACAGATGGAGTGCTGGTACCCAATTCGGGTGGACATACGCCAATACAAATCTGACGGGAACTAAAATTGAAGATAACTATCCGATGGGCAATGTCTTCGCGACATTTTCGCCCGATGAGCACCACCAGTTTGAGGTGAGGTATGCGTTCACAAAACAGGTACCTGAGACATATCAGAAAAGCCCCAATATGCTTCAGCAGGACGAGCTGATGTGGTATACTGGTACGCCCGGTCTGGAAAACAGTTGGAACAGTTATGTTCATGCCGTCTACACATGGATACCCGACAATCGGTGGCAACTTGCTGCTACCGGTAAAATGTTTATGGCCGACGACCGTGTTGTGACCCGTTATTTACCGACAGGGCCTGATGGCACTATGCTCCGGCAGTATGTCAACGACGGCAGTTTCCAAAGCAGCGCCATCGGAGTCAAAGCGACAGCTAAATTTCTTGATGGTAAATTGGTCGCCACTCTGAGGCCGGAGTTTTGGTTTCGCCGCACTACGGGTGAATATGCTTTGACTCACAACGAGCTGACATGCGTCGCACAGCTTACGTGGTATTTCGGCAACTTCTATCTTTTTGGATGGTATGTGACGCCGAGCACATATCCCAATGAAGAGTCAGGCATCAAGGAGCGCACGCCCTCGCGCTATCAGATGGAAATAGGATATGGTAAAGGCCCGTGGAGAGCATCCGCCGCAGCAATCAATTTCATGCGGTCAAGCTGGGAATCCGGCCGCGAGACTCTGTCGAGCCGGTATTACGGATTTGAGCGCAGCATCTATAGCCCTGATTTACATATGAGTTTTCAGCTGTCGCTCTCCTATACAGTCGGCTATGGTAAGAAAGTCAGACGCGGCGATGAGGTCGGAGGCGTCGGTACCGGAGCATCGGCCATCCTGAAATAGAAATAGCGGGAGGGGGGCAGAAGTCGGAAATATTTCGCAACTTTGCATTACGATGAAAAACGAAGTATTATACGTACTGCTCCCCGATTTTGCAGAGCATGAGATGGTATATCTTGCCCAGGCGATAGCCTCGGATGATTACGCCTTGAAAGAAGCTCCGAAGTATGTCAACAGGATTGTCGCCCCGACCATGGAGCCTGTGAAGTCAATCGGCGGCTTCCGTATGTTGCCCGATTACACCTTTGACACCATGCCCGGCGACTATGTCGCGCTTGTGCTCATCGGCGGCTTCGGATGGATGTCGCCTGCGGCCGATAAGGTGGCGCCGATAGTCGCCGAAGCGGTCGCCGCCGGCAAGATTGTCGGAGCCATATGCAATGCGGCCTCGTTCATGGCCAGGCACGGATTTCTCAACGGCATCGCCCATACCGGCAACGGCCTCGACCAGCTGAAGCTGTGGGGCGGCGAGAGCTATACCAATGCCGACGGTTACCGCCACTGCCAGTCGGTAGCCGACGGCACGATCGTCACCGCCAACGGCTCTGCGACCCTTGACTTTGCCAAAGACCTGCTCCTGCTCCTCGAGAATGATACCCCCGGGCGCATAGAGATGTACTATCAGTTTAACAAGCGCGGCTTCTGCGAGCTGCCGTGATATCGGGCACATGTCGGGACGCCGCGAACCGCAATGCGGCCGGGGTTGTTTGAAAGTAACAGTATCATACGTATAAAGATGAAAAACACCGATAATCCCGTATGCCGTGTGCTCGGCATACGCTACCCTCTCATACAGGCCCCCATGAACTGGATCAACAATGCCGCCATGGTGGCTGCCGTGTCAGAGGCCGGCGCGCTCGGCGTGCTCGGGCCCAACGCCGGTCCCAAGGTCGTCGACGGGCGCCGTGTGCCCACCGAGGAGCGTATCGGCATGGTGCTGGAGCAGGTGCGCCGGCTCACATCTGCCCCGGTCGGTATCAACATCTTCTCGGCCGGCGACGACGCCACGCGGGCCTACGCCATGAAGACCATCGCGGCGGCCAAGGCCCACGACGTCAACGTATACTGCCTGGTGGGCACATTCGACGGGCCGATTTACGAGGCCATCAAAAACGCCGGCGGCGTCATCGTGCACCGCGAGCTCACACCGACTCCCCGCTCGGCGCGCGTGGCCGAGGAGCACGGCGCCGACATCATCGTGGCTACCGGCATCGACGAGGGCGGCATGATACCCTCGGGCTGCATGGGCACATTCACCGCCGTGCCCTCCATAGTCGATGCCGTAAAGTCGGTGCCTGTGATGGCGGCGGGCGGCATCAATGACATCCGCGGCGTGCGCGCGGCATTTGCCCTCGGCGCGCAGGGCGTGTACGTCGGCACGCGGTTTATCGCATCGGAGGAGTGCCCCGCGGCGCAGACGGTTAAAGACATGATTGTGGCCGGCAGCGGCGATGAAATCATAGCCGTGGCGCCCGACGAGCGGTCGCTGCCCACTCCGGCGGCAGTGGAGTACAACCGCCGGTTGCTCGCAGGTGAGCCGGCCGAGTCAATCCACAAGGAGATAATGGACAAGGGCGGCCTGGGCCTGGCGATGCTCCACGGCGATGTCGACGGCGGCATCGTGAGCGTCAACACCGGCATATCGTCCATACGCTCGATAAAGCCCGTGGCCGCGATTGTCGCCGAGCTCATGGCCGACTTCATGGACTGACCGGCCGCGACTCAGCAAAATTTTGTAATTTTGCAGAGACACGGCTGGCATATGGAAATACGGAGTCTGGTTAATATTGATTTTGATACGCTGTATCATGGCTTTGAAAGCGCATTTGCCGATTATGCGATACGCTTTGAAAAGGATGAGGTGCGCTCGATGCTCAAGAGGCGCGGCTACAATCCACGGCTATCCTTTGCGGCCTTTGAGGGCGGTGAGATAGTGGCGTTTATCCTGAACGGTACCGGCATGTACGGCGGCGTCGCGTCGGCCTACGATACCGGCACGGGTACCGTGAAGGAGTACCGCGGCCGCGGCCTCGCCGCCGGGATATTCACCCACTCGATACCCTTTCTGAAAGAGGCCGGCATCAGGCAATATGTGCTCGAGGTGCTGCAAGACAATAGCCCCGCCGTGGCGCTCTACCGCCGCATGGGCTTTCGGGCGACCCGCAGCCTCGACTGCTTCCGCGGGGCCATCGGGCAGATAGACACCCGCGGCGGCAATGCCGCCTGCACTGTCGCGGAGATTGGCGCCGGCGATATAAGCGGCGCACGCCGATACTGCGACTTCGCCCCCTCGTGGCAAAACTCCTCCGACTCCATCGCTCGGGCGCAGTCAGATATGGTATGCCTCGGCGCCTTTGCGGGCGATGCGATGGTCGGCTACTGCGCCATCGACCCCCATACGGGTGATGTGGCGCAGATAGCGGTGGAGCGCAGCCACCGCCGCCGCGGCATCGCCTCGCGGCTGCTCAGCGAGGCCCTCGCCCGCATGAAGACCGATGCCGTCAAGATACTCAATGTCGACGCCGCGGCCGCCGATATGCACGCATTCCTCGCGAGCCGCGACATCCCGCCGGCGAGCCGGCAGTACGAGATGATACGACCGCTGGACTGACACAGGGGATAAAGCCCCGACACAGGATACACGTATAACTATGTTTGACTACGACGAGATAGACCGCACTGTGCGCGACAACGCACTGGCTCTCCATAAGCTCGGGGGCGCCGACAAGGAAAGCCTGCTCGGCAGGCTCCACGAAACCTTTGTCGAGGGCAATCCCAGGGCATTGTGGGAGAGCTTCCGATACGTCCCCGCGATGATAGATTGCAATGGCGAGGACCCGTACCTGCACCTGCCCGACATCATTCCCGCCGATACGGAGCTTTACTTCATCATAGACTATTGGAATAGAGACTTTGTCGTATTCCGCGGCCGCATGGCCGACATCCATGTATTCATTGGCGATTGCGACGGGCTCGACGAGTTTTATCTGATGACGACCGATTGCCGCCGGCTCTACAGCGTCACCGACCACGATGTGCTGTATCACATCGACATCGACATAAACGTCCCCAAGGTAGCCGGGCTGTACCCTCCGGGCGAGGCGATGGATACCCCGCGGCTGCTGCTGCGCCGTTGGCGGCCCGACGATGCCCCGGCCCTGTACCGGTATGCCTCCGACAGCCGCGTGAGCGAGCTTGCCCTGTGGCCCCGCCACGAGTCGGTAGAGATGAGCCGCGAGGTCATTACGGGCTACTTTGCCCCCGACCCCGACGTCTTTGCCATAGTGCTCCGCGGCAGCGGCGAGCCGGTCGGGTGCATCGGGCTGGTGCCCCGCGGCGCCGAAAATCATGCCGTGGCCGAGGGCGAGCGTGAAGTCGGCTACTGGCTGGGGTATCCCCATTGGGGCGCGGGTCTTGCGACAGAGGCGCTGCGCGCGCTCATCGGCCGCTGCCGCGGCATCCCGCAGATAAAGTCGTTGCTCATCACCACCGACCGCCGCAATGTCGCCTCGCAGCGCGTGGCCCTCAAATGCGGCTTCGCCTTTGTCGAGGACTACGATCACGACGGCATCGCGAGCCGGGCATATCGGCTCGCGATGCGCGATGATGTCAGATAATCAGATAAAGAGATTGAGATTGGCGTGGTCGGCGCGGTCGATATAGGTTGCCACACCGCCGACTGTCACGCAGTCGAGCAGCTCCTCGCGGCTTACGCCCATCACGTCCATCGACATCTGACAGGCGATAAACTCCACGCCGCTCCTCACGGCCGCGTCGCGCAGCTGCTCGAGCGAGTCGACATTCTTGCGCTTCATGATATGGCGCATCATCTTGCCGCCCAGTCCCCACATGCTCATCTTCGACAGCTTGAGCGAGGTGGAGTCGGAGGGCAGCATCATGCCGAACATCCGCCCGAAGACATCCTTTTTCACCTTGGGCTTGCGCGCCTTCTTGATGGCGTTGAGGCCCCAGAAAGTAAAGAATATGGTGACCTTCTCGCCGGTGGCCGCCGCGCCGTTGGCCATCACAAAAGTGGCCAGAGCCTTGTCGAGGTCGTCGCTGAAGAGCACAAAGGTCTTGCCGCGGCCGCCCG
>OFFB01001347.1_pt1 | contig 15055 bp, 11 predicted proteins | sample 1521281 | NCBI WGS metagenome assembly OFFB01 (sample SAMEA3504109, study PRJEB24116) | mouse gut metagenome | biome: mouse gut; feature: mouse-associated habitat; material: faeces | place: Denmark | collected 2011
AAGATTACATTCAATCTTTCCTTCCAAAATGTGATTTTCTGTTGGGTAATGCATCAACAGCCTATCATAGATTCTATATTGGGAAAGCTGGATACACAAAACTGTGAGGTGAAATGTATCTCACTTATTGCTGACGAAACCCATTTGCGTAAGAGATTAACTAAGGATGTAGAAAGAGGTATTCGTGCCGAGGATGTAATTGAAAGAAGTGTAACAAGAATACCGATGTATCAAACACTAAACACGATTAAAATTGATACTAATGAAAAAACTCAGCTTATCGGTACAGTAAAGTCAGGTAAAAAGCCTGCTATAGATTTAACATTACGTTCAAACGCTAAATTTAATAATATAATTCGATTAGTTGATAGTGTTGCAGAATCATTCGGAATGAAAGATTTTGAAACTTTAACTGCAACAGGTGGAATTGATGCTGATTTTAATATAAATTCCGATATGAAAAAAGTACTATCAACCGGTTATTTGAAAGTAATGCCATCAAGTCTTAAATATGGATTGTATAATGTGGCAATCGATAATATTACTGCTGATGTTGATATGATGAACAATAATATCGATATTAAAAAAGCAGGATTTTCAATCCTAAATCATCCGCTGAATTTATCAGGGCATATATTAGCGGATTCCACTGCAGATTTGAAGCTGACTGCTGATAAGTTATCCTTGAAAGGTCTGTTGATGGCATTTGGTCAAGGTGCATTATTAAAAGAAAATGATGTAAAAGCGGGTGTTGTAAGCTTAAATGCTTTAATTAAGGGTAAACTTATGGCATTAAAACCGGAAATTTTCACTGATATCTCAGATATTAATGTGGAAAATATTCCTTCTGCAACTGGTGTTGTACTTGATAATGCACTTGTAAAAATTCTTTATGACGGTAAAACTGCATCAGGCAATGTTGATATTAATTCGCTTGTTATTAATAACCCTTCAGCTGTTGTTTCTGTTCCAAAAACAAATGTGCTGATTGACAGTAAAGATATTAATATAAAAAATTCATATCTAATGCTCAATAATTCAAGAGTTGATATAAAAGGTGCAGTGAAAAATTATATTAACGATAAAATGAATATTGATATTGCCGCAACCGGTAATTTAAACAGTGCTGATATTGCAGCTATGTTACCTGCTGATTTTAGGAATTTAATTTCTTATCAGGGTAAGTTACCGTTAAATATAAACATTACAGGAAACGCTAAAGCTCAGAATATTAAAATTAATCTTAATGCTGATAAAAATAATTATGTATCTTTAATTGATGCGGACGCATTAAAAGGCCAAGATACAAAAATTCATTCAAATATCGAAATCATCGGTGATTCTTTAAGCTTTTCAAATACAGGAATCTCAAATGATAAAACAACTCTGGCAAAACTTAGCGGCGAAGTTACCAAATTGTATTCTTCACCAAGATTAAATCTTAATATAGCTGTACCTAATGAAATTTCATTTCCGATATGGGGTGTACCTAATTCCAATATAACAGCAAACGGATCTGTATCTGTTATTGGTGATGTTATGAATCCGAATATGCGCGGAACCGTTAATCTGGTTGATATTTCAATGAAAGATTTTGATTTTGCGATTAAAGATTTAGTTGCAGATTTATCAGGTAAAATTCTTAATGGTACTGCAACAGCACGACAATTTAAATCCGCAGGTATTGTCGCAACTGATTTGTCCGGAACTTTTTCACTAAAAGATTATTCAAAATTTTATCTGACAGATTTGTCAGGTAAAGCTTTTGATGGTGATGTTAAAGGTAAGTTATCATATGATATAAACACTTCAAAAATCGGATTGGAACTGAGCGGTAACGGTTTGAATTCTACAAAAGCCGTAGAAGGTGCCGTTGGTATTAAAAACGCTTTAACTGGTGTTTTAGGATTCAGTACAAAACTTACTATGCAAGGTCTTACCGATAAAGAAATTATCCAATCAATGAAAGGTAATGTCGATTTTAATATTGATGACGGAAAATTCTTAAGCATTGGACGTTTGGAAAATCTTGTTCTTGCTCAAAATGTTTCCTCAAATTCAGTGTTAAAATCTGCACTTTCTGCGATGTCAACATTTGCAACTGTTCAGGAAGCTGATAAGTTCAAATACATAAAAGGTAATATGACACTATCTAACGGCAGTGCTAATCTTTCCAAAATTATAGTTGCAGGGTCTTTAATGGCATATCACGTGCACGGAACTTATAATATTTTACCAAATTCTGCTAATTTAATAATCTTAGGACGTTTAGAATCAAAAGTTGTATCAGTTCTTGGACCTTTAGGTGATTTGACTGCAGAAAAATTGTTATCTTATATCCCAAAATTCGGTGCTATGACATCAAATATCTTAAAACAACTTACATCTGATCCTGCAAATGAAAACACAGCTTTGATACCAGAATTAAGTAACGGCAGTAAATCATATAAGGATTTTAAAGTTGTATTCAATGGCCCTGTTGAAAGCTCTTCATCAGTTAAAAGCTTCAAATGGCTTTCTACTTGTGATACTTCGGAAATGAATCTTAAGAAAGATTTGCAAAATGCTAAAGATGCTGTGAAAACTAATATTACTGATCGGGTAGAAAATGCAAAAAATAATGCCGAAAATGTTAAAAATAACGTGAATAAAATAATAGAAACACAGAAAAATAAAGCCGAAACTGCTAAAAAAGATATTGAACAAGTTAAAACAGATATTCAAAATGCAAAAGAAAATTCTAAGCAGAATGTAGAAAATTTGAAAAATCTGTTTAAAAATGCTGTTCAAAATGCAGGACAGAAAGTTCCACCGGTTGACGCTCCGGCTGAATAAGGTTTCAACATTATAAAATACATGCCAGTACCATCAGAATAAGCGTGCCAATTTGAAATGCGGTTGCCATATTCTGACCGAATTTGTTGCTGTCATATCGTTTTGCTGATTTTTGAGCGTTAATTGCGCTTGAAATTCTGGAAATCCTTTCGCTTTCGCTGTCATTTGCAAATACAGTACCAAATACGCTTGACTCAATTCGGGAAAGTCTTGCCTGCATTGGCTCGTTTTCAAACTTTGTTTTATATAAAGTTTTTTCAATAGTTGAAATATTTAACGGCTTTGACGGCTTAAATACATTTGATGAATTGCCGTAATAGTCATCGTATTCAGCGTAATCAGGATAGCTCATTCCGCTTTGTCTGTTTATTGAATCGTAATCAAAAGTATCACTGCCGTATTGATTTAGATGATAATTCTGGTCAAGTCTTCCTATATCCCCGTCATAGAAGTTATTTTCCTGCTGTGCAATTTTATTTGCCATAAAGTTTTTAGGTTTTATTTCAGCTTTTAGTCTGTCTACACGGGTTGATAAATCTTCACTGTCATAGCTTTTACCAAAAGTTTTTTTCTCTAAATTTGTTAAACGGGTTTTTATATTTTGATCTTTAAACTCTTTTTTAAATACTTGTTGTTCCAAATCATTTATTGCAGGGTAATCCATTTTAGTACTTTCTACAGGCTCTTTTGCAAATACCCACGAATCCTCTTCTTGTTTAAATGTATCTTCTTTAGGTTCAATTTCTTGTCCCATCAAGTCTGCTGCAAGGTCTTTTTTTAGTTTTGCAACACGGGTTTGTGTTTGACCTGTAGAACTTTTGCCGTAAACATTTTCTTCTATACGGTTTAATCTTGCGGTTTCAGATTCATTTGAATATGTAAATCCAAAAATTGAATTTTCGATTTTATCGAGAATAGTGCTGTTTGGTCCTGCGATTGCGGCTTGAGTGCAAAGAATTAGTGATAAGAAAATTATAAGTTTTTTCATATTTAAACTCCTTAGGCTCAGGATAAAATTTTTTGAAACCGAAACCAATTCATCAAATCAGGAGTTTTTTTAATCGGGAAAATGCTTCAAATTCCGTAAGACAAAAGTGCTATGTTTTGATTACGTAGCACTTTTATTGTAGTTAAACTGTTCAATTATAATTTATTTTCGAAGTTCTTTTAAAGCTTGAAGTTCTTTTTGATAAGGAGAGATTGCAGTGACTTTGTCAATAATAGCAGGTAATTTTTCAATTACAAAGTCAATTTCATCTTCTGTAGTGAACCTGCTCAAGCTCCAGCGTATACTGCCGTGAATTGCAGTAAACGGAACATTCATTGCTCTTAATACGTGGCTTGGCTCAAGTGAACCGGATGTGCAGGCTGAACCTGAAGATGCACAAATTCCCAGATCAGATAAATGAAGAAGAATTAATTCACCTTCAATATATTCAAACCCGATATTTGTGGTGTTTGGAACTCTGTTTGCGACACTTGTATTAAGTCTTGCGTTATAAATTTTGTTTATAATATTCGATTCAAGTTTGTCTCTTAAACGCTTAATTTCTGTTGCTTCGTATTGAAGCCCGTCAACAGCAAGCTCTGCGGCTTTTGCAATACCTGCAATGTAAGGCGTATTTTCGGTTCCTGCACGTTTGCCGCGTTCCTGATGACCGCCTGCAATTAAAGGAGTTATCATTGTTTTAGAATTAATATAAAGTGCGCCTATTCCTTTTGGAGCGTGGAATTTATGACCTGAAATTCCAAGTAAATCAATTCCGTTAGCTTGAACATCAATCGGAATTTTTCCTGCTGCTTGAACTGCATCTACAAAGAATTTAGTATCTTTATTTTTTGATTTTATGATTTCTGAAATTCTTCCGATAGGGTTAATGACCCCGTTTTCGTTGTTTGCCCACATTACAGAAACCAAAGCTGTATCATCTTTTACTGCAGCTTCAAGTTCTTCAAGGTTTAGTTCTCCGTTTGAATCCACTCCGATATAATCTACGCTGTAACCTTGCTTTTCTAAAGTTTGATACAAGTTTAAAACACAAGGATGTTCAACTTTTGTTGTAATTATATGTTTTTTATTTCTGTCGTAATTTAGAACACCGCGAATAGCTGTACTAGCACTTTCTGAACCGCAGGAGGTGAAAATTATTTCTTTTTCATCTTTTGCGTTGACAAAGTCTTTAATCACTCCGCGAGCTTCTTTAATCGCGTTTGAAGATTTTCGTGAAAAGTCATACATACTTGAAGGGTTGGCGTATTCTTCTTTGAAATACGGCATCATTGCTTCAAGTACACGTTCATCAACTTTTGTTGTCGCGTTATTATCTAAATATATTAATTTGTTTGTCATATTATTTTACCTCAATAACGGTAATATCAGTTCCGAGAGATTCTTGTAAAGTCTTTTCTGCAAAGCTTTTCAATGTCATTGTAGAATTTTTACAGCCGGAACATCTGCCTTTAAGTTTTACATATATATTTTTGTTTTTGATATCAACAAGCTCAATATCACCGCCGTCTTTTTGAAGTTCCGGTGAAATTTGGGTTTCTATGACATTGTTAACCTTTAAAATCCACTGAGTCGGAGTAAGTTTATCAACTTCAGATTTTTGCTTGTTGTAGTATGTATCAATGATATCTTGAATCGCAGATTTGCATTTTCCGCAAGCACCACCGGCTTTTGTGTAATTTGTTACTTCTTCAACTGTTTTAAGTCCGTTAAGCTTTATGGCATCCCAGATTGCATTTTCTGTAACTTCAAAACAGGTACAAACCATTTTTTCTTTTTTATTTGTTCCGTAATGTTCGTCCAGAATTTCATCTAAATCAACATAACCGTCCGCGCTGTAGTGTTTTAACGCATCTTCCAAAGCTTCGTAACCCATAACAGAACAGTGCATTTTTTCCGGCGGAAGTCCTCCGAGTTCATCTGCTATATCCTTATTGGTAATTTTTTTAACTTCGTCAAGAGTTTTACCGATAATCATTTCTGTTAGGATGCTTGAACTTGCAACTGCTGACCCGCAGCCGAAAGTTTGAAATTTAGCATCTGTAACTATATTATTTTCTATTTTTAAATATATTTTTAACTGGTCTCCGCATGTAAGTGAGCCTGCAACCCCTACAGCATCAGCATTGTCAATTGAACCGACATTGCGCGGATTTCTGTAGTGGTCCATAACCTTTTCTGAATAATCCCACATAATATTCCCTTTCTTATTCTTACATTTTAACTCAAAAATAAACTTTTGTTATTGAAGTTAAGTATTATTTAATGATTGTATATGTAAATAAATGTAACATATCTATTAAAAATCCTAAAGATTATTATATTACTTGCCGATAAACGTATTATAGGAAACTCAGAACGAAAGGATTACATTATGGGCATGAGTGCATCACAGGCTCGTTTTTTGTGCTTGACAGCGCGGAAAAATAACGTTGAATTCGAAGGACAGCAGATTAACCAACAAAGAACTACTCTGTCTAACGAATCCGGCAGCTACTACGCTGAACTGTGTAATATGGTCGTACCTACTCCTCCTTCTGTAGACGACTATACTAAAGTGTCTTACACTTTTGACGATGGCGCTCTCACTAACACCATTACATCAATGATAGCTAAAGGTAACGTACAATACTCCGTTAGCTACATCCAACAATGGCAAGACGATTACTCTATCGTCGCAGCCTCTTCCAGCATCATATCTCAAGCAGATAACTCATATAAAATCGGCTCTTCTACTCTTAGAAAATTAGGAGATATCGTTGACTACGACATTCTTAAAGACCCGTATCTATCAACACTTGAAGAAACTCAAATTCAAGATGTTCTTGAACAAGAAAAATACTACCAATCTATGCTTAACGATACCGTTCTTAATAACCCGGCTTCTAATAACCAATGGTACGTTAGATACGTTAAAGATAATACAACCGGTTCTTATACTCCATACTTCTACCAGGCAACTGACGTAGAAAATGAAAAAAACTACAACGATGGATTCGCAACAAGCAACATTAACTGCTACACTCTCGGTTCTACAACAAAAACTAAAGAAATCCTAAACGCACCGGGTACTGTCGAAAAAGATTCCACAGGTAGATACATATCAATTACACTTTATCAAACAGATAAAGACGGCAATATCCTTAATGACGAAGACGGTGCGCCAATTGCTACACCATACTCCCTGGTCACTAACACCACAACCGATGAAGAAGCATATAACGATGCAATGAATAAATATAACTACGAACAATACCAGTACGACCAAAAAGTTCAAGAAATTAACTCCAAAATCGAAATCGTTCAACAACAAGATAAAAACCTTGAACTCCAACTTAAACAACTAGACACTGAAGAAAACGCTATCTCCACTGAAATGGAAGCCGTTAAAAAAGTTATTCAGAAAAACGTTGAATCCTCATTTAAAACATTTAATGCCTGATCGAATTTTCGGTAAAACAAAAGATTACCCAATAAAATAAACACTTTTAGCGTGGTATGTTAACAAATGTTAACATACCACGCTACTTTTCTAAAGTTTAATTACTATACTGCCGATATATAAAACATAGGAAACAAAAGATTGAAAGGATTACCATCATGGGTATGGCAGCATCTCAAGCCAGATTCCTGAGCTTGACAGCAAGAAAAACTAACGTTGAATACGAAGGACAACAAATTAACCAACAAAGAACTACTCTGTCCAACGAATCTTCTAACTACTATAGCCAACTTTGTAATATGGTAGTACCTACTCCACCATCATCTGAAGATTTTACCAAAACTACTTACTCCTTCGTTGACGGCTCTGAAACTAATACTATCAATTCGCTAATAGCACAAAAAGACGGGATGTATATCCTTAACTATACTCAGTCTTACGAAACTGAAAACGTTGTCGCTAACGGATCTGTTGTTACTACAAGACAACTAAACCAAGACGGTACCTATACATACTACGTTGGCTCTACTCCGCTTAGAGAAATGAAACCGGGTACTCAAGCAGATGATCCCGCTATCGCTAATGACCCGTATTTGTCTACTTTAGAAAGTACTCAAAGACAAGAAGTTCTTCGCATGGAAGATCAATATATCTCTATGCTTACTGAAAAATACGGGATGAACGAATGGTTCGTTAAATACCAGCTTAACTCCAACACAGGCTCTTACGAACCCGTTTTCTACAACAAAGATCAAGTAGTTAATGCTGATTACAGCGATAAAACAGATACTTCATTATCCGGTATCAAATCATACGTTTACGGTCAAACAACCGAAACAAGAGAAGTTAAAAACGCTCAAGCACGCGTTGAACAAGATACCTCAGGAAGATACGTAAGCATATTTATCTACGAAACCAATGCCGACGGAACAATAAAAGTAGATGACAAAGGTAACCAAATCGGCACCGAATACGCTCTTACTGCTAAAACTCAAAGCGATGACAGAGCATATAACGATGCTATGAACCAATACAACTACAACAAAGCAAAATACGATCAGGATATACAATCTATTAACGCAAAAATAGAAATTATCCAAGGTCAAGATAAAGACCTCGAACTAAGACTTAAACAACTCGATACTGAAGAAAACGCTATCTCAACAGAAATCGATGCTGTTAAAAAAGTAATCCAGAAAAACGTTGAATCCTCTTTCAAAACGTTTAATGCGTAACGGATTCCGGCAAGTGCGCCGCGTGAGCAAAGCGAACCCAGCACATCCCGGTGAGGGCTGCGATGAGCCGGCCGAACCGCCGGTAATCCAAGACAAAACGAGCAAAGGTAACAACCAAACCGCCGGCAAGCTAAAACAAAATATATCCCAAACACAACAATATTAAGAAAAAACAAAAGTGCCAATAGGCACACATAACCAATCAAAATACATTAACAAAATTTATATAAAATTTTTCCTTTCCCTTTTTCCTATTGATTTTCCAACGACTGATTCAACAGTCGTTTTTTTTTTGCATAACTAGGACGGACGGAAAAATATTTGCGGATATATAGAATGAAACTTTATATGATAAAATTAAACAACTCTTTTACCGGAAGATTTAAAGCATTTGCTATACTTTCAAGATTTCTTACAGTAACATTTGTTTCTCCGCGTTCAATCATTCCTATAAAATTTCTGTTCAAATTAGTAAACTCAGCAAGTTTTTCCTGAGAAATCTTCTGTTTCTGACGTTCAATCCTTATCTTTAGCCCTAATTTTGAAATAGTATTCTGATTCATAATAGTTATTTTAATAACTACTATATTAACATTCTACCCAATATATGTTTGCAATACCTAATATATTAGGCGATTATAAATTAAAAATTCTTTCAGTTTCAGATTTTAAATTGTCAAGAATTTCGCGGTAATTTACTGTGATAGGTGTCGGAATTGATGATTCGATTATATCTGTAAAAATTTTGGAATTTTCAGGTTTTTGACCATCTTGTAAAGTATCAGCGCAATCAATTCTGGCAGGGACAATTAATCCGCTTTTTGCTAATTGTTCTGTACTTGATTTTGATGATAAATATTGTACTAATTTTATTGCTTCTTTTTTATTTTTTGAGGATTTTGAAATTACCCATCCTGAAGCATCAATTGGAGTTTTTGATAATGAATTTACTTTAGGAAATTCAATCACATCCCAGTTAAATTTGGCTTCTTCGCGGTATTTTGGTACAAGCCAGCGTCCTGAAAGGTACATTGCAAGCCTTCCTTGCAGAAACATTTGTGCCATTGTCATACTTGAAACTTCGGTTTTTAATGGTGCAATATGATATTTGTGCCGCAAATCCGCGTAATTTTGGATTGCGTTTTTTACTTTCTGGTCATTAAAATCCGGAACATAATCCACCCCGAAGCCCATTAAATAAGGCATATAAAACAAAGGTTCTTCATCAAATGAAATCCCGAAAACTTGCGGTAAGTGAGTTAATTTTTGGGATTTTGATAAAAATTCTTCATAGGTCCATCCGGATTTCGGATACGGAACTGCATATTTATCAAAAATATCTTTATTATAATAAATTACAAGGTTTGAAACATCACGCGGAACACCATAAATATGATTGTTCCAACTTAAGGCTTCAAGTGATTTTATATAAAAATTTTCGAATCCGAATTGTTGATTATAGGGTGTCAAATCCTCTAAAACGCCGGCATTCGCATACACCGGAAGATACTGATTATTCATAAAAATAACATCAGGCGCAGTATTTGAAGCAAAAAGCAGATGTATTTTTTGAAAATAGTTCTGGGGAATATGCATTAAATCTACTTTTATATCGGGGTTTTCCTGTTCAAAATCATGCAAAACGGGCTTCAAAATCTTCATTTCTGATTCTGAACCCCAGGTTGCAAATTGTATTATCGTTTTTTGATTATGATTATTGTTATATTTTAGACTGCAAAACAAGCTTGCTGTCAGTATTAAACAAACAAGTAAAATTATTTTTTTGAGCATTATTTATCTAGATCTCGATAAGTGTTCCCATTTTGTCTTTAGAAACATCTACAAGACATTTGAATTTGCCGACACGAACAATGTAAACATTGTTATCATCAGGTCTTACTTGAATTGGTTTATCAACTACATGATCGAATTTTTTCAAGACAAAAATACTGTCTTTGATTCTGCCAACTAAAGCTGAAACACCGTCAATGTTTACAACATAGAAACCTTTTTCAGAATCAATGTTATAACCTGATTTTACGATTAAACCGTTCATGTAAGGTCTTGTATTAGAGCCTGCCATAGGATTTGAACCTCTTGAGATAGGATTAGTTACACCTGAGCGGCTCATAGCTTCTGAGTTTGAAGATTTTACTTTTGCCAGAGTATCTGCTACTGTCGGTTTTTCTTCTGTGTCTAAAATTGATAAATACTCATCAAGAGAAGACAATAAATAATTTTCTTTTTCCTTGTTCATTTTCATTTCCCCATTATTTGTTAAATACTTGTTTCCTGTTCCGATTAAGTCAGAAATATTCAAGTCAGTTGCTGCAGATTGTCGTCTGTTTACACTTAGAGGTGAATTTTTCAACTTAACAAATCTGCCTTCTTTGTAAGATTTATTTCTTGAAGATTTCTTATCTTTATCAGATAAAATTCTGTTTGCTTCTTTAAGCCCGATTGGTTTTGAAAATGATTTCAATTTTACATCTGAAATCTTATTCATAATTACATCATCTTCTGATTTTACGGAATTCGAAACTTCTTCCGGCTCTTTTAATGTAGGAGTCTGTGCTAAAGAATGTTCCATTTGTGAAATCTTTGCCTGTAATTTTTCTCTTACGATGTCATCGTGAGATTTTTCGTGTTTTTCAACAGTATTATTTTGAAGCGAAGATGGCAGTTGTATTTTTTCTTGCGGTTTTGCAACTTCCGGTTGTTTTTCAGGTTCAATTACAGCTTTTTTCAAACCTGACATATCGGTTACATAAGACATAGCTGAAGGTGCTTTTTTAACCTTGCGTCTTTCTTCTTTTTCCGTATAAAGTTTATATTTTTCCTGCCAGTTTAATTCTTCGTTATTAACGATATCATAATACTCACGTCTGCGGCGTTTTGCCTGATTTTGAGATGATAATTTGAAGAATGAATTCAATCTTGTTTGATCTTTTTCATTTGCATGCTTCATTGCATCAAATACAAGGTACAAAATTCCCAAAAGCATAACTGATCCGCCTGCTGCAAGGATCCATATCGGAATATGTTTTGATGAACGACTTGATGTATCAGGTGTTTCAACCGCAGTTTCTGTTTGTTCCACATTTGCTAAAGGTTCTGATTGAATATTTTGAACAGGTTCATTAACATCAAACAAAGGATTGTTCATAGGTTTTGAAGGCTGTTCTGTTACAATTGAATGAGATACACGAGGTTCTAAATCAATCATACGTCTGCCGTTTTCATCAAATTTCATTTTTGGAACATATGAATTTGTTTGTGCAGGTTGAGATTGAAGTTTTGTTTCGGCTTTAGGCTGTTCAACCTTTGGCTGAAGCTTAGGCTGAGTTTTTTGCTCAACAGGTTTTTTAGTTTCTGCTTTAGGTTTAACAGGCTGTGTTTTTGCTTTTGGCATGTCAAATAATGCAATTTTTGGCGCTGCTGATGGTTTTGCAGGAGCAGATGCAGCTGTTTTTGTTGGTTGTGTGTTAGTTGTTTGAGTTTTTGCAGGAGTTGAATTAGCAACCGGTTTTGCAGGGGTTTGCTGAGCTGCCGGTTTAGGTGTATTATTTTTCGCAATAATTGCTTGTGAATCTTTTTGAGCTTGTGTTAACGGATTAGTTTTTTTCATGTGTGTTTTAATATTGATAGGCTTTGTTGTACCAAAAGTAACTTTGGTGTACCCGCCGATACCGTCATTAACGTGTTTTACATCAATATCTGTGATTAGGTCTTTAACCCCGCCGATACCCGGAGCTACTGATGCTGAACTTGAAACATTAGGCAGTAAAACCACATATCGATTATTGGCTTTTCTTGTTACAACAGAGTTTTTTTGCTCTCCGGTTGTATAAAAAGTAACATCAACAGTATTTTCTACAGAAGACTTTTTTACATCCATCTGTAATAAACTATTTGCACTATCTGCAATTGCAGGATTAAATCCTGTTGAAAACATTGCCAATACAGCCGCTATTATAATATTTTTCTTATTATTTCCCATTGTTCACATCAATCTAACAACTACACATTCCTACATATATAATACCCGAGAGTAAAAATTTTTGCCACTATATTAAAAAAATATAAGATTTATGTTACAATATCTTTATGAAAAGCGGATTTGTAGCAATAATAGGGCGTCCAAATGTCGGTAAATCAACCCTTTTAAATCAAATATTAGGGCAAAAAATTGTAATTACAACAGACAAAGCGCAGACAACAAGAAAAAGAATTAAAGGCATCTTAACAACAGATGAAGGACAAATTGTTTTTGTCGACACTCCGGGCGTTCACAAACCTTTAAATAAACTTGGAGAATTTCTTCTTGATGAAGCAAAAATTGCAGTGCCTGATGCTGATGTAATTCTATTTCTGGTGGATGGTTCCGAACCTGCCGGAAAAGGAGATAAATGGATTGCGCAAAACCTTCTGCAAACCGAAATTCCGATAATTATTGTAATGAATAAAGTTGATAAAATTAAAAAACCCGAAAAAGTCGAAGAAAATTTATTAACTTACAAAACACTTTTTGAAACAAACCTGCCTGTTGTAAGAATTTCAGCTAAAACCGGCAGAAACATCGATACACTTATCAAAAATATTTATAAAAAACTTCCTGACGGAGAACTGCTATACCCTGATGATGTTGTCACGGAAGAATCCATGCGCGATGTCACTGAAGAAATTATCCGCGAAAAGATTTTACTTAATACATCAGATGAAATTCCGCACTCTGTTGCCGTAAAAGTTATGAACTACAAAGAAGAAGAAACTATCGACAAAATCTCTGCCATAATTTACTGCGAACACAAAAGCCAAAAAGGAATCCTTATCGGCAAAGGCGGAAGCCTTCTAAAAAAAATCGGAACAGAATCTCGTCTTGAACTTGAAAAAATTGTTGAAAAGAAAGTTTTTCTACAACTTGAAGTTAAAGTTGAAAAAGATTGGCGTAAAAAAGAAAAAATCCTTAAAAATTTTGGCTATCAACAAGAAGGATAAGTATTTAACGGTTATTCAATTTCTTTGAAAAAATCATTTATATCAACTCTCAAAATTTTAGACAGCTTAAAAATCACCTGAGCACTCGGAATAATTACACCGCGTTCTAGTTTCCCTACATAATTTATGCTCATATCAAGCAATTCAGCAAGTTCATCCTGAGTATAATGTCTTCTTAACCTTTCTGCGCGAACATTTGACCCTAAAATATATCCAAAATCCTTATCCATAGCTATTATTTTATTATATTGACATATTCAACTAAAGAGATTATTATAATCATGATATTTACTATAGTAATCATGGAAAGGATTATAATAATGAAAAAAGGTTTTACTTTAGCTGAGGTCCTCATCACACTAGGCATAATTGGTGTTGTTGCCGCAATGACCATACCAACACTAATGACTAAATATGCGAAACAACGTACGGAAACACAGCTTGTAAAATTCTACTCCATGATGAACCAGACACTAAGAATGTCTGTAGCTGATAACGGCGATCCGGACGGATGGATTATTGCAAAGAAAACTTATACCTACGATGAAACAGTCGAGTTTTTAAACACTTATATCTTTCCATATATGAAACATCTGGGATATGAAGAATGCTCTGCAAATGGTCAAATCTGGGTTTGTGTAACACTTATGGATGGCGGAATCACAACTTTTTCTATTGACCCAAACGGGGGAGATATAACATATTACAACGATAAAAAATATGTTAATAATAAAACTTTGCCAAACATTGCACGGCACAAATTTCGGTTTCAAATGGCAAAAGTCAGCGGTGTTGATAATGTAACCAACAGTATCAGCTATATTGAACCTTATGTTTATGGCTGGAAGAAAACAAAAGAAGATTTAATAAATGGTAATACCCGAAGTTGCGCTCCTGAATGCACAGGTTGTGATTTCTGTACAAAACTTATTCAAATGAACAGCTGGAAAATCCCATCCAACTACCCTTGGTAGGGGTAAATATATTGCGATTATTTCCAAGTCATCTCAAGTATTCAGCTCCGCAGGATGCTCGGCCGGACGGGGCATTATAAAAAGAAATCATATACTTAAACTTTTAAGAGCTTCTGTTGTCTGAAATTTACTAATTTCTTTCAAATACTGATCAAGCGCTCTATAACCGTTATATATTTCATTTGAAATTGTAGCGTAACTGCTAGCTTCTATAAATTTTAATTCTTTAACACGAATTTGCAAAATATGTTCGGCAGTTTCACATAATGAAACATCGTCAGAAGCAGACCATTTTTGAAGCAGAGCAAGCTCATCATACATTTGCTTCATTGTAGTGTATTCCAAAGTATTAAAATCATATTTTTCAAGCATTGCCTTTTCAACATTTGTAATCCTGCTCAAACATGCCTGAAATTTGAAAACTTTTTTAATAATAATATAATTATCCGCAATGTTCTTATGAGAAACCGGAACATTATTTTTAGCTAAAAGAGCCGCAAAAGAGCGTGATGTAAAAGTATCATTTTCACTTGAAAACGCACTTTTTGAAGTTATATCAAAA
>OFFB01001350.1_pt1 | contig 15023 bp, 10 predicted proteins | sample 1521281 | NCBI WGS metagenome assembly OFFB01 (sample SAMEA3504109, study PRJEB24116) | mouse gut metagenome | biome: mouse gut; feature: mouse-associated habitat; material: faeces | place: Denmark | collected 2011
GCATCGAGGACATCTGGCCCGACTACCCCTCCAAAGAAGACTTCTTCTTCAACGAAGAGGAATACTAAGCCAATTTTAGGCATAAGTAAAAGATAATCAATCGGATGAATCACTTGAGGTTGTTCATCCGATTGTTTTTTTACTACATATAATGGGCTGATGCCGCTTTACTGTCTATCTGAGATAAATACTGTAATGCTTTTACTTATAAAAAATCTCGAATATAATATTTTTAATGAGTTGATTCCCCAATTTATACTATCTTTGTAATTTAAACAAGATGGCTGAAGGTCAATAATACGAAATTGATTTTTAATAGTTTAGATTATGTTGCAATATAACATACCGGGATTGCCGCTCTCTTATGATTTGGAGACGAAGGCGGTATTGAAGCAGCTCAACAATGCAAACCGAGCATTGGCTGAGTTGAAAGGTGTTGCCTTAACCATCCCGAATGAGAATATTCTTGTCAGCACACTGACTTTGCAGGAAGCAAAGGATAGTTCGGAAGTGGAAAATATTGTGACCACACAAGATGATCTCTACCAAGGAGCCGCAGCCTCCCTTTCTGAATATGCGATAAATGCTGCTACTAAAGAGGTGCTGAATTACAGAGAGGCCCTGCAACATGGCTTTCATCTCGTAAAAGATAAAGGTGTGCTGACATCATCTGTAATAAAGGAAATTCAAAAGATGCTTGAACACAATTCTGCTGGATTCCGCAGTGTACCCGGTACATCCTTGAAACGCTCTGATGGAAAAACGGTATATACTCCACCTCAGGATAAGCAGACCATTCTCAATTTAATGGATAATCTTGAGATCTTTATCAATGACGATAGAGTTTCTGAACTTGATCCACTCATTAAGTTGGCGATTATTCATCATCAGTTTGAAAGCATTCATCCTTTTTATGATGGTAATGGGAGAACGGGAAGAATTATCTGTGTGCTTTATCTTGTGCTTACTGGGCGTCTTGATCTGCCCATTCTGTATCTCAGCCGATACATCACCCACAATAAGGGTGAATATTATAGGCTCATTCAAGCTATTCGCGATAAAAATGAGGATAACGCAGCTGAATGGGAAGCCTGGATTCTGTTCATGCTACAAGGGATTGAGGAGACTGCAATTGAGACAACCCGATTGGTTAAGGGCATCTCAAAGTTGATGGCTGATTTCAAGTCCGTACTTAGGCCTAAGTTCGGAAAACTATATCGCCATGAGTTGCTGAACAACCTCTTTTTCCACCCTTACACGAAAGTTGAGTTTTTAGAGAAGGAAATGATGGTAAGCCGTGCTACAGCCACAAGATATCTCAACGAATTGTGTGGAACTGGATTGATTGAGAAAATAAAAGTCAGTCGCTCTCATTATTACATGAATCTTCCTCTCATTGAAATGTTTACTCGAGTGTCGGGAAAAACTGTCGATTCTAATTCGACCTTCACGGTTGAATCTATTTCTGAAAACGCCCCCACACTTCTCAAATACAGTGATTCTTGAGAATAATCGAATTAAAGGTTCTCAATTTTTGTGATTTTTGAGAAGTATTCTAGATATAGTGTTCACAAAACCCCAAATCGTGAACAGTAATATAGGTTTGCTGTTCACAAAACAGCCGATTGTGAACAGCAATTCATGCACGTAGTCAAATTATAAAAACATTGGCAACGCCGTTTGTTCAGTTGTCAAGAAATACTTGACAGTTCATAAAATTCCCGGCTTTCATTCATCGGAATCTTGCACTTCCCTCCCTCAACCGCCGACTGAGCATGACAGCCATCAGCCGCCTCCTCGGCGACGGCAGTACCGACATAACCGAGAAAGTCTACCCCAAATTCCTCCCACGGACCCTCACCGCCGAAGTCGAACGCCCCGGATATGTCTACCTCCCCGAGGAACTGGAATAATTTGGATAATCAGAATATTGATAGTAAATTTGAAGACAAACACTACATTTCCAAATAATGGAGCACAAACGAAAAAACATCAAAGACATAGAGGTTATCACAAATTGTGACAACCTTGACGCAACTCCAATAGAGAATAGGATCTTTACAGTTCGCGGCCACCAGATAATGGTTGACAGAGATTTAGCAGAACTGTATGGTGTTGATACTCGTTCACTTAATCAAGCCGTCAAACGAAATATCGATCGTTTCCCCGAAAGTTTCCGATTCCAAATTTCAGATGAAGAGAAAACGGAACTGGTCGCAAATTGTGACCGGTTCAAGACAACTATAAAATTCTCCCCCGCCAATCCATATGTTTTCACAGAGCAAGGAGTGGCTATGCTGTCTGCTGTGTTGAAGAGCGAGACGGCAATTCATACAATCATCCGCATCATTGAAAGACCTCGGCAAAAAGCTATTCGCATTCTCCATGATGGATGTTACGACCGGCTCCGAACTACTCTCAAAGCTATAGCCGCCACTGACGGCAAGGACATCTGTAAGCAGTTGTTTAAGCGGAGTGCAACGCATTAAACGGATTAAAGAGGGTTGCTATCTGGAATGAATCGGTCAATAATTCAGTAGGCTATTGCAATGTAAATGATTTACTATCAATGTATAGGTGTCACATGGAGCATTCGCTGCCGGAGCCGGATTGCTTTTGCCATCTGACAACCAGACTGTAGAGCGGCACTATAAGCCACTGAATTTAAGCTTGTTTATACGGCTGAATCCCGCTGAATGATTGCGGTGTCAGCGAATATGTGTTAAAAAAAATTAAATACGTTGTGCCTTTAGCTGGTATACAGTATTTTTGTAATGCAAATCCTCCACCCGGCTGGAGGACGGAAGGCTACATTATAATTGCAATTCAGCTCGTGCTGAAAGTAATGGGACGGCTCTCCTTCCATAATAACAAACAAGAAAACATTCATGTTGTTTCCCGTCTGCAACATTTAATCCAAGGCATTAACGATTGCTATGGGCGAAATGTGCAGCTATGGGAAATACCCACGTCAAAATATCTATAGTCGTGTCGGCATCTCACGAAGTCGACAAAGTCGGATATGTCTTTATCTGAATAGTAATCTGTAAATAGGGGTCAGTAGATAGCTTAACCGAACACCATCAAGAGGGCTTCTGATATCAATATCCAAAACAAACAAACGAAAATATGAGAATCAAAATTCTATTATTATCAACAATTATTTCCGTCTTACCTGTAGTTGCTCGAGATTTTGATTATACCTACGAAGGGCAGACGATCACCTACACAGTTATAAGTGAATACTACAAAACGGTAGAAACAAAATCAAGACTTTATGATTTCGATCATAAAATCAGTGGAACTTTGGTTTTGCCATCAAACCCCATCTGTGATGGAGTTGAATACACACTGACACAAATAGGCGATAATTCATTCCATGACAGTGCCGACCTAACCTCTGTCACCATACCAAACTCAGTGACATTAATCGATGTCAAGGCTTTCTCAGGTTGCTCCGGTCTAAAATCATTAACAATTCCTAATTCAGTGACAACAATAGAAGGGTACGCCTTCGAAGGCTGCTCCGGTCTTACATCATTGACAATTCCTAATTCGGTGACAACAATAGGCGATCACGCCTTCACCCGCTGTACCAATCTTACATCGTTGACTATTCCAAGTTCAGTTACTACAGTCGGTTGGTACGCCTTTAAAGATTGCTCATCACTAAAACAACTGACACTGGAAGACGGCTCAGAATATCTAAGATTAAATTCGTATGACTTCAAAGATAATCCTATTGAAAAATTTTACCTTGGAAGAAATTTGTCATATAATATAGAAAAAACGGGGCAGTACAATTATTCAAAAACATTAACCGAACTCACCATCGGTAATTCCGTAACTTCAATACATGAATGGTCATTCTCCGGCTGCTCCGGATTGACTTCGTTAACTATCCCAAATTCAGTGGAAGCAATTTATTCCAACGCTTTCAAAGGCTGCACCGGTCTTACATCATTGACAATTCCAAGTTCAGTTACCTTAATTGACAAAGCAGCTTTCTCAAGTTGCTCATCGCTCAAACAGCTAACGCTTATGGATGGTTCTGTATCTCTTAACTTGGATGCTTCGGCTTTAAAAGATAGCCCTATTGAAAAATTATATCTCGGCAGAAACATCTCGAATGAAAATTCAGCGTTTCAAGAAACAAAAACATTAACCGAACTCACCATCGGTAATTCTGTGACTTCAATTTACCGTGAAGCTTTCGTCGGTTGTTCCTCTCTCAAACATCTAACACTTGCAGATGGCTCTGAAAACCTGAAATTTGGTGGATACAGCTTCAAAGACAGCCCAATAGAAAAATTGTACCTTGGCAGAAATATTCAGTTCGAATCTTCTCCATTTGCATTCGAAAAAACATTAGCAGAGCTTACAGTTAGCAATTCCGTAACTTCATTCTGTAATTGGACTTTTGGGAACTGTACTGCCCTGACATCAGTGAAATACTATTGCACAAATACCATATCTCATGAATCCTGGTCTATGTCCGGTTTGCCAATGACTCTTGGGGTGAATTTGCTACCGAACGCTGATGGCACATTCAAAAACATATCCAAATCAGCTCTGACATACTTCCAAAATATACAAGGGGAAATTAATGGCAAAAGATATCCGATTCTAATCGCACCGGAACCTCTAGAGGTGAAAAATACAATTGAAGGTGAAAATGGGATTTATCTTGTGGATTCCGAAGCAGAAATCAAATTATATCTCAAAAACGATAATCAATGCAAGGTGACACATTGCGGAAAAGATGTGACGGAATCTTTCGCTAAAGGACAGTCATTCACCATCATCCCAAATGCAAATTGGCATTTAAACGAGTTTCACGTCTATGGAGATGCAACTGATAATGTCAAGTATCGTAAAGTGAATATGACTGCAGCAGGAAATCTTTTGAATCAAATCGGGATAAGCAACATTGATGAAATAGAGACTTTAAAAATATGTGGAGACATAAATGGAACAGACATTCTGACAATTAACCGTATGTACAAACTTAGATATCTCGACTTATCAGATGCCAATATCATAGAAGGAGGAATGGAGTATTGCACCGGCACCAAGACACAACAAAATATAGTTGGTGTGAATTTTTTCAAAGATATAGCGCTTGAGGTATTTATTTGTCCTAATACGGCAACACAGATAAATCGGCTTGGTTGCAGCAGTTCGATCAATACTATAGAAATAGGTGCAAATATAACATCAATCCAGAATGGCGCATTCTCAGATTGTATTGGTATGACATCAATAATTATTCCGAATTCAGTCATGTCAATCGGAGATAGCGCTTTTAAAGGCTGCACGAATTTGGTATCGCTGACTATTCCCAATTCCGTGACCGCAATTGGTGACAATGCTTTTGAAGACTGCAAAAGTTTGACATCTGCAATTATCCCGAATTCTGTGACCACAATCAGCAATGATGCCTTCTTTGGCTGCACTGCTCTTACGTCAGTGAATATCCCGAATTCTGTTGTCTCAATCGGCAATGATGCCTTCTTTGGCTGCACCGGTCTTACATCGCTGATCATCCCCAATTCCGTGACTTCAATCGGAGATGGAGCATTCGCCAAATGCATTTCACTTAAAAATTTGCGGATTGAAGATGGGACAGAAACACTCACCATATATGGCAATCCAGTCAGCGCCAGTGCCGTTTTCGATTCTTGTCCGATAGAAAGTTTTTATCTTGGTCGTAATTTCAAAGGTAAGCCAAGTTGGACTTACGGAATAAGTACAAAAACATTGAAAACACTCACCATCGGCAATTCGGTGACATCAATAGAAGCAGAAGCTTTCTCAGGTTGCTCCAGCATCACATCGTTGACTATCCCTAATTCCGTAAAAACGATTGGAAAATCAGCCTTCTCTGACTGCTCCGGAATCATCTCGCTGACTATCTCCAATTCAGCGACATCAATTGGTGATAGAGCCTTTTCCGGCTGCAATAGCCTCGCCAAAGTATATTCTCTCAATACTGTACCTCCGTCAATTTTGTCTTATACCTTTGATGACAGCACTGAAGCCACAGCCAAACTATTGGTTCCCAAAGGATCGCTGAGTTCATATTGGCTTGCATCAGGTTGGAAAGAATGGAAAAATTTATCAGACGATCTTTTCTGCCTTGAGTCAATCCCGACTGCTACATACGGTGACGAAGAAATAAATCTCTCGAAATATGCACCCGACGGGGAAGTCCTGTCTTACGAAACATCAGACGATGACGTTATTGAAATCAACGGATCAATGATGCGTATTATCGGAGCAGGTTCTGCAACTGTCAGAGCCATGCTCCCCGAAAATGGAGCAACTACTGAAATTATCGGTCAAAGCCGTAAATTCACTGTAGTCCCCACCGACCTTGAGATAACAGTAGCCGACATCACTATTGAAGCAGGCCAGCCATTGCCCGACTTAATTCTTGTCGCAAATGGGCTTGTCTATGACGATACGCTGTCCGACATCGAACATCTGCCTGAACCTATTTGCGAAGTTGATGAAAATTCAATGACTGGCGAATATCCGGTGACATTTACAGAAGGATACGACCGGAATTATAGGATTAGCACAAAAGATGCTAAAGTCACTGTTGTCAAGGCATCATCCATTGACGGTATCAATGTCGATGAAAACATAATCGTGGAAGTATTCAACCTTGCAGGAATGCAACTATACTGCGGTCCAAAATCAGAACTGAGGCTCGACCGCGGAATCTACATAGTCCGTCAAGGCAAACTGACAACAAAAGTATATGTGAAATAAACAAGTTGCAACATGATTTACAGCAACAAATAAACATTCTTTAAAACAAATTATTGCTGTCCGATAAAACTTAATAATGACAAAAACACATGGCTCGGCCGCTGATTACAGGCGGTCGAGTTTCGTTTTTCTCAATGACAAGCCCCATCAGTCAAAAAGTGATGGTTGTGGAGGTGCCCCGGATGCTGATTCAAGAATGGATTCCCAGTGTCCGTGATCCCCAATGGTTGTCTTTTCCTCGTATATTCTTTATTGACACCGAAACGACCAATCCTTCAAACAAAGATAGATAAGATGTGAATTTTGGTCGTGGTCTTGCAGAATCGGGATTTTTTGCATAATTTCGCAGCATGATGAGAAAACATACGTGAAAATACTTAGAGTTTAGAGACTCGATGAGTCCTCTCAAAAATCAATGATTAAATGACTGACAGCCTGTGCTGTGCACCTACGGCAGGCTTGAAGTCAATGAGCACATTGACATTTTGGGCGGACATCAGGAGGGACGATTCCTCCATCATATAAGTAGCATCGATTGCAGCCACACCACCGGTCCGCAGTGGCATCGCAATCGATATTTTTTATTCTCTAAACTCTAAAAATGTATGAAAACAAATCTCAAACTCAACTCCAACACCCCTCTCCGGGCTCTCGCATCCAAAGCCCGCAAAGCAGCAGCCATCGCTGTCGCTGAACGTATTGAAAAATCTTGCGGCACAAAGAAACGCACCGTCAGAGAGATTCCGGAAATCGACCGCGATATCCGCAGCATCTTTCTTGCTCTCAACTCACGCACCGCAGAAAACATCACTGCGGTATTGGATAAACCGGCACAAAGTTCGTCGTGCAAGTGGATAATCCACATCTACGACCGGTCAGATCTCTGCCGTCAAAAAGAGGAAGAAGCCTCTTACCGCGAACTCAGAAACAACGGCTCTGACCGCGCGCATCTTGTAAAACCGTATCGTGCGAAACCGACCGTGACCTACGCTTTCTACCCCAAGGCTTCCGACAATGCTAAACTTGGATCAGTAGCGATATATGGTGAAAATGCCGACTCTCGCCGAAAGCTGATACTTAAGCTCGGCACATTATTCGGACATCGTGTCATAAGCGCCAACATCGAGATGGGACGCCGACCATTTGTCGACGTGAAGCTCCGGTCATAATCCTCGCAAAATCTAAAAGTGGGCTGCCGTTCTCCGGTAGCCCACTTCCCACTATCAATAAAAATCCCTATACTACTTCAATGTTTTATTGCATCAACGACTGGAGATGATTGAAGAAATCATCGTTCTCTCCGGTGGTTCTCCTCACAATGACCCCATCCGGCGATATGATGAACATGGTGGGAAATGAACCGATACCGTACACTTTGGTTATATCATTATTTTCCGAATCGTTCAGCAGATTGACCCAATTCATTCCGGTGCGATTGACTGCGGCACGCCACGCATCATCGGTGTCACTGCACGCCACCGACACTATTTCCAACCCCTTGTCCTTGTACCGGGCATATTGCTCTTTTATACGCGGAATGCTTTTAAGGCACGGCACACACCAAGAGCCCCAAAAGTCAAGAATCACAGTCTTCCCTCGCAGCGAGCTGAGCGTGAATGTCTCGCCGTTTATATCTTTCAGTGTGAAATCAGGCGCTTGGGCACCCTCGGAACAACGGTCGGCATTGCGTTTAGCCACCAACGGGGCATTATGCTTGTTAAAGAAATAGTCATAATAACCGTGCAGCACACTCTTTGCCTGTTCGCTAAGCAATGAATCAACCTCAAGAATGCCGCTGCCCAGATCACAGGCGATGAACGCAGCTCCCACCTCATCGGGATTGGCGACTATATAGTTTTTCACCCGCTCACAAAAAGCGCTGTCGGTCATAGCTCCCATTTTTGAGCCTACAGCTTCCTGCGCGCTCCGGATGCTGACATATTCAGGAGCGCCGCCTATGGAGTGTCCGTTCTGCGTCACCGTCACTACCATGGGGCAATCAGGAATAGCAATCACACGAACAGGCAGAGCGTCACGTGTCTCGTTTGCCGATTCAAAATTCGCTACAATAAGATTTGTCGCATCTGAAGGAACATCAAACACAGCCTGACCATCCACCACCGCAGCGCTTTTATTGACAATGTTGTCAGGCTTCAGGAAATTGACCACAATAATCTTGGCGCTGTCGGCTGTAATTCCGTCGAGTTTAAACGAGACATGGCAATTTCCGCCGTATGCGGAAATCGCCGATGCCATCGCACAAGCCAAAATCAACCTATTTAGTTTCATTTTTGTCTTTCGGTGAACTCATTATTACTTGGATACGGTTGTTCTGATTGAGCATATTTGCAGCAAACTCCTGCACATCCTTTGCCGTGATTCCGGCAAGTGTGTCCTCATATCCCTCATCGAGATTCACGCCGGTGAACCATTCCTGATTATGGATATACAGCCAGTATTGATTGACGGTGCGGTTGGAGTCGAGAGTCTTGCGCATATATTCCTTGACTTTTGCCAGATTCTCCTCGTCAGGTCCGTTTGCCACCATATTTTCAAGCCCCTCCTTAACCAGATTCACGGCAAGGTCTTTCTTGTCTGGATTAGTGGTAAAACGCACCCTCAGCTCTGAGGTGGATGCCGGATAAATATGCGCTTGCCCGCCACATCCCACTGAATAAGCCGCGCCGGCATCCTCGCGTATAGTCTTCGTGTAAACTATGTTCATCACCTGACCGAGAATGCTGCTCAGAAGATAATTCTTAAGATTATAATCCGTGTCGGCAGTATATATCAGCGAAATATTAGCTGTGGGATTCTCCTGTTCATGCTCGAAATATGTTTCATAGACACCCTTCCGGCACACCTTTATCGGCTTGCAATCCTCCTTTCTGCCAAGAGCCGGAAGCGATGCAAGATATTTCTCGATATAAGGAGTCACAGCCTTCTCATCCACGTCGCCAATGAAATAGAAATTGAAATCTCCGGCATCGGCAAAGCGGGTCTTATAAAGATCAAGCAATGTGCTGTATTCAATATTGTTATACTCATCGGAGGTCACATCGGCGGTATATCCGTTGTGTCCGTACTGAGCGAACGCCAACGCCTCGCCGTAGGCATACATCGGCTTCCCCTTGCTGCCCTCTGTCGAATGAGCCAACTTGCCGGTCAAAGCCTTGAACGCCTGCGGGTCGTTGTTGGGATACAGGAACGCAGCATGAACCATCTCAAGCATTTTACCCACATCGCCGGATACCGATGATCCCTGTATGCTCTCGATGTTGTCACCGAATCCCACCTGAATGCCGGCATTAACGCCTGCATTATATTTCTGCAATTGAGACCATGTCAAATTGCCCAATCCCATCACGCCAAGACTCGTATTGAGCAAGCTGCCATACTTGTACATCTCCTCGGGAAACAGCGACATACCGCCACGCGACAACGCGCTCAACAGCACCTTGTCCTTTTCAAAATCAGTCTTGTGTATTATCACCGTGGCTCCGTTCGACAGTGTCAGCGTCACCATGCCTGTGGCTTTATCCACAGTGCGGTTCACTATCTTTCCCGGCACAGGCTCCTGCGGAAGCAATGTCAATCCCGCCATCACATCCTTGTAAGGGGTCAGCTCCTTTTTGCTCTGCTCGGCATACCACCGCAGTATATCATCCTTAGTAGGAGTCTGCACTGTATCATTTTCCGCTCCGCCGTAAACGAACACCATGTTTTCACCATTGTCAGCGAAATAGGAACGCAACCGCGCGTTAAGATCGTCGACTGAAAGTTTATCAAACACCCGGTTATAAAGTTTGTACTTGTATTCGATGTCAGGCATGGGATCATTGTCAAGGAAATTACGCACATAGTCATTGACAAACTGGGTGCTGTAGCGCTTGTCCTTCTTTCTGTACATACTTTCCACCGAGCTTCTCATCTCAGCTTTTGAACGTGCCCACTCCTCCTCGGTAAACCCATATCTGCGCAACCGGTTCAGTTCATCAAATGCGGCACGGCAACCGCGTTCAAAATCACCCTTACGATTTTTAGTGGTGACATTAAAAGCAAACGCATCCTTTGTATTTGCCAGAAAATAACCACGGTTTTTACCGGTACACCAGTCAAACGGCGCATTCTCAGTCTGTGTGATTTCGGAAGTGCGCATGTGCAGCAGATAGTCCACCTGCCCGTCAAGAATCGAATTGATGAAGCTCTCTTCAGTGTCCCTCATGTCGCGTGGGGTGGCATCATGCTTAAAATACACGGTGAGCATCGGCGACGAAAACTCCTTGTCGGTGCCTATAAACACGATCGGCTCCTTATTGTCAGGCACAGGATAGTACACCCTTTCAGCCGCATCGGCAGGAGCTGCCGGAATATCAGCGAAAATGCTCTTGATCTTTTTCTCGATCTCCTTCACATTCACGTCACCCACCACCACGATACCTTGCAAGTCGGGGCGATACCACTTCTCATAGTAATCACGCAACACCTGAGGCTTGAAGCTGTTCACAATCTCCATGCTGCCTATAGGCATACAGTCGGCATATTTGCTGCCCTCCATGATGACCGGCATCTGCCGTGTCGAAAAGCGTTGGTTCGCGCTGTTGCGCGCGCGCCATTCTTCAGTTATCACTCCACGCTCATTGTCAATCTCCACGGGATCAAGTGTAATATCGTTGCTCCAGTCATGGAGAATCCACAGACACGAGTCGATGGCACCGGGTGTTTTCACCGGAACATTGTCAATATTGTACACAGTCTCGTCGACTGCGGTATAGGCATTAAGATCCTCGCCAAATTTCACACCTATGCTCTCAAGATAGGAGCGCAGACTTGTGCCGGGAAAATGCTTGGTGCCGTTGAAGCACATGTGCTCCAAGAAATGGGCGAGTCCGCGCTGATTTTCCTCCTCTTGGATCGAGCCCACTTTCTGTGCTATATAAAAATAGGCAAGCCCTTTCGGTTCTTCATTATGCTTGATGTAATAAGTAAGCCCGTTGGGCAATCGTCCCTTGCATACCGATTTATCATCCGGTATTCTCACAACATTCTCCTGTGCAGACACTCCCACGACATTTATCGCGACAAACAGCACTGCTACAAAGTTAATAAAACAATGTTTCATAAATGGTTTTTATTATATTACTCGGTTTATCTCCATTACAATCAGAATACCATGCCCAAGTCCTCGATTATCTTTTTCAGAATATCATATTTCTGCAGCACGATAGGATAATCGGCATATTGGGTCTTGAATTCAGCTTCAGTCATCGAGAACAACACATTGGTATAGTCCTCAAGGTCATAATTCTTTGCCTTGAAGTTGTAGATATAGAAGCCGTTGCCGTTACCATAACTGTAGGCCGACAGGAATCCCACGTCATACATTGTGGGATGTAACGCAATAAATGCCTCAGCCTCTTCATACATGGCATAGGTGCTATAATAAGGCTCACAGAACGAGTAGAATTTTTCAAATACACTCTGGTCCATATTGCCTATCGCTTTCACCACAATCGATTTCAGAATATCGCTACGCATGGTTTGCTTCTGTTCCAATGTCATTGATCCGATTCCTGACATAGCGATTGCCGAGCATCGCCATCCCGAATAAATGACGGGGTTGTCGGGCACCATTGAACCGTAAATCATCTCCTCATGATTGATTTTATCCACCAAGAGGAACGAGAACGGACGCAACGGCGCGCCAAGCGACGGAAGTATCATCTCATCAAGAAATTTCACGCCTTGCGACTTATCGGCATCCGACGTAAGATAGTCAAACCCTATAGTCTCTGTGTTAGGGTTCATATTGACATTCATTCCGTAGCCTATATCCACAAGCTTCAGATCATAATATGGATTGCCGTCGGCATCAACACCCTTCAGCTCCTTGCGGAGTGTGTCATTGAACAGCACATATATCTTATTTCGGCTGAAGAAGTCGGCTTGCAGTTGAAGATCAGCCGCCGATGATCCGTAAGTGTTCTCAAAATAGCATTCCTCGGGATTGCGAGGCTTTATATCATCTTCATCGCCACAGGAAGTCAGAGCCACAGAGGCGATCATAGCGATTGCAAATATCTTTTTCATTGATGGTCTATGCTTGATGGATTAATAATTAATTGTTTCGACAGCGTTTCTCGCCGGACGAGGATTATTTGTCATTCCGATATTGAATGTTATAACCTCACGTGGCACAGGCAGGGTAAGAGCCTGATCGCCCGGAGTCAGCTCAAACCATTTGGTCTGCTTCGGAACGGCAACATAAGTCCACACCTCATAGCTGTATTCGGTCTCCCAGGTTGTGTAGCTGTGGCGTATAGTCTTTGTGAACGGACGGCGTTCATTAATTGAATATCTACGCAAGTCAAACCACCTGTGTCCTTCAAGGCACAGCTCCCTCGCGCGCTCTTCGCGGATATAGTCGATAAGCGCGTCACCCGAAAGTGTCACATCGGTGTAACCGGCAGCTTCAATTCGGTTTCTGCGAAGAGTATTGAGATAATTTCTCGCCTCGCTGTCCTTGCCGCTAAGAGCACACGCCTCGGCAGCGTTAAGATACAACTCGGCAGTGCGGAACAGATAATTTGCCGACAAGGATTTACGTTCAAAATCAGTTCCTGAATCTACGCCACCCTTCACATATTCCGGATATTTGCCTGTCTCATTATATTTTATGAAATAGGTCTTGCGCAAATCGGCATCATCATCGTAGAGCCCGTACAGATAGTCGCTCACCCCGAATCCCTTATGTAAATCGCTTATACTGTATCGGAGTGCTCCATTGCCCATGTCAAAGATTATCTCATTCAGATCGGTATCAAGGAAATATGCCGTAGGCATCGCATTCAGGTTTTGCAGGTCCGCCTTGCGTTCGAGAACTTTCTCGGCATAGCTGACACAATTGTCATAATCCTGCATATAAAGATACACTCGGCTCAAAAGAAGACGTGCGGCATTTTGGTCGGCATGGTAAAATGATTTCCGGGTGGTGCCTTCAAGAAGCTCTTCTGCCCTCTTTAGATCAGAGATTACCTGCGAGTACACCTCGGCTACGGTATTGCGTGAATATATCTTATCCTCGATGAATTCCGACACCTTTATGGGCACGGCAAGATCAGCGGCAGCCGTCGAGGGATTATATGGAGCGCCATAAAGATTGACCAAGGCGAAATAATAGGCTCCGCGCAGGAAAAATGCCTCGCCCTTGATGCGGTTCTTCTCAAGCGCGTCATTAGGCTTATCTGCCGACTGCTTGTCGATATCGGCAATGACCATGCTGGCTATATTGATGCGGTAATAAAGGTTTTGCCAATCGAAGTCCTCCTTGCGTATCTCTACTCCGTCAGGATCAATGCCCACCTGCTGCTGCCAGGTATAGTATCCGTAATATTTCTCGGGAACTGACCACAACTGGCTGCTTGTTGTCGGCGTCGTGATATTTTCCTGAACCTCATCGCCCATAAGATGAACGTATGGGAAAGCCCAAGTCTCGTCAGTGTAATTCTGACCTAAATGAGCCAATCTGTTCTTGGGGAGATAGCAGTCACCCAACAGCAGTTCGTCGAGGTCTTCGTAGCCCTTGATATATGCAGTGTCCTGCGAATACTCTTCAAGAAAATCGGAGCATCCGGGCAACACGAGCGCAGCCAATAATATGTATATATAATTTTTCATAATAACCTTTATGTTTAATCTTTAATGAGGAATCCTTTAGAATGATATATCCAGTCCCATAGTGAATGAAGGACGGTCGGTCAACTGCACTTCCGAGAATCCGCCCTGCTGAGGTGTCTGCCCTTTCAACCGTGAAGAACAGAATGTGTGCAGATTATTGGCGGTACAGTTCAATGCAAGTCTTGACAATCGCAATTTATTTGTCAGCACGGTCGGAAATTCGTAAGTGAGCGAAATCATGGCGATTTTAAGATAGTCGCCGCTCACCACGCGCTGGTTGCCATAATTGTACATCGACCATGTGTCGGAACCTACAGCCGGGAAATTACCCAGTCCTGTAGACCATGGGAATCCGGGGTTTCCGAGAGCCGGGATATCGGTCACTTTCTCATCGCCAGGATAACGCCAGTGATTGACAAACTCACGGTTCACATTGTTTGCCGGGTCAAATGATGAATTGTAGAGCTTCAACAGGCGCACTTTCGATCCAAGACTATAGTTCAGCAACAGATTCAGACGCCAGTTTTTATAGGTGAACGTGTTGTTGATGCTGCCGGATACAGTGGGTT
>OFFB01001352.1_pt1 | contig 15021 bp, 10 predicted proteins | sample 1521281 | NCBI WGS metagenome assembly OFFB01 (sample SAMEA3504109, study PRJEB24116) | mouse gut metagenome | biome: mouse gut; feature: mouse-associated habitat; material: faeces | place: Denmark | collected 2011
GAGTCTTGGCATCGAGCGCGAGTGATTTCTTGTCGGAGTTGAGCTGAAGGAAGTAGTAGCTGGGCTCGCCGGCCATAAACTGGATTTCATTACGGGTGGCGTCGCCCACGCCCGGGCGCTCGATTTTGATTACCTCGGCGCCGAGCCAGGCGAGCATCTGAGTACATGACGGGCCCGACTGCACTTCAGTGAAGTCGACCACTTTGATGCCTTGGAGAGGAGCTGTGTTCATAACGGTGTGTGTGTTTAGTAAGTTTTGATATTTTCTGTGTGTGTCTTATGCAGTATGCGAGGCTCGCGGCCTCATATCGACTATAAAACGCCCCGGCCCGGCAAAATGTTGAGTCGCAGATGCGAAAAAGGATTTTGCACCGGCAGCCCGTGATGTGACCTCCGGCATTTTTTTTCGTACCTTTGCAGTGACGTTTACATACTCGATATAAGGTGTGTTTCAGGTATGGATAGAGATTGTCAGATACAGGTAGCTGTGCCTGCGGTGCATGGTCATCGTACAGGTGTCGACATCATGAGGGTATGGTTTAGCTTCGGGGTCGTGCTCGCCCATTTCTGGCACGAGCCCTTCGGGTCTGATGTGGTAATGGATATATTTGCACGCAGTACCCAGTTGCGTATGGCGACCTTTATGTTTGTGTCATTTCTGCTCACAGGGCCGTCGCTGTGCGATACATCTGTCAACCGCGACAAAATCGTGCGCCGGCTGTGGCGACTCGCTCTTCCGATAGTGATGTGGGCGGTGATATATTTCGCAGTGCTGTGGGTTGCGCATGGTGGTATGCCTGTTTCATCGTTGTGGTGGCAGTTGTTTACGGGGCATAGCTACAACAAGGCGATGTGGTTTCTCAACAACATACTGTATCTCACCCTGCTCTTTGCCCCGATACTGCTGATGCACGACCGCATTTTGAAAACTGCTATATTTGCCGTACTCACAGTGGTTCCGCTCGCGCTCGAGTATACAGGCGCCGAGCAGGCGCTTATTGATGGCCTGCGCGACGAAATCAAGTATCCGCTGGGGCGATTGGTCGAGATGATGCCGTATGTGAGCCTACCTCTGCTGCTGTGTGTCACCGGGGTCATGAGCCGGCTGCGCGACAATCCTTTGCGCGGGCTGGTGCTTCTGTTGCCGGCCGCAGCAGTGGCATACATATGGCTCGCTCCCGGATGGTCGGGCGTATACGCCCTTACTGCCGGCGGTCTTCCGTTGTTGATAAAGACCATGATGGTGTCGCTGATGATATATTTCCTGCCGGGGCGCATTATACCCGCTGTATTGAGGCGGATGCTCGCGGCTGTAGCGCGCTACGGCATGGGCATATACTGTGTGCATCTGCTGGTAGGTCATGTGTTTTTCGACACTATGGCCGGTGCCGTAGGGCTGCGCCCGGGCAGTTTCTCGGGCTGTGTGGCGCTGTATATTGTGAGCCTCGCATTGTGCGTGGCCATATCGCGGATACCATCGAGGCTATGCCGCAATATAGTCATGTGACCGAATCGGCTATGCTGCCGGTCCGGTCACATGGCGACTGCGGTTTTCAGCCGTGTCAGCAGTACATGGCTTCGATCTGTGGGGCATAGCGGTCGGCGATGACCGGTCGGCGCAGCTTGAGGGTATTGGTGAGCTCGCCTTTCTCGATGGTAAACTCGTCGGGGAGCAGGGTGAAGCGCTTGATTTTCTCAAATCCGGCCAGGCCGCGCTGCAGGCGCTCGATGCGCTCCTGGAAGAAGCGGATTATCTCGGAGTTCTGCACCAGGTCGTCGATGCTCTTGAACGCAATCTGATGACGTCGGGCATAGTCTTTGAGCGCCTCCACGGCGGGGATGATAATCGCGGTGACATATTTGCGGCGGTCGCCAATCACGGCCACCTGCTCGATGTAGCGGTCGGCGCCGAGGCGGCTCTCGATGGCCTGGGGCGCGATATACTTGCCGTTGGATGTCTTGAAGAGGTCTTTGATACGGTCGGTGAGGATGAGGGCGCCGGAGGCGTCGAAGTATCCTGCGTCGCCCGTGCGCAGCCATCCGTCGGGGGTGAATGTGCGCTCGGTCTCGGCGGGGCGGTTGTGGTAGCCGCGCATCACCGTCGGCCCCTTGACCTGTATCTCGCCCTCGTCGCCGATGCGCACCTGCACGCGGGGTATGGCCGTGCCGACAGTGCCTATCTCAAAACCTGTCTGCGGGAAGCAGGTCACGGTGGCGGTGGTCTCGCTCAGGCCGTAGCCGATGACGATGTTGACGCCCATCGAGTGGAAAAACTCCACGATGTTGGTGGCCAGCGGAGCGCCGGCCGTGGGGAAGATATTGCCGCGGTCGACGCCCATGATGCGTCGCACGGGCCCGAAGACGCGCTTGTCAAAAAAGCGGTATTCCATCTCGAGCAGCGCCGGTACCTTGCGGCCGGTGCGCACGTAGCGCAGGTTGCGGCGGGCGCCCACGCGCAGCGCGCGCAGCATCATCTTCTTGCGCAGGCCGCTCATGCGCGAGAGTTTGTCCTGAATGGCGGCGTAAGCCTTCTCCCAGAATCGCGGCACGCTGCACATGCACGTGGGACGCACCTCGCGCAGGGCGTCCTGGATACGGCGCGGGTCGGTATTGACCCACACCTCCATCGACATGTACAGGCAGAAGTATGTCCACGCTTTCTCGAAGATATGGCACAGCGGCAGGAAGCATATCGATGTATCCCGCTCGCTGAGCATGTCGAGGCGCTCGCGGTGTATGGCCAGCGCGGCATTGAAGCAGCTGTGGGGCAGCACGGCGCCCTTGGGCTCGCCAGTGGTGCCTGACGTGTATATGAGGGTGGCTACATCGTCGGGAGTGGCGTCGGCGGTGCGGCGCTTCACCTCGGCGCGGCACATCTCGCCGGCGGCTGCGCCCAGGGCTGTGAGCGAGCTGAAGGTGAGCACGCGGCGGTCGTCGGTATCGTGGGGCGTATCGGCCGAGTAAAGCACGATATGCTCCAGCCGCGGGCAGCGCGGGGCCACTTCCATGGCGATGGCATACTGGCGCTCGTCGCCGGTAAAAATGATGCGGGCACCGGAGTCGCGCAGTATGTACTCCACCTGCTCGGCGCTCGACGTGGCGTAAATCGACACGGGGATGGCGCGGTTGCGGTAGCAGGCAAAGTCGGTCACAAGCAGCTCGGCACGGTTGCCCGAGAAGATGGCGACCATCTCTCCCGGCTCGATGTCGAGGGTCTCCAGGGCGCATGCCACCTCAAAGGAGCGGTCGTCGAGCTCGCGCCAGGTCATCGTGTGCCATGTGCCGGGCAGGGCCGGCTCTTCATATTTCAAGGCAGTGCGGTCGGGATGCCGGCGCGCCTGCGCGGTAGTCAGTGTGTTGAGGATATTTGTCATAAAAAATATCAAAATCCGTGGCAAAGGTAGCCCAATCGGCATAAATCAATAACAAACCGGGCCGGAAAATCAGCCTACTGTTAACAAACATTTCGGCTATGCACACCAAGTGCTAATATTTGTTAACAAAACAGAGGGGCTGTCTATCGCTCGATTGCCTCGGTGATTTTTGCCACGATGTATCTCACATCGTCGTCGGTGACCCAGGGGCCCGAGGGGAGGCACATGCCGCAGCCGAAGAGGCGCTCGCTCACACCGTTGACGTAAGCGGGGCAGCCGGCAAAGACGGGCTGGCGGTGCATGGGTTTCCACAGCGGGCGGCTCTCGATACCGGCGGCGTCGAGGTACACGCGCATTGCCTCGACATTGGCGGCGGGCTCGCAGTCGGTGTGTGCGCTCGCGGCGGCGTGGGTCACGCCGGCGGCGCCGCCCACTGCACCGGTCACTATCTGTGAGTATGCCTTGTCCTGGCCTTTGACGCGCAGGTCGGCGTCGAGGGTCACGGTGCAGAGCCAGAAGTTGGAGTCGTATCGCGGCGAGGGATTCTCGTGGAGCGTCACGCCCGGCACGTCGCGCAGCAACTCGCGGTACAGGGCCTGCACGTGGCGATGGTGGGCTATATGCTCGTCGAGCACGGTCATCTGTCCGCGGCCGATGCCGGCGCAGATGTTGCTCATGCGGTAGTTGTATCCGATGTGCTCATGCTGGTAGTAGGGATACGACTCTCGGGCCTGGGTGGCGTAGAACATGATGGTCTGCTTCCACGGTCGGGCACGATGAGGGCGCCGCCGCCCGAGGTGGTGATCATCTTGTTGCCGTTGAACGACAGTACGCCGAAGCGGCCGAAAGTACCGCACACTTGCCCGTCGAAGCGGCTGCCGAAGCCCTCGGCGGCATCTTCAATCACGGGGATGTCGTAGCGTGCGGCCACCTCAAGTATCTCGTCGATGCGCGCGGGCATACCGTAGAGATATACCGGCAGTATGGCCTTGGGCTTGCGGCCGGTGACGGCGATACGGTCTTTGATGGCGCGGTCGAGCAGCTCGGGATCCATATTCCAGGAGTCGGGCTCTGAGTCGACAAATACCGGGGTGGCGCCAAGGTAGGAGACGGGATTTGACGAGGCACAGAAGGTAAACGACTGTACCATCACCTCGTCGCCGGGGCCTACTCCGCAGCCGATGAGAGCCAGGTGCACGGCGGCGGTGCCGGCGCTGAGAGCGACGATTTCCTTGTCGAGGTCCGGGTTGCCCTCGCGTCGGTCGACAAATGCCTTGAGGTCGTCCTCGAAGCCGTTGACATTGGGGCCCAGGGGCACCACCCAGTTGTCGTCGAAGGCTTCACGGATGTATTTCATTTCGTTGCCGCTCATATGAGCCAGGCACAGGAGTATGCGTTTTGCCATAGCTGTGATGATGTGATGATTGTCAATACCAGTCGACGCCGTTGGCCCGGGATGAGCGCTTGTCGTACTTGAGGTCGGATAGCATCGAGGATTTGACAGATATACTGAAGTTGTAGCTTTTGTACGGGCCGACGGGCACAAACGATGCCCGCATACTGAAGCAGTGCAGGTCGCGGGTGATGTTGCAGTTCATGTACGCCAGCCGGTGGGTGTCGAAGTTGTAAGATGCCGAGAAGGAGAAGTTCCACCCGGCCGTCGGGCGGATATTGCCCGAGAGACTGAGGTTTTGGGTGATGCGAGGGTCATACTCCATCTTCTGCTTGTTGAAGGTGCCGTATGCGTATCCGATGGAGTAATTGAGTGTGAGGCTCCACGGTACGCTCCACTTCATGTAGCCGTCGCCGTCGAGCTGCAGATCGCCGCCCGAGTCGCCCTCGGCCTTGTCTGAGAGAGCGCGGTCGTGCTCGGCGCCCGATGGCGGAGTCTGGCCGGCGTCGGTACCCTGGCCCTTGTCGGTCTTGTTTTTGCGCTTGAAGGTATCGTTGTTGAATGTATAGCTGAACGATGTGCCGGTGCTCGACAGGCGTCCCAGGCCCTTGCCGGCTTTCCAGCGGGGGATGTTGACGCGCACCGGGTTGCCGGCCGAGTTGAGCTGGTATGTATATACGTCCCAGGTGGCCTGAAGGTTGAGGTTGAAGCCCTTGGTGAGGCGCAGCAGCAGCGAGGTGTTGATGTTTGACCAGTTGAGCGAGTCGGCGGCGAAGTTGTAGCTCTGCGACACGTTGAAGTTTTCGATGAGCGAGATTTTTTTCTCGCCCACAGAGTCGTTGGTGTTTACCTTCATCTCCAGATTGTTGGCGATGGAGTAGCTCACGGTACCGCTCTTGCCCTCCGACGGTACGCCGAAAAGAGCGTTGGGGAAGAGGCTGTAGCGGCGTTTCATCGGCTGGCCCTGGGCGTTGAGGTAGTCATACTCGCCGTAGTAGCCAAAAAATTTCGAGCCGAAGTCGGGGGCGCCCGAAAATGATACCGACGGAGTCACCACGTGGCGTATCATCTTGACCTTCTTGGCCAGGAAGCCTACAGGGCGCCAGAATCCGTATACCTTGGTGTCGAGCGAAATCGAGCCGCGGAAGTCGTACACGTTGTAAAATCCGTAGGTGGTGTCGCATACCTCGGCCGAGGCATTGGGGTCCCATGCGCGGCGCACCTTGTTGGTGTACATGCGGTCGGTCAGGTCGATGCTCGGGGTGATGTTGAAGTAGCGGAAGAGATTAAATGTCGCCGAGATGGGGATGTTGTGGCGCATGGCGTTGCGCCAGTCCTTGATGAGGCTTTTCTTGAAAAACTCATCCTGGCGCGAGGTGAGAGAGTTTTGCAACTGGCCCGAGTATGAGATGCGTATCTTCTCATACCAGCGCTCGTCGCCGGCGGCTTTCTTGCGCTTGAAGGGGTAGGTCTGCGCCATGCTCACCGTCACGTTGGGAAAAGACACGGTGAGCGTGGAGTCCTGCGTGCGCTGGGCCACATTGAGCGTGGTCGACAGCTGCCATTTGGTGCCGGGGAAGCGGTAGGTCATGTTGACCGTCGAGCTCTTGGTATTTTCGGTAAAGGAGTTGGAGTAGTATGAGTTGAGGTCGTTGCGCGAGTAGCCTGCGGTGGTGAAGTTTACCGATGCCGACAGGTTCATGTTGGGATTGGCCTTGGAGTCCTGGGAGTGCGACCAGAGTATCTGGAAGTTGGTCTGCTTGGAGTAGTCGGGCGAGCCCTTCTCGCCGTAGATGGACTTCAGGTAAGATATGTTGAAGTTGCCGCTGTACTTGTAGCGCTTGGTATAGGTCGACTGGGCTGTGAGGCCCCACGAGCCTTTGGTGTATATCTCGCCGGTGAGGGCGAGGTCGATATTGTCGTTGATGGCAAAGTAATAGCCGCCGTCGCGCAGGTAGAAACCGCGCTGGTAATCGTCGCCGAATGTCGGCACGAGCACGCCCGACGCGTAGCTCGACGTGAAGGGGAAGTAGCCGAAGGGCACCGCCAGCGGAAGCGGCAATCCGGCCAGCACCATGTACACCGGGCCGGTGACGATATTTTTGCCCGGACGCACCTTGCCCTTGGTGAGGTTGAAGTAGAAGTGGGGGCAGTCGTGGTCGTCGCAGGTGGTGTAGCGGCCGTTGCGGATATAGAATGAGCCGTCGTCTTCCTTTTTGGTCTCGCCGCCGGTGAGATAGCCCTCGCCCTGCTGGGTCACGACATTGGTGATGTAGCCCTTCTCGGTCTTGAAGTTGTACCGCATGGTCTTGGCCTGGTAGTCGGTGCCCTTGTCGTTGAATACCGGTTGGTCTGTCATCTCGCCGGTGGAGTCGGGCACGCCCACGGCATAAACCGTGTTGCCGGGCAGATCCATCTCAATATTGGCGGCCTCAAGGCTTATGTCGCCGTACTTGACAGAGCTCTTGCCGTACATGAATGCCGAGTCGCGGCGCACGATGAGCATCGAGTCGCGCGCAGAGAAGTCGACGGCGCTCTCGAGATCGACCTTGGTGAGCATCGGGCGCAGGCGCGGGATGAATGTGTCGGCCGGCTCGACTGACGCTCGGGAGGCCGAGTCGGCGACACTGTCGCCGTACAGAGCCGGGGCGGCCGAGTCGGGCAGGGTGATGCTGTCGAGGCGGAAGTCGGAGGGCGCGGCGTCGATCAGCAGCGCCGTGTCGGCATCCGCTGCGGCCGGGGCGGCGGCAGGCATGTCGGGCAGCCGGTCGAGCAGCGATGAGCCGGCAGCGGCCACCGCAGGCAGCATAAGTAGCACTGTGATATATAGCAGTAACTTTCTCAAGACGCGCGCGTGTGCATAAAATCGCGACAAAGGTAGCAACTTTCCCCCACATAAGCGGCATTGCAGGCCAAAAAAGTAGGATTGTCGGCGTAATCCTGCGCCGTGAGGAGCGGCCGGGACATCACTGGCGCGCGGCGTCGATGATGCGCACGTGGCGCAGACGCAGGCGGGCTTCCAGGTAGGCGGCCAGCTCGGTACGCTTGGCGGCGGGCATGGGCCGCGAGTATGTCACCAGGGCTATGTCGGTGGTGTCGAGGCGCCCGTCGCGAGTCGAGGCAAATACAGCGCGGTCGATGGCAATCTCTGTCACCTGCGGGAAGAGCACGTGCAGCTCCGGGGCCAGCGAGCCGGCCACGGTGTCGGCGGCGCTGCGCATGGCCAGCACACTGCGCAGGGAGTCGATGGTCACCTGCTTGGAGGCCAGCGCGCTCTGGCTTATCTCGTAGATATCGCGCACCGAGGTGCCGGCCAGGGCATTGTCGCCAAACTGTGGCTCGGCGCCCTGCACGATGCGCAGGTCTGTGCCCTGAAGCCCGTAGAATTTCAGCCGCGAGGCCAGCGCCAGGTGCAGCGAGTCCTGTGGCAGAGCCTTGCCGATGAGGGTGAGAGTGATGGTACCGTGGCCGCTGTGCCATGTGGTCGATGTGCTCAGTACGTGGGTATCGGGGAAGTTGCACTCCTCGGTCACAAACCGGCCTGTGTTTATCTGAAACCGCGACTGGCGCAGCATCGACCATGTGAGATATATGCTGGGCAGCAGCGTGAGCACCGCTATCACATATACCATGCGGCGCACTTTGCGCGCCCTCACGGGATTGACCGTCTGCACGGGCTTGTAGTGCATCAGTTTCACGCCGATGAATGTGGCCAGGCAGATGAAGATGGAGTTTATCAGGAAGAGATAGAATGCTCCGAAGAAGTATGCGGGCTGCCACGTGGCCAGTCCATAGCCGGCGGTGCACAGGGGCGGCATCAGGGCGGTGGCGATGGCCACGCCGGGTATCACGTTGCCCTTGGAGCGCGAGCCTATGGCGATGATGCCGGCCGCGCCGCCGAAAAATCCGATGAGCACGTCGTAGATGGTGGGCGACGTGCGCGCCAGCAGCTCGCTGTGTCCCTCGCTCACCGGCGATATCAGGAAGTATACTGTCGAGGCTATCACCGAGAAGCCGGCCGCCATCACCAGATTGCGCAGGCAGCGCTTGAGCAGCTCAAAGTCCATGATGCCGATACCGAGGCCGATGCCGATGATGGGGCCCATGAGGGGCGATATGAGCATGGCGCCGATGATTACGGCAGTGCTGTTGGTATTGAGGCCGAGCGAGGCTATGAGGATGGCCAGGATGAGGATGACTATATTGGTGCCCTTGAACGATACCCCCTCGCGTATGGCCTGCTCGGCATCGGCCTGCGATATGAGGTAATCGTTGAGCGAGAAATAGTCTACAAAGGTGCCTTTCAGGCGGTTAAACGGATTGTCAGCCATGATTTACGCGTATGATGCCGCCGCTACTTCGCGCGCAGCGGCAGTGAGATTACAAACCGCGCCCCGGGGTGGTGCGAGGTGTCGAGGCGCAGGTCGCCTCCAAGCAGCCGCGCCAGCATACGGGCGATGGTGAGCCCGAGCCCGGCGCCGGGTTTGTCGGGGTCGAGCTTCACAAAGCGTTCAAATATGCGCTCGGCCTGCTCGGCGGGTACACCTATGCCGGTGTCGGTCACATAGATGTCGGCCATACCCTTGGCGGTGTCGATGGTGTATCCCACGTGGATGTTGCCCGCGCCCGATATGAATTTGGCCGAGTTGGCGATGAGATTGAGCAGCACCTGCTGCAGCCGCACCGGGTCTGTGTAAATGTCGACCGGCTCGGCCTCGGGGTCGATGGCGATCTTGATGTCGGAAGGCAGGCGTGTGGCCGCGCTGTCGACGGCGGTGGCGATGGTCTTGCCCAGGTCGTGGTACGAGCGGGTCACCTCGAGGGTGTCAGACTCGATCTCGGCCATGTGCAGTATGTCGGAGGCAATCGATGTCACCAGGGCGCAGTTCTGGTCGACAAGCTTGGCATACCGTTGCAGGTAAGGCTTGCCGGTGGAGTCGGTACAGTCTGTGATAAGATGCGAGTATTCCGATATGGCCTTGAGCGGTATGGCCACCTCGCGGCTCAGCCCCTTGATAAAGTCGCTCTTGAAGTTGCTGGCCCGCTCGGCTGCGTCGCGCGCCTTTATCATCTCCTGCCGGGAGATGCGCAGGTTTGCAGTCTCGCTCTTGAGAGCGGCATTGGCCTCAGAGAGCGATGCGGCCAGATGCTTGGCGCGGCGGTAAGAGCGCACCACAAAAAACATCATCACCAGCAGCAGCAGTATCGACGCCGCCGAGATGTATATGATATTGCGCTGGGCCGACAGGCGGTCGCGCACGTTTTCCTCGCTCAGGTCGTTGATCTGGCTTTTCATGCCCTGCACCTCGTATACTATCTGCAACTCGCGGTATCGGTCTCGCGAGCGCTTTTCGACCTCGTTCTCGAGCATACGCACGTATTCGTCCGAAGCCTCCAGTACTGTGGCGTCGTCGCCCAGGGCGCGGGCACACTCAATCATGTAGGCAAGAAAGCGGCGACGGAAGGCGGCATTGGCCGGGCGGTCGATACACTCCTTTATGAGCCGCAGGGCGGTGACGTGGTCGCCTGTGGCCATGGCGTAGTAGATGTCGGGGCGCGGCGACTGCCGGTATGTATTGGCTGCCCGGGGCGCGCGGTCGCGATAATATATGGCCCGGCGGTATGCCTCCTCGAGCTCCTGGCGCGAGAGCTGCTTCCAGTTGCTCAGGATGCGGGTGTATGCCACATAGCGGTTGCCGTCGAAATTGCGGTAGGGGCGGCCCAGGCGGGCATACTCCTCCTCCATGGCGTCCATGTCGGCCAGCAGCCGGCGGTCGGCCTCGATGGCCTTGCGCGGGTGCTCTGCCTCGGAGTAAGCGATGGCGGCCTGCACATTGTACATATTGCGCAGCGCATAGCTGTCGTCGGGCAGCGAGTCAATCAGCTCGCCCAGGCGGTCGATATAGTCGGAGAGCAGGCCGCCCTTGACGTCGCTTGCGATATTGACACATATCGAGTGGAGCAGCACAATCTGCTTGTAGAGGTCGTCGGGGCGGTCTACGGTGTACTCGCGCAGCTGGCGCTCAAGATGCTGCTGGCGCTTCTCCTCGGTCATGGTGTGGGTAGAGTTGTAGTTGGCCAGCATGTCGATAAATGTGAGCGTTATGTCGCGGTCTGTACCTGCGGGAAACGATGTGGCCTGCTCGCGCAGCCTGGTGAGCAGGCTGTCGTTGCGGCTGCCCATATTGGCCCGCTGGCGCACCATGTCGAGAGCCGTGCGGGGGTCTCCGGCGAGGGCGGCCGTCAGATATATGCGCCGGGCCAGGGAGTCGGCCACAGCCGGCCGGTACCTGAAGGCCAGGTCGTAGATATTCTCGAGCAGCAGTATGCTGTCGACTGCGGTCTCCGACTCGGCCAGCCGGCTCTCCACCGTGGCGGTGATGCCCTCGGGATTGTTGACGGGCTGGGCCGGTGCGGCTGCGGCGGGGATGGCGGCCGCTATATATAATAATAAGGTGTAGGCGGTAGGGATTCTCATAATGTGTGTGCGTCGCCATGTAGCAGACAGGCGACAATACCGTTACAAAGCTACAACATATTGCCCGTACCGCCAAGCAATTTATTATAAAATTAGCATTTATTTGGCAAATATGCTCCGGGATGGAGCCGGCATACGCTTGTCATTTCGGTAAAAATCACTAACTTTGCCCGGGATTATGTGCCCCTACGCGAGCGCATCCCCTACTACGGAAAAGAAAATCGACAACATAATAATCTAATCATTATGAGTTTAAACATCATCGTGCTTGCCAAGCAGGTGCCCGACACCCGCAACGTAGGCAAAGATGCAATGAAGGCCGACGGCACCATCAACCGCGCCGCCTTGCCCGCAATCTTTAACCCTGAAGATCTCAACGCCCTGGAGCAGGCTCTGCGACTCAAGGACGCCAATCCCGGCTCCACCATCACAGTGCTCACCATGGGCCTTCCCAAAGCCGCCGAAGTAATCCGCGAGGCCATCTACCGCGGCGCCGACAATGGTATCGTGCTCACCGACCGTCCGCTCGGCGGCGCAGATACCCTCGCCACGTCATACTCCCTGGCCCAGGCCATCCGTAAAATCGGCAACTACGACATCATCCTCGGCGGCCGCCAGGCCATCGACGGCGATACCGCCCAGGTAGGCCCCCAGATCGCCGAGAAGCTCGGCCTGCCCCAGGTGACATATGCTGAGGAAATCCTCGACCTGGCCGACGGCAAGGTCACCGTACGCCGCCGCCTCGAGCACGGCGTGGAGACCGTGAAGGCTCCGCTGCCCTGCGTGGTGACTGTCAACGGCTCCGCCGCCGAGTGCCGCCCCCGCAACGCCCGCCGTCTGATGAAATACAAATACGCCGTGTCGCCCTCTGAGAAGGCTGCTCTCGATGCTGCCCGCCAGGCATTTGTCGACGAGCGTCCGTATCTGCAGCTCAGCGAGTGGGGCGCAGCCTTCATCGAGGCCGACCCCGAGCAGATTGGCTTCCCCGGCTCGCCCACCAAGGTAAAGACTGTCGAGAATGTGGTATTCACCGCCAAGGATGCCCGTCGCCTCGACAACGACGACGCCCAGATTGAAGAACTCATCAAGGAACTCATCACCAATCACACCATCGGCTAAAATCATGGCAGACAACAATAACCTCATAGTATATTGCGAGCTCGAAGACGGCCGTGTGGCCGACGTCAGCCTGGAGCTCCTCACCAAGGGCCGCGCGCTGGCAAAGCGCCTCGGCGTGAAACTCGAAGCCGTAGTGATTGGCAGCAATCTCGACGGTGTCGAAGACCAGATTTTCCCCTACGGCGCCGATGTCGTGTACAAGGTAGCCGACAAGCGTCTCTCGCCCTACACCTCAAATCCCCACGCCGCCGTGCTCATCAATCTCTTCAAGGAGATTAAGCCGCAGGTATGCCTCATGGGCGCCACCTGCATCGGCCGCGACCTGGGTCCCCGCGTGTCGAGCGCCCTCCACAGCGGCCTTACCGCCGACTGCACCAGCCTGGAGATCGGCGACCACACCGACGCCAAGACCAAGAAGGAGTACCACGACCTGCTCTACCAGATACGTCCCGCATTCGGCGGCAACATCGTGGCCACCATCGTCAATCCCGAGTGCCGTCCCCAGATGGCCACCGTGCGCGAGGGCGTGATGAAAAAGGAGATTGCAGATGCCGCTCACCGCGGCGAGGTAATCAACCTCGACCCCTCCAAGTATGTCAGCGACGAAGACTTCATCGTCGAGATAATCGACCGCCAGATCGCCAAGTCGAAGGTCAACATCAAGGGCGCTCCCATCATCGTGGCCGGCGGCTACGGCGTGGGCTCCAAGGAAAATTTCCAGCTCCTCTACGACCGCCACTCTGGGCGCCGAGGTCGGCGCATCGCGCGCCGCTGTCGATGCCGGCTTTATCGAGCATGAGCGTCAGATAGGCCAGACCGGCGTCACCGTGCGTCCCAAGCTCTACATCGCCTGCGGCATCTCCGGCCAGATACAGCATATCGCCGGTATGCAGGAGAGCTCGATCATCATCTCCATCAACAACGACCCCAACGCTCCCATCAACGCCATCGCCGACTATGTCATCACCGGCGACATCGAGAGCGTGGTGCCCAAACTCATCAAGTACTACAAGAAGAATTCCAAGTAAGCCATGGCAAACTTTTATACAGACAATCCCGACCTGCGCCACCATCTCAGCCACCCGCTGATGCGCAGAATCGTCGAGCTGCGCGAGCGCAACTATACCGAAGCCGAGCGTTTTGACTACGCTCCCCTCGACTTCGACGACGCTATGGACAACTACGACCGCGTGCTCGAGGTCGTGGGTGAGATTTGCGGCGACATCATCGCTCCTAACGCCGAGGCTGTCGACCATCAGGGCGCATCGTGCTCCGATGGCCGCGCCCACTATGCCGACGCCACTCATATCAACCTCGACGCTTGCCGCAAGGCCGGCCTTATGGGCATGGCCATGCCCCGTCGCCTGGGCGGTCTCAACTTCCCCATCACCCCCTACATCATGGCCGCCGATATCGTGAGCCGCGCCGACACCGGTTTTGAGAATCTCTGGGGCCTTCAGGACTGCGCCGAGACTCTCTACGAGTTTGGCTCGCAGGATCAGCACGAGCGCTTCATCCCCCGCGTGTGCCAGGGCGAGACCATGTCGATGGACCTCACCGAGCCCGACGCCGGCTCCGACCTCCAGAGCGTGATGCTCAAGGCCAGCCAGCTGCCCGACGGCTCCTGGGTGCTCAATGGCGTGAAGCGTTTCATCACCAATGGCGACAGCGACATCCATCTGGTGCTCGCCCGCTCTGAGGAGGGTACCAAAGACGGCCGCGGCCTGTCGATGTTTGTCTACGACAAGCGCAACGGCGGTGTGAACGTGCGCCGCATCGAGAATAAGATGGGCATCAAGGGCTCGCCCACCTGCGAGCTCGTGTACAAGAATGCTCCCGCCGAGCTCGTGGGCTCGCGCCGCATGGGCCTCATCAAGTATGTGATGGCGCTGATGAACGGTGCCCGTCTCGGCATCGCCGCCCAGAGCGTCGGCGTAAGCGAGATCGCATACCGCGAGGCTCTGGGCTACGCCCGTGAGCGCCGCCAGTTTGGCAAGGCTATCATCGAGTTCCCGGCCGTGGCCGAGATGCTCTCGGTGATGAAGGCCAAGCTCGACGCATCGCGCTCGCTGCTCTATGAGTGCGCCCGCTTTGTGGATATGTACAAGGTGCTCGACGACATCAGCCGCGAGCGCAAGCTCACCGACGAGGAGCGCGCCGAGCGCAAGCACTACAACCGCCTCGCCGATGCCCTCACTCCCATGGCCAAGGGCATGGGCAGCGAGTACTGCAATCAGAATGCTTACGACTGCATCCAGATACACGGCGGCTCGGGCTTCATGAAGGATTACGCCTGCGAGCGTATCTACCGCGACGCCCGCATCACCTCCATCTATGAGGGTACCACCCAGCTGCAGGTAGTGGCCGCCATACGCCACGTCACCACCGGCACCTACCGCGAGCTCATCGACTCCTATGCCGCCCGTCCTGTCAAGGCCGAGCTGCAGGCTGTGCACGACCGCCTGGTGGCTCTCACCGAGGTATACTCCGAGGCAGTCAAGGCAGTCGAGGCTGTAGGCGATACCAAGTACACCGACTTCATGGCCCGTCGCCTCGTGGAGATGGCCGGCGACCTGGTGATGGCTTATCTCCTGCTCGACGATGCCAACCGCAACGACAGCTTCACCGCAAGCCTCCATGTGTACGTAAACCTCGCC
>OFFB01001353.1_pt1 | contig 15014 bp, 14 predicted proteins | sample 1521281 | NCBI WGS metagenome assembly OFFB01 (sample SAMEA3504109, study PRJEB24116) | mouse gut metagenome | biome: mouse gut; feature: mouse-associated habitat; material: faeces | place: Denmark | collected 2011
TCCCATGAAAATAACAAAAAATTTATCTTTCCTTCTGCTTTTGACCACGTTGCTTACCTCATGCGCCCCCCCCGTCTACCCCTGCTGTCTCCCTGCCGCCACCCTTGTCCACACACCTGCTACACCCCAATCATCACTCCTAATAAAAAAATACGTATCTTTGCACTATACCTAACCCCTAATCCCTGAATACCACATGGCCAAACCGGTAATATATCAACTCATACCCCGTCTCTTCACAAACTACTGCGACCGTTGTACCCCCGCGGGCACACTCGCGCAAAACGGGTCCGGAAAACTCAACGACATCACCCCCCGAATACTCAAGGCTATACGCCAACTCGGCACCACACACGTATGGTACACCGGAGTCATCGAGCACGCACACTGCCCCGACTACTCCGCCTACGGAATCACGCCACACAACCCCCACATCGTCAAAGGACAGGCAGGATCGCCATACGCCATCACCGACTACTACGACATCGACCCCGACATCGCCCGGGACATCCCCAACCGCATAGCCGAATTTGAGGACCTCGTACAACGCACACACCGCTGCGGCATGAAAGTCATCATCGACTTCGTACCCAACCACGTCGCTCGGCAATACCACTCCGACGCACGACCCGCCGACGCACCCGACGACCTCGGAGCCGACGACGACACCACACGCTTCTTCGCCCACAACAACAACTTCTACTACATACCCCGCCAGCTCTTCGCCCCGTCAGTCGACCTCGGCACAGGCCGCGACGCCTACGTCGAATTCCCCGCACGAGCCACCGGCAACGACTGCTTCACCGCATTCCCGGGTGTCAACGACTGGTACGAGACCGTCAAACTCAACTACGGTATCGACTACGGCGACCACACACGCCACTTCACACCCATACCCGACACATGGATGAAGATGCTCCACATCCTCCTCTATTGGGCAGCCAAGGGTGTCGACGGATTCCGATGCGACATGGCGCACATGGTGCCCCTCGAATTTTGGCAATGGGCTATCAAGATGGTACGCTCGCAATACCCCCACATCATATTCATTGCCGAAATCTACGACGTCGCACTCTACCACCCCTATATTAATATAGGTGGATTCGACTACCTCTACGACAAAGTCAACCTCTACGACACACTGCGCGACATACAGACAGCCAACCACTCCGCCGCACGCATCACCGACTGCTGGCAACGGCTCGGCGACACCGCACCCCACATGCTCAACTTCCTCGAGAACCACGACGAACAGCGGTTCGCATCCACATTCTATGCCGGCAATCCTCACCTCGTCACACCATCGCTCGTCGTATCGGCTACACTCGGCACCGGAGCCATGATGATTTATGCCGGACAGGAACTCGGTGAACCCGCCGCCGACGCCGAAGGATTCAGCGGTCTCGACGGACGCACCACCATATTCGACTACTGGAGCATACCCACCATACGCCAATGGCTCAACCACGGACAGCCCGCGCTCAAGAACCTCACACCCGAGCAGCGGCAGCTGCGCGATACATACACCCGCATACTCTCACTCTGCAACACCGAGCCCGCCATTGCCCAGGGGCTATTCTTCGACCTCATGTACGTCAACTACACCAGCCCCGGCTTCAACCCCCACCGCCACTACACATACCTGCGCCATCATCAGGACCACACACTCCTCATAGCCGTCAACTTCGACTCCGTGCCGGCACAGACACAGATCACCATACCCGAGCACGCGTTCGAATACCTCGGCATCACACCCGGCAGGTACCACGCCGCAGAACTGCTCGCCGACACCACCGATGCCTTCACCCTGTCGCCCGACGGCTCCATCCCCGTAACCATCCCCGCACACGGAGCCGTGATATGGAAACTGACACAAGACTCCACAACAACCCCCACAGATAAATAATTCCTAATTCCTAATTCCCAATTCCTAATTATTTTTCGTACCTTTGCCCCATCCTAAACTCATCCAATAGTTATGCAATCAATTGTCCATCCAATCAAGATTTTCGCCGGCACGGCTTCACGCTACATGGGCGAAGAAATCTGCAAAGACCTCGGTGTCGAACTCGGTAAAATGAACGTACAGCACTTCGCCGACGGCGAATTCGAAGTATCATTCGAAGAAACCGTACGCGGATGCGAAGTCTACCTCGTGCAATCAACATTCCCCTCGTGCGACAACCTCATGGAACTCCTCCTCATGATTGACGCCGCCAAGAGAGCATCAGCACACTCCGTTATAGCAGTAATACCCTACTTCGGATGGGCACGCCAGGACCGCAAGGACAAACCGCGCGTATCTATCGCCGCCAAGCTCGTTGCCGACCTCCTCAGCGCAGCCGGTGTCAACCGCGTGATCACCATGGACCTCCATGCCGACCAGATTCAGGGATTCTTCGACGTCCCCGTCGACCACCTATACGCATCATCCGTATTCATCCCCTACATACAGTCACTCAAGCTCGAGGACATGGTTATCGCCACACCCGACGTCGGCGGTGCCAAACGCGCTAACTCTTACGCCAAATACCTCAACGTTCCCCTCGTACTCTGCCACAAGCAGCGCGCCAAAGCCAACGTTGTCGAATCCATGACCGTAATCGGCGACGTCAAGGACAAGAACGTAATCCTCATCGACGACATGGTCGACACCGCAGGCACCATCACCAAAGCTGCCGACCTTATGATAGCCAACGGTGCTAAATCCGTACGCGCACTCGCATCACACGCCATCATGAGCGACCCCGCCTCTGAACGCGTCGACAAATGCGGCATGACCGAGATGATATTCACCAACTCCATCCCATTCAACAAACAGTGCAGCAAAGCCACCATCATTTCAGTGGCACACCTCATCGCCGACACCATCCGTCGCGTGCACAACAACGAATCCATCTCCAAACAATACCTCTTCAAATAACACCCCACACATCCCCTCTCCCCCACACCCAACGCCCGGCACCAAGCCGGGCGTTCTTTTTATCCCCCGCACCGCACATACACAACAGTCCCGCCCACAAATACTACCCGCGACACCCACCTCCACAAATCAGCCAATACCGCTGATTAAAAATTTGGTAAAATGCAATTTAATATCTAACTTTGCACAGTTTTTTCAACCATTCTCCAAATATGGGAAAATTTACAGAATATAAGTTACCACTCAAAAGCATGCCCGCAGGCACTCATCAATTTGAGTACCGGCTCGACAAACGCTTCTTTGAGAACATGGAAAGCGCCGACATTCACGATGCCGACCTTACCGTGCACCTTACCGTAACTTATAAAGCCGACATCTACTCTCTCGACTTCGCCATACAGGGCACCATCACGCTCATTTGCGACAGATGTCTCGACGACCTCATTTTCCCCGTCGACACCACATATCACATAGCCGTCAAATACGGTGAGGACTACAGCGACGACTCCGACGAGCTGCTCGTAATACCCGAAAGCGACAACTACCTCAACGTCGCATACATGATTTACGACACCGTCGCACTGACCATACCCATCAAGCACGTGCATCCTATGGGCAAATGCAACCGGCAGATGAGCGCGATGCTCAAAAAACACCGTGCACACCAGCCCGGCGATGAAGACACCGAACTCGAGGACACGCTGATTGACGAAATGGAGACAATGGACTCCAACGAGCCTGAAGCAGCCACCGATCCTCGGTGGGAGCAATTGAAAAAACTGTCGCAGCAATCGCCCGACCAAGAATAAATCTGCAAATCGAACAATACGATAAATAACAAACAACATAACAATTAACAACAATGGCACATCCCAAACGAAAACAATCCAAGACCCGCACAGCTAAGCGTAGAACTCACGACAAAGCCGTAGCCCCCACTTTGGCTCTTTGCCCCAACTGCGGCGCATGGCACGTGTACCACACCGTTTGTGGCGAATGCGGATACTACCGCGGTAAAATCGCTATCGAAAAAGCCGAAGTAGTATAAATCTGCCGGGCGAGTCTCATTGGCTCCTCAGCTACTTTTTAACAAGCGGCAACACTAACTATTCTCCTGAATAACGGAACGCCAACACACGTTCTGGTATTTTGGAGGATACTTGTTGCACTTACACACTTAATAAAACACATCCTCAACAACGCACCTATGACCAACGCAAGAATATCAGGCGTAGCTTCATTCGTTCCCGACGACATCCTCGACAACGAGATGCTGTCCAAAATGGTCGACACAACCGACGAATGGATTACCACCCGCGTAGGAATCAAAGAACGCCGAATACTGAAAAAAGAAGGTGAAGGTTCATCCTACATGGGAGCACAAGCAGTAAAGAGACTACTTGAATCCACTGGTACCAAACCCGAAGAAGTAGACCTTCTTATCTGTGCTACATCAAACCCCGACTACCGATTCCCATCCACCGGTTCCGTCATTGCACACATGTGCGGACTCACAAACGCATACGCCTACGACATTCAGGCTGCATGCGCCGGATGCATCGTAGCACTCCAGGACGGAGCCGCATACGTAAAATCCGGACTACGAAAGAAAGTGGTAGTCGTTGCTGCCGAAAAAATGTCTTCAATGGTCAACTATGAGGACCGCACCACATGCCCTCTGTTCGGCGACGGTGCCGCAGCCATGATGCTCGAACCCACCGAACAGCCCGTAGGCATCATCGACGCCGTATTCCACGTTGACGGCGTTGGTCGCGACCACCTCATCATGCGCGCCGGAGGTTCCGTACTCCCAACCACACACAAGACTGTCGACGACGGCGACAACTTCCTTTTCCAGGACGGACGTTTCGTTTACAAACATGCCGTTACCGACATGCTCGAATCCACTCTCGACATCTGCCGCCGCAATGACCTCACTATGGAATCGGTCGACTGGCTCATACCTCACCAGGCAAACCTCCGCATCATCGAAGCCGTGGCTTCCCGCGCAGGCATCGACCCCGAAAAAGTACTGGTCAACATTGAATACCGTGGCAACACCTCAGCCGCATCAATACCTTTGTGTATCGACGAAAACAAGCACCGCATCAAGAAAGGCGACAAACTCGTCCTCACTGCATTCGGCGCAGGCTTCACCTGGGGTGCGATGTACGTAATCTGGGACATCTGATTAACACGGCAAAATTTCCGCCGTTAAAGATTTTTTTGACACCGACAGCATCTTTTCCGATGCTATCGGTGTTTTAGTCTAAAGTACAACCAATAATTCAAGTAAAAATGACCGAAACACATAAAGCCGGATTCGTCAACATAGTCGGGAACCCCAACGTCGGAAAATCGACACTCATGAACGACCTTGTCGGCGAACACATCAGCATCATTACATCCAAGGCACAGACCACACGCCACCGCATCATGGGCATCGTCAACACCGACGACTACCAGATCGTATTCTCCGACACCCCTGGCGTACTATCTCCTAAATACAAACTACAGGAAAGCATGCTCGGATTCTCCGAGGGAGCGCTCACCGACGCCGATATACTGCTCTATGTGACCGACGTCATCGAAGACCCCCTCAAAAACTCCGAATTTCTCGCCAAGGTAGCCAAGGAAAAAATTCCCGTGCTGCTCGTCATAAACAAGATTGACCTTCTCAACGGTCAGAACGCGCTCGACGACATCGTAGCCCGTTGGAGAGGCATCCTACCCAACGCCGAGATATTCCCCACCTCGGCAAAGGAACACTTCAACGTCACCAACCTCATGGCACGCATCGTCGAACTGCTCCCCGTATCAGCTCCATACTTCGGCAAGGACGCACTCACCGACAAACCCGCACGCTTCTTCGTCACCGAAATCATTCGCGAGAAAATCCTCCTCAACTACGACAAGGAAGTACCTTACTCTACAGAAGTCATCGTGGAGAAATTCGACGAAAAGGAAGGAGCCATACACATCATGGCAGTCATCTATGTCGAACGCGACTCCCAGAAAGGCATACTCATCGGACGCCAAGGCTCCATGCTCAAGAAAGTAGGCACCGCCGCACGCAAAGACATCGAGACATTCTTCGGCAAACGCGTCTACCTCGAACTGTTCGTCAAAGTCGAGCCCAACTGGCGAAACCGCGAAAACAAACTCCGTTCATTCGGATACATCGAATAATTCACATAAAATTCGTACCTTTGTGCCACGCCAGCGCCACGCAACGGCTCCGGTGTGGCATCATATCCAATATCTAATTCAATAATTCCTCATACCATAATCCATGTCCCAACTCATAGCCATAGTCGGCCGACCCAATGTTGGCAAATCCACACTCTTCAACCGACTCACACAGACACGCACAGCCATCGTCGACGAAACAGCCGGTACAACACGCGACCGTCAATACGGCAAAGTTGACTGGAACGGAAAGGAATTTTCCATCGTCGACACAGGCGGCTGGGTCGTGAACTCCGACGACATCTTCGAATCCGAAATCAACAAGCAGGTACACCTCGCCATCGAGCAGGCCGACGAGATTCTATTCGTAGTCGACGCGATGAACGGTGTCACCGACCTCGACGACCACGTCGCCGAGATACTCCGCAAATCACGCAAACCCGTCATACTCGTAGCCAACAAAGTCGACTCCAACGACTGGCTGTACAACATCGCCGAATTCTATGCCCTCGGACTCGGTGACCCGTACCCCGTATCCGCAATCAACGGATTCGGCACAGGCGACCTCCTCGACGAAGTGGTCAAGAAACTCCCCGAACCCGACCAGGATCAGGAGACACCACTCGACGACATCCCCAAATTCGCCATCGTAGGACGACCCAACGCCGGCAAATCATCCATCATCAACGCATTCATCGGTCAGGAGCGCAACATCGTAACCGACATAGCCGGTACAACACGCGACAGCATCTACACCCGGTACAATAAATTCGGATTCGACTTCTACCTCGTCGACACCGCCGGCATACGAAAGAAAAACAAAGTCAGCGAAGACATCGAATACTACTCCGTGATACGCTCCATCCGGGCAATCGAAGCATCCGACGTTTGCATCCTCATGATTGATGCCACACGCGGTATCGAGACACAGGACGTCAACATATTCTCGCTCATTCAGCGCAACAAGAAAGGACTCGTCGTCTGCGTCAACAAATGGGACCTCGTCACCGACAAATCCGAAACCGCCATACGCCACTTCGAGAACTCCATACGCCAGCGGTTCGCCCCCTTCACCGACTTCCCCATCATCTTCTCATCCGCACTCACCAAGCAACGCATCTACCGCGTGCTCGAGACAGCCGTCGACGTCTACCACAACCGCCGCCGCACCGTGCCCACATCACAGCTCAACACCGTGATGCACGACGCCATCGAAGCCTATCCCCCACCCGCCAACAAAGGCAAGTACGTAAAAATCAAATACGTCACCATGCTCAAAGGCGCTCCCGTACCCACATTCATATTCTTCTGCAACCTCCCCCAGTGGGTCAAGGAACCATACCGGCGCTACCTCGAAAACAAAATCCGCGAAAACTGGGACTTCTCAGGCACCCCCGTCAACGTCTACATGCGCGAGAAATAACCCACGCACAACCGGACCCCGCGCATACCCCCATCTCCAACCCCACACGGCATAATCGACCCATCTGGCCGATTATGCCCCATAATTCACCCACTGCCAAAACCTGTTATCAATTAAAACAATTAGCACAATGCTCGCCAACATCGTAGGATACGCCGCAGCGATATGCATGGTATGCGGCTACCTTCCACAAGCCATCTACACAATACGCACACGCGACACCGAAGGCATAGCCATGCCCACATTCCTCCTCATGGGAGCCGGAAGCCTATTCTTCGTAATACAGGGAATACTCATCGCCAACTGGCCCCTTGTAGTCACCAACACTATAACCACCATCGCATGTATCATCATCACCGCGATTAAAATACACAACCACCGACACCCTCGGAAACACAATTCCGAATAAATCACTATATTTGCAAAAAAACAACATCCAATCATTAGTTAGTCCAACCCATGAAAACCACCCTACGCAACATCGCCGCCGCACTGCTCATCACAGCAGCTGCCCAGACAGCCATCGCGCAGAACACCGGATACACCGACCCGCACTCAGGCATCACACGCTCGCTCGTATTCAACCGTGGCGACTTCAACTCTCAATTCTACCGCATACCCGCCATCACCACACTCCCCGACGGCACTCTCATAGCCCTCGCCGACAAACGCATCAACTCCCTCAACGACCTCCCGGGCGACATCGACATCGTATGCCGACGCTCCACCGACGGCGGACGCACTTGGGGTCCCTACATCACCGTTGCCGAACACGACTCCCTCGGCGGATACGGCGACCCCGCATTAGTCTACGACCGGCGCAACGGACACCTCATCGTCATATCGCTACACGGACAAGGACTCTGGCACGACCACCCCGGACAGATATCCGTATCACGCTCCACCGACGGCGGACTCACATGGCAGCCACCCGTCAACATCAACCCCCAGATACTCACCGACGACCCCTCCGGACGCCAACCCATCAAATGCACTTCAGCATTCGCATCATCAGGAGCCGCCACGCAGCTCAAGAACGGACGCATCGTATTCATACTCGTCACTCGTCAGCAAGGCGTCGAACACTTCCCATGCTACGCCATTTACTCCGACGACTCCGGACGCACTTGGAAAGCATCACGCAACCCCATCACACTCAACGGCGACGAATCCAAAACCGTACAACTCGCCGACGGCTCACTCCTCGCAAGCATACGCAACCGGTTCTCCGGACCGCGCAAAACATCCCTGTCCACCGACGGCGGACGCACCTGGACCGAACAACCAGCCTGGACCAACCTACACGACGTAGCATGCAACGGCGACATTATCCGTTACCCCTACAAAGGCACCGACTACCTCATACAGTCACTCCCCGCAGGACCATGGCGTGACAACATCACCCTCTACGCAAGCGCCGACGGCGGACGCACCTGGCCCTACTCCTACCGCGTCGCAGCAGGACCCGGAGCCTACTCCGCCATCACCACACTCCCCGGCGGTGACCTCGGCATACTCACCGAAGAAGGACTCCACAACGTCGACCGCACACACCAAGCCGGCTACCGCATCTGGTTCACCCGCATCCCCATCACCCACCTCCTCCCCTCCGACTAACCACAACGGAGCGAGGGCATCCTGCCCTCGCACATCCCCCCCACAAACCCCATCACCAAACCAAGGAGCGAGGGCATCCTGCCCTCGTACACCCCATCACACCCCCTCCCTACCGACCTTAAAGTCCTTAAAGCCCCTAACCCAAAACAACAACGGCGGCCCCCTACCCCCCTTAAAACCCTCCCCACCCCCCCACCCATCAAAAAGAGGGCAATATACCCGCAATACCTCCTCCTCCCCCACCCACAAAAAAATTCCTAATTCCTAATTCCTAATTCCTAATTATCATCTCCCTTCACTCCAACCCATACTCCTTAATCTTCCTGTACAACGTACGCTCCGAGATATTCAGCTCCTGCGCCGTAGCCTTACGCCGGCCACCGTTGCTCTCCAGCGAACGCCGTATCGTCTCACGCTCCGTATCCTCAAGCGTCCGCCCCACCACATCCTCATCGTTACCCACACGACCGCCTATCAAGTCAGCCGCCTTCGGGTCATACTTCACAAGACCGCGCGGTACATCTATCACCTCCACCTCAGTCTCGCGGGCAACACCGGGCAGACTTTTCACACGACCCGACTGATTCAGCTCCGCACGCAGCGCATCTATCTCGCCCTGCATCCTGAATATCATATTGAACAGAAGCTCACGCTCCTTCTCATAGCTATGCGCGCCGCCCGCACCCGACACACCCGACACCGCCGGAGTGTACGTCATGGCGCTATCCGGCATATACCCGCGCACATCATCCCCATCTATCTTCGACCCCGCGTTGAACAGCGCCATCTGCTCCACCACATTCTTCAATTGGCGCACATTGCCCGGCCAACGGTAATGCATCATAGCCACACGCGCGCTATCCTCAAACGTCACCGCAGGCATCGAATAACGCTCCGAAAAATCCTGTGCAAACTTACGCGCCAGCAACATTATATCGCCACCACGGTCACGCAGCGGAGGTACACCGATTTGCACCGTCGATAACCTGTAATACAAATCCTCCCTGAACCTACCCGACGCCACCGCAGCCACCATATCCACATTCGTAGCCGCAACCACACGGATATTAGTCCGCTGCACCGTACTCGAACCCACCTTCAGGAACTCGCCGCTCTCCAGCACCCTCAGCAACCTCGCCTGCGTCGTCAGTAGATCGGAAGAGCACACGTCTGAACTCCAGTGGCAGCTCAGCCACCTCATCCAGGAATATCGTACCGCCGTCAGCCTCCTCAAAGTAACCCTTACGCGCCGACACCGCACCCGTAAACGAACCCTTCTCATGCCCGAACAGCTCCGAATCTATCGTACCCTCAGGTATAGCGCCGCAGTTCACCGCTATATAGCGGTTATGCTTCCGCGGACTGAACGCATGGATTATCTGCGGAAAAAACTCCTTTCCGCTACCGCTCTCACCGGTCACGAGCACCGACAGGTCTATCGGCGCCACCTGTATCGCACGGCCCACAGCCGCCAGCAGCGCCGGGGCGTTGCCCACTATTCCGAATCGCATCTTAGCCTGCTGCACCTCAGCCGGCACATCCGTAAGGTTCAGTTCCATAATATCCTTTATTTATACAACACCGGCTCCCGGGAGCACGGTTATTTACTTATTCTTCAATGCATACGTCCGTCCCTTCAGGAACTCGCCCAAAGCCTCCACCGACGTATCATGCGCCTTCAGTTCATCCACGCTTATCGGCTCGCCCACACTTATATGTATCGTCTTGCCGCGCTTTTTGAACACCTCAGCCGGCAATCGCATGGTCCTCAGCTGCCAGCTCACCATACCCAGGAAATTAAACCACCACGAATTTCTCCCGTGGAAATATATCGGCACCACAGGCACCCCGAGCTGCGCTATCAACCGCACTATCGACGGCTGCCACTCGCGGTCGCGCAACTCGCCGCGCCAGTTCACCTTCGACACCGCACCCGCCGGAAAGAAACCCATCGGACGGCCGCGGCGCACCTGCATTATAGCCTCCTTGATTCCGCGCATCGACACCGCCTTCTTCTTCGGGTCATCGCTCGCAAGCGCATCTACAGCTATGAAATTCTGGCGCATCGCAGTGATATGGTTCAATATCATATTCACCATCACCTTGAAATCAGGGCGATAGCCACCCACGAGACGTATCAGCGATATGCCGTCCAACGCCCCGAACGGATGATTGCTCACAGTCACGAAAGCACCCTCCGGAAACCGGCCCAGTACCTCCACATTATCCACCTTCAGCTTTATGTCAAGCTCCTTCAGCAGACCGTCGCAGAAAGCCACACCCGGAGTCTTGCAATTATGCCGGTGCAACGCATTCACCTTATCTATGCTCAGGAAACGCAGCACACCGTTCACCAACCGCTCATGACCACGAAGCTGCGGCACCATCTGCGCCACATCATCATAGTCCAGCACATTCTCTTTTATATAACTCAGATCTTCACCCATAATTCCTTAATTATTAACGCTCATCTCTCCGCGCAGCGACCGACCCAGCGCCTTATGCAGCTCCACGCCCTCCAGTCCGGCGCCGAGCAGTATCATCAGCTTCGTCAGAGCCGCCTCCGTCGTTATGTCATAGCCCGACAGCACACCCGCCGAAGCCAATGCATCGCCGGCGGCATAACGCTTCATCACGCTCCCGTTCACACACTGCGTCACATTCAGCACCGTTATCCCGCGCCGCACGGCATCGCGCACCGCCGAGATAAACCAATCTGCCGTCGGGGCATTACCCGCGCCATATGTCTTCAGCACCACACCCTTTATACCCGGCGTGGCAAGCTGATGCCGCAGCGTCCTGCTGTCAATCCCCGGAAACAGATCCAGCACCATCACGCTCGTATCCAGCGAATAGTTCACCCGCAAAGGCTTGTCCGCTCCATGCGTATGGCGCAGCAACGCCTCCTCGTGGAAATTGATTCCCAGACCTATCTTGGCAAGTTCCGGATAGTTATGGCTCTTGAACGCGTTGAAGTTATCCGCGCTGCGCTTCGTCGCACGGTTACCGCGCCACAGATAGTTCTCAAACAGTATCGCCACCTCCTGCACCATCGGCTCACCGCTGCGCGTACGCGCCGCAGCTATCTGCACGGCGGTTATCAGGTTTTCCTCGCCATCCGTGCGCACCTCACCTATCGGAAGCTGCGAGCCGGTTATGATTACAGGCTTGCACATATTCTCAAGCATGAACGACAACGCCGACGCCGTATAAGCCATCGTGTCCGTACCGTGCAGCACCACAAAACCGTCATACCGCGCATAGTTCTCCTCTATCGCACGGGCTATATCCACCCAATGCGCCGGATTGATATTGCTCGAATCTATCGGCGGGTCAAACGATATATTGTCTATCACATAATTCAGCAGCTTTATCTTAGGCACGTTATCTATCAGATGCGTGAAGTCAAAAGGCTCAAGCATCCCCGTTTCGGGATTCTCTATCATCCCTATCGTGCCACCCGTATATATCAGCAATATACGGGGCTGTTCCGTAGTCGCCATGCTGTCAGAGAGAATTAGTTATCTTTATGTTACTTGACCTGCGCTCCGGGCACAACCGGTGCGCTCGGACCCATCACCACCAGCGAGCCGTCGGCATTCTCGGCTGACAGTATCATGCCTTGCGACACTATACCCTTCAGCTTTCTCGGCGGCAGATTGGCTATGAAGCACACCTGCTTGCCCACCAGCTCTTCCGGTTGGTAATACTTGGCTATGCCCGATACTATCGTACGCGTACCCAGACCGTCATCTATCAGGAATTTCAGCAGCTTGTCAGCCTTGGGCACCTTCTCGCACTCAAGCACGGTACCCACACGCAGGTCAGCCTTCATAAACGTGTCAAAGTCCACATCCTCAGCCTGCGGCGCAGCCTTGAAATTCTTTATCTTGTTCTCCTCCTTTATGCGCGCCAGACGGTCAAGCTGACCCTGGATAGTAGCGTCATCTATCTTCTCAAACAGCAGTTCCGGCTGCCCAAGCTCACTGCCCGCGGCTATCAGCTCATCGCTGCCCAGCATAGCCCATTCGAGCTTGCCCATGCACAGCATCTTGGCAAGCTTCTCCGACATGAACGGCAGGAACGGCTCAAACGCCACGGCTATGTTGGCACACAGCTGCAACGCCCTGTTCAGTATCGTGGCAACACGCGCCATATCGCTCTTGGCAACCTTCCACGGCTCGGTCTCCTGAAGATACTTGTTACCCAGTCGGGCTACCTCCATCGCATCCTTCAGCGCCTCGCGGAAATGGAACGTATCCAGATTGCCCTCAAGCGACACCTTCACTGCGTGCACGTCAGCCATCAGCTGCTCGTCTATCGGCTGCAACTCGCCGCAAGCCGGCACCTTACCCTCGAAATACTTTTGGGTCAGCACCACCGCGCGGTTCACGAAGTTGCCCAGTATCGCCACGAGTTCATTATTGTTTCTCGCCTGGAAATCAGCCCAGGTAAAGTCATTGTCCTTCGTCTCCGGAGCGTTAGCCGTCAGCACATAGCGCAGCACATCCTGCTTGCCCGGGAAGTCGCGCAGATACTCATGCAGCCACACGGCCCAGTTGCGCGACGTCGATATCTTGTCACCCTCCAGGTTCAGGAACTCATTCGCCGGCACATTGTCGGGCAACTGATACCCGTCGCCGTAAGCCATCAGCATCGCCGGGAACACTATGCAGTGAAACACTATATTGTCCTTGCCTATGAAGTTTATTATCCTGCTTTCAGGGTCTTTCCAATACCTCGCCCAGCTGTCGGGAAGTATCTCTTTCGTGTTCGATATATAGCCTATCGGGGCGTCAAACCACACATACAGCACCTTACCCTCGGCACCCTCCACAGGCACCGGCACACCCCAGTTCAGGTCGCGGCTCACCGCGCGGGGCTGCAATCCCAGGTCAAGCCACGACTTGCACTGGCCGTACACATTGGTTTTCCACTCCTTGTGACCCTCGAGAATCCACTTGCGCAACGCATCCTCCCACTTGTTCAGCGGCAGATACCAGTGGCTTGTCTCGCGCATCGTCACAGGAGCCGATGTCAGGCGCGAATGCGGGTCTATCAGGTCTGTAGCGTTCAGCGAGCTGCCGCACGCCTCGCACTGGTCTCCGTAGGCACGGTCGCTGCCGCAATGCGGGCATGTACCCATCACATAGCGGTCAGCCAGAAACTCGCCCGCCTGGGCGTCGTATGGCTGAAGCGACGTCTGCTGCTCGAACTTACCCTCGTCATACAGCTTCTTGAAGAAATCGCTCGCCGTCTTGCGGTGTATATCCGAAGTCGTGCGCGAATACACGTCAAACGATATACCCAGTTCTGCCATCGCATCCTTGATTATCTTGTGGTAGCGGTCCACTATATCCTGGGGCGTCACACCCTCCTCGCGGGCCTTGATGGTGATAGGCACACCATGCTCATCGCTGCCACCCACCATCACCACATCTTCGCCGCGCATCCGCAGATAGCGCGCATATATATCAGCCGGCACATACACACCCGCCAAGTGGCCTATGTGCACCGGACCGTTGGCATACGGCAACGCCGTAGTAATCAGAGTCCTTTTAAATTTCTTTTCCATTACTCGTATATCGTGTTTTGATTATTTCCTTTCAGGTACTTCCATACCATCCGCAAAGTTACAAAATAATCCCCAATCCACCCAATCCCGCCAACACTCCTATAAAAAACCAAACATCAAAAGTGCAAATTCGCACAGCACCCCCTCCCCCACCCCCTATCTTTGCAAAAAAATGTCGGAGCGAGAGCATCCCAGAGCGAGAGCATCCGGGGCGAGGGCATCCTGCCCTCGTACACCCACCACCCCCGCCGGAGCGAGGGCATCCTGCCCTCGTATTAAAAAACACC
>OFFB01001356.1_pt1 | contig 15003 bp, 17 predicted proteins | sample 1521281 | NCBI WGS metagenome assembly OFFB01 (sample SAMEA3504109, study PRJEB24116) | mouse gut metagenome | biome: mouse gut; feature: mouse-associated habitat; material: faeces | place: Denmark | collected 2011
GTCATGAATAGTATTATGACAGAGTTTTTATTGACTGGTGCAACTGTAGGCACACTAGGAATAATCGGAGTGGTAGCAGCAATGACTATTCCAACACTAATTGCAAATACACGCGCACAGCAATTCCGTTCAAAATTCAAAAAAACAATATCAACACTTTCACAAGCCGCAAGATTAAACCAAGCTCAGTATGGATACGATTTTTCAGGCATAAACAAACAATGCGGAGTTAACGGCGGTTCAGAACATCCTGAAACAACATATTCTATTTGCGCAGTTCTTAACGGAGCATTAACAGGAGCTACATTTTATCCAAATTCAACAGATATTAAGATGAATAAAAAAGGTAAAACAACTACTTATACAATAGATTCAGAATTTAGTAAAGTGCACGGTTTAAATACTAATACAACAAACGCTTATATTTTATCTGACGGAACAATAATTATGCTATCAAAAAGCCTTGGTACAAATGAATGTAACCTGGCAATAGGCACTCAGCTTAAAGACATCATAAATATGGATGGTAAAATGCGTTTTTGTTACGGATATATTGATGTAAACGGAACTTCTCTGCCTAACAAAGAAGTAAGCTGTTCATCCGGTTCAAATTCTCTTGCCCAAAACAATTGCGTTGTAAATAATGATTCAAAACATATGACAGATTTATTCCCGATAAGAATCCACGATGGAGTTGTAGAACCCGCAACTGCAGCAGGAAGATACATACTTCACACTGCAAAATAACTTATAATAAAATATTGCCCAACCCCAAAATGTATGATATACTGTAAATACAAATATTTTTACTGATTAGGGGATAGTATGAAGAAAATTCTTATTGTAGATGATGAGCAGGATATTGTAGAAAGCCTTAAATTTGTATTGGAAAACTGCGATTATACCTGTTACTGTGCTTATAACGGCGAAGACGGGTTAAAACTTGCACGCGAAATTATTCCTGACTTAATAATTTTGGATGTTATGATGCCGCGAATTAACGGGTTCAAAATCAGCAGACTGTTAAAATTCGATGAGAAATACAAAAACATTCCGATTTTAATGGTGACAGCGCGTTCACAGGAAGAAGACAAGCTAATCGGTGAAGAAACCGGTGCTGATGAATATATCACAAAACCATTTGACCTTGATGATGTTGTCAAAACCGTTCAAAAATACTTGGGATAAGCAAGATGAATATAATTACAAACAAAACACTAGAAACATTAAAATATGACTTAGTAAGAGAAGGACTTGTTCAATACGAAGTAGTTGAACAGGCAGAAGAAATTGCCAATGCCCAGAATATCAACATTGGACAGGCACTTATCAATTCGGGCTTCTTAACAGAAGAACAATTGATTAAATTTTTGGAATCCAAACTTCACACCCCGTTTGTAGACTTAAATAATTACCATCTTGATCCCAAATGCCTGAAATACATAAATTATTCAGATGCAAGAAGATATAAAATTATTCCGCTGTTTAAAATTGAAAACACACTAACAGTTGCAATGGCAGACCCGAGAGATTTATTTGCAATTGATAAAATTATGGAAAGCGCAGAATGCGAAATCGACCCCGTTTTATCTTCAGAAGAAAGTATTCTAAAAAAGATTGATGAGTCATACAAAATTGATGTAACTGTCGGAAATATTTCAACAGAGCAGGATTCAACATACGACTGGCAAGACGAGCTTCATAAAGAAGACTTGAGCGATAACCATATCCAAAAAATTATCCGTGCAATCTTGAAACAAGCAATTCTTGAAGGCATTCATGAAGTAACTTTCCAGGGCGAAGAAGAAGGACTTGGCGTAAACTTCAAAAAACACGGCGAACTTTCAAATAAAGGTGTAATTCCGACAGCTCTTGTAACCTCATTTGCAGCGAAATTAAAAACCCTGTCAGAACTTGATCCATCTGTATCAGAAGTTCCACAGCTTGGAAAACTATGCTTCAAGGTGGACAATATTATTGTACTTGCAAGCGTTTCCACCTTCCCTACAATTATGGGTGAAAGAATTTTCCTAAAAATTTACAAACCGCCAATAGCACTTGATAAAATTATCACATCAAAAACCGGACTTGCCGAAATAAAACAAGCACTTGATAAACCCGGAATAATTCTTGTTTGCGGTTCTTCTTTAAGCGGTAAAACTCACGTTATTTATTCACTTCTTTTAGAAGGCGCTAAATCAAAATGTAAAAACATAATGACTCTTGAAAGTATTTCAAAATACGAACTCAAAGGGGTTAATCAATGCGAATTTAACGAAAATGTGGGCTTTAATATGGATAAAGCAGCACGTTTTATCGAGTTCCAAAACCCTGATATAATCTATCTTGAAGGTATAAAATCAAAAGAATCATTTGATTATTTTTCAAGCCTTGTTTACAACGATAAAACTATTATCATGGAATTTCTTGCAAACAACATGGAAGACCTTCGTAACAAAATGGCATTTTCTGACTTTGACACATTAAAATCAATAATTTCAGGAATGGTATTTATCCACTCTCAAAACAGTGTAGAAGTTTTCAACCGTGAAACCCTTCAAAAATACCTCGGCTAGGGGGTAAATGTTGGGGGTAAATGTTATTACCAACTATTTTCCGGATTATTACAACAATTCAGCTCCGCAGAGATAAAATGAGGGAGTAAACTTTTATTAACAATTATTCTTAAATCTTTCTCCGATATTATTCTTGTAGTATGATAATATTCATACACTGGTAGAAGGAATTAAATATGTCAAAACAAAAAGCAAATATTGCAATTTTAGGCGCTACAGGCGTTGTAGGAAGAGAGATTACAAAGATTGTTAATGAATTAAAAATTGATTTTAATTCAATAAAATTTTTATCAAGCGCAAGAAGTGCCGGATCAAAAATTGAATTTCAAGGTAAGGAATATACAGTTGAAGAAGCAACACCGGAAAGCTTTGATGGTATAAATATTGTTTTAGCTTCAGCGGGCGGCTCAACTTCTCAAAAATTTGCTCCTGAAATCGTAAAACGTGGAGGAGTCCTAATTGATAATTCTTCAGCATTCAGAATGGAAGAAGATGTTCCGCTTGTTATAGCATATGTTAATGACGAAGATTTAAGAAAACACAAAGGCATTATCGCAAACCCGAATTGTTCAACATCACAATTGATGCTTGTTTTAAAACCGCTTCACGAAAAATTCACAATAAAAAGACTTATTGTTTCAACATATCAAGCAGTTTCAGGCGCAGGGTTAAAAGCAATTAATGAACTTACAGATAACACAAAGGCAGCATTAAATCACGAGGGATTTACCCCTGATGCATTTAAAAAACCGATTGCTTTTAACGTTTTACCGCAAATCGATGTATTCTGCGAAAACGGTTACACAAAAGAAGAAATGAAAGTTGCCAATGAAACTAAAAAAATTCTTCATCTTCCGGCAGACTTGCCGATTTCTTGTACAGCTGCAAGAGTTCCTGTTTATAACGGACACTCAGAAGCTGTTGATATCGAATTTGAAAAACCTGTTACACCGGAAGAAGTTCGTGAAATTATGCAAAATTCATTCGGCGTAAAAGTTATTGACAACCCGGACAATTTTGAATACCCGACAACATATGATGCCTCAGGTGTTGACCCTGTATTTGTCGGCAGAATCAGAAAAAATCTAGCTTTTAATAACGGAATTTCACTATGGTGTGTTGCAGACAATATCAGAATCGGCGCGGCTCTAAACACTGTCAGAATCTGCCAAAAAGTTATAGAAATGGGACTATACTAAAAAGGAAAATATATGCCAAAAATAAACAGGATAACCGCTAAAAAAACATTTGGACAAATACTTAAACAAAAGAAACTTGAAAAATTAAAAACTGAACAAGCCCGTGTTCAAGCTAATATTGCCCAAAAAGAAGCTGAATTTGACTCATTTGTAAAACAAACAGCAAAAGATATGCTGAAAGATTTCCAAAACCCGCGAATCGAGCTGAATGTAATAGATTATTCAAACTTACACAATAGAATATACGACAAATTATTTACAGATTCGGTATGGGCATCCTGGAGCAAAATGTCTAACCCCAAAAGGAAAAAATAAATGAATATAACAAAACTTACACTTACACCAATATATAAATCGGCACCAAATATTGTAATTAGAAACCCCGAACCGGAAAGAGCAAAAAGATTAATTTTAGAACGATTTAGCTCAAGCCGTAATAATAACAAAATAAATGAAACAATACTAAAACTCCAATTCAGAAAATTACCGGCATATATAAAAGAAATGGTAAATCCTAAAGCTTATAAAGGAAGTACTTAAAAAATGAGCCATTTGGCTCATTTTTTATTACTTTTTGTTAAAAAACAGGTCTTTATACTTGTGTTTATTATATAATTAAAGAATTAGAGGGTATATTAATGGGACAGGTTCTTAGAAGAGAAAACGTAGCAGACTTTGTCAACAAACTGCATCAGAGCGGCAAAACAGTAGTAACAACAAACGGATGTTTTGACATTTTGCATGTCGGTCATGTCCGTTATCTGCAAAAAACAAAGTCTTTTGCTGATTACAGTATCGTGCTTTTAAATTCAGACAAATCTGTACGTTCAATCAAGGGTCCTGAACGCCCTATAAACAATGAACAAGATAGAGCAGAAATTTTATGTGCATTATCTTGCGTGGATTATGTTGTAATGTTTGATGAGGACTCTCCGGCATCGCTTTTGGATGAAATAAAACCTGATGTTTATACTAAAGGTGCTGATTATACTATGGAAACCCTACCGGAAGCAGATATTATGCGTAAAAACAATACAAAAGTTGAATTCATAACTTTTGTAGAAGGAAAATCCACAACAAATACAATAAATAAAATGAAGAATAACTGATAAGGAGAAAAATAATGAAATCATTTACAGTAGATGAAATTACACAAATTGTAGGCGGTATGTTAACCAAGGTTGAAACACCTGAGATTACACATATTGCTCCGCCTTTATTAAGTGATGAAAACACTCTGGCACTTGCTTTAGGTGAAGAAGAAATTGCAAACCTTGCAAAATCCAAAGCCAAAGCTGCACTCGTACCATTGGGCGTTCAAATTAACGGTTTCACTACTATCGAGGTTGAAAGACCAAGACTTGCAATGATGAAATTATTGAACCTTTTCTACGTTCCGCCGGTTGTAAATAAAGACATCCACCCGACAGCAACTGTTGACCCATCAGCAAAACTTGGTCAAAATGTTTGTATCGGACCAAATGTTGTTGTTTCTCCAAATGCTGTAATCGGCGATAATACAAAGATTTTAGCAAATGCATACATCGGAAGCAGCGCAAAAATCGGTAACAACTGTTTCTTCCACGCAGGTGTAAATATTGGCGACAGAGTTCAAGTCGGAAACGATGTAATTCTTCATCACGGAGTTTCACTTGGCGCTGACGGTTTCAGTTTTGTAACAGAAAACCCTAACAACATTGAAAACGCAAGACAAGATGGCGAAATTAAAGAAGGTGATGTTGAACAAGTTATCTTCAAAATTCCTTCAATCGGTTCAGTTGTTATCGGAAATAACGTTGAAATCGGTGCAAACACTGCAATTGACCGCGGAACAATTGAAAATACAATAATAGGCGATAATACAAAAATTGATGACCTTGTTATGATTGGTCACAACTGCCGCATCGGAAAAGGATGTTTAATTGTTTCTCAAGTAGGTATTGCAGGAAGCTGCGTAATCGGCGACAGAGTAGTAATCGCAGGTCAAGCAGGTCTTGCTGACCACATCGAAATCGGTTCAGATACAATTATAACAGCAAAAGCAGGTGTTACTAAATCATTCCCGGCAAAATCTATTATTGTAGGTATTCCGGCAGTTCCTAGAAAAGATTTCATCAAACAATTGAAAACTATGAAAGATGCTCAAGAAATCTTTGCAAAATTCAGAAAATTTGAACCAATGCTAAAAGCATTTGAAGAAGCACACCAAGAGGAAGTATAGTGGCAACTTTAAAAAAAGAAGTTAAAATATCCGGCAACGGTCTGATGAAAAACAAACCTTGCGAAGTTACATTATTTCCTTCAACTTCCGGCCAGATAAGATATTTTGTGAAAGACAAAGATTCTTTTACTGCCGATGTTGATAATGTTCTGGCAACAGATCATTGTGTTGTAATGGGAACAAAAAAAGCCCGCGCAATGCTTACGGAACACTTATCTGCTGCTTTAGCTTTTTGTCATATTGATTCAGTTGATATCTGCATGACAGAAGAAGAAGTTCCAATTCTTGACGGAAGTTCGCTTCAATGGGTTGAAGCTTTTAAACAAGCAGGCATTGATAAACCGCTTCTTGCAAGAGAAAAATTCTACACAGTAAGTGAACCGGTTTATTATATTAATGGCAAAACAAGCCTTGTAATTCTGCCAAGTGACAATTTATTTATGTCTTATGCCGTAAATTATGACCATCCGGATTTAACAAGAAAGTTCGTAAACTTCAATCCTAAAAATAAATATGAAGTAATTGAAGCACGAACCTTCGGATTTTACCGTGATTTGAAAAAATATCAGATGCTTGGTTTTGCTCAAGGTGTAACTCAGGAAAACACAGTTGGTTTAACAGATGAAGGCGGATATACAACAGAACTTCGTTCAGAAAATGAACAAATTAAACATAAAATGCTTGATTTAATCGGAGATCTTTACTTAACAGGTGTAAACCCGCTTAACTTAAGATGCCAGATACTTGCCAAAGAAGCAGGGCATGCGGTTCATGTTAAAACTGCAAAAATGTTAAAAGAGAAATTGATAGAAATATAAGGAGAAAATTAAATGACAGAAGAAATTAAAGAAGAAGTTATCTCTATGGATATTCAGCAAATTATGGAAATGCTTCCTCACAGATATCCGTTCTTATTGGTAGACAGAATCACAGAATGTGTTCCCGGAAAATACTCAAAAGGTTATAAAAATATGACCATGAATGAAGGATTTTTCCAAGGTCACTTCCCGGGTAACCCAATTATGCCTGGCGTATTACAGCTTGAAGCATTAGCACAATGTTCAGCACCTGTACTTCTTTCATTACCTCAAAACAAAGGTAAACTAGCACTTTACGCAGGCGTAGACGGTGTAAGATTCAAAAATATCGTAAGACCTGGCGACAGATTCGATATGGAAATCGAATTAACAAAAATTAAAGGACCTATCTGCAAAGCTCACGGTATCGGCAGAGTAGACGGAAAAGTTTGTGTTGAAGCTGATATGACATTTGCTTTAACATAAAAATAAAAACAAACTAAACAAATTAAAATAAACCTCTTTCATTGCGAAAGGGGTTTATTAATTTTTGTAACAAAAATAACCGGCTTTGAAATTAGATAAAAAGTATATACTTTATATATATGTAAGCATTAAATAAACACGAGAGATATTAAGAGAAACTAAAGAGAGAGATTTCAAATTCCGTTTAAATAGAAGCAAAAGAGAGATTTATTCCTATTCCTAATTCCTAGAAAAGTTTTTCCCCCGCCCCAGCGGGGTTTTTGTTGTCCTCGGCCGGACGGGACAGGGGTAAATGTACGCTACCAATTATTTCCAAGTCATAACAATAATCCAGCTCTGTAAGGATTACAACTATAGCGCGCTACTAAATTATAAAATATTTTCAAGTCCATAGACAAAATCTTTTTTATCAAAAACGTGTTTTACAGCAAGCAAAACTCCGCCCATATAACATTTTCTATCCATAGAATCGTGACGGATTTTAAAAATTTGACCTGAAGATCCGAAAATTACTTCTTGAGAAGCAATATAACCGGGCATTCTTACAGAATGTATCTGGATATCAGAATATGATGTGCCGCCGCGAGAACCTTCAATGGTTTCAGTTTCAGGGCAGTTATCTTTTTTAAATGTTTCTTTTGCTTGAGACATCATCAAAGCTGTTTTAATTGCAGTACCTGATGGAGCATCTTTTTTCTGATTATGATGAAGTTCAATTATTTCAGCATTATCAAAATATTTTGCCGCCATTTGAGAAAACATCATCATTAAAACAGCACCTGTAGAAAAATTCGGAGCAATCAAACATCCTGTTTTATTATCTGTAGAAAGTTTTTTCAAAATTTCGATTTCTTCATCTTTAAGTCCGGTTGTTCCGATAACGATATTTATACCGTTATTCAAGCAGAATTTTGCATTCTCGTAAATTGATTTAGGTTGTGTAAAATCAACAAGAACATCTATATCACAAGCTTTTTTAGCTTCTTCAATTGTTCTATACGCATCTCCTTGAATATCTATTTTGGCAGCTAAAATCATTGAAGCATCATTTTCAACAGCTTCACAAACTTCTTTGCCCATTTTTCCATAAGCACCGCATACTGCAACTTTAATCATTAGTATTCCTCCATTGAAACATCTTCATCATCTTTTAATGAAGATAAATCGTCACGACAAGCCATATCAAAACCTTCAGGAAGCATATCATCATCCGGCCAAACTGTATCATTGTCATATCTTGCAGAACTTAAATTTTCCGCAGCAGATAAATCTGAACTTGTCAAATTAGCTTCTGAAAGCACTGTTCCTGCCATATCACAGTCTGTAAAATTACAATATGTCATTTCTGCATAACTGCAATCAGCACCTGTTAATATACTTTCAGAAAAATCACATTCGGTAACAACTGCTCTTGTAAAATCAACAGCAGTTAAATCAGCGCCGTAGAAGCTTACTAATGAAAGATTACAGTCAGAAAAAGAACTTGAGTTCAAATCTACATCTGAGAAATCGACTTCTTTTATAATCATATTAGAAAAATCAACTTCACTTAAGTCTACATCATCTCTATCTTTTTTCCATTCATTAAACTTTTCCGGGGTACTTTGAATTAAAGACAATAATTCTTCTTTAGTATAATCTAGCATTCATATCTCCTTAAATATTTTCATTATTTAAATTCATTTGTAAAGCTACAAGCACAGCTTGTGTTCGGGTTTTAACATTCAGTTTTTTAAAAATACCGCTCAAGTGGGATTTTACAGTATGCGGTGTTACAGACATTTTATCAGCAATTTCCTGATTATTAAAGCCCTTTGTAACTAATAATAAAACATCTTTTTCCCTGCTAGTCAAGAAAATTTCTTTATTATTTTGACTATTTGTTACATTATGGGGTAAAGTATTGTTGTCAGAACGTTTAGCCCGTCTTAAAACAGCTTCAATTCGTGCTAAAAGGTTTGGCAGGATAAATGGTTTGACAATATAATCATCAGCACCGATTTTAAGCCCTGAAATCATTTTTTGATCTTCTGATACAGCTGTCACCATAATCACCGGGATATCTTTATAAGAAGGGGATTTTCTTATTGCTTTTAGGGTCTCCCAGCCGTTCATCTCAGGCATCATAACATCAAGTAATACAAGATCAAACAATTCTCCGGAATCAAGTTTTTCTAATGCCTGCTTTCCGTTATAGGCACAAACTACTTCATACCCGTAATAGGGTAGAACATCTTCGATATACTTTGGATTATCATCAACTAATAATATCTTAGTTAAATCAGACATATCGAATTCCTTATACAATTTTATATTTCAAAGCTTTTAGTGCCGCTTGCAATCTGTCATCCACTTCAAGTTTTTGCAAAATACTTGCAACGTGTGCTTTTGTGGTATTGACACTTATAACAAGATTTTGCGCGATTTCCATATTGCTGTGTCCTTCTGTCATAAGCTTTAATATCTGAGCTTCACGAGCAGTTAAATCATAATCCTTATAGTTAAGATTAGGTTCTTTACCAATTTCAGAGTTTGCTGTAGCTTGAAGTACAATATGTGCAATACTGGGGTCAAACCATGCCGCCCCATCTGCAACAGACTGAACAACCTGAACAAGTCTTTGTAAATTAATTTCTTTGGAGCAGTAAGCATTAGCTCCGGCTTTTAAACTGTTTAAAACTTCTTTTTCATCATTATGGGAAGTCAAAATAATGATTTTTGTATCTTTATTTAATTCATGAATTGCCTGTGTTGCATCAATTCCGTTCATATTAGGCAAACCTAAATCCATAATCACGATATCAATAGAGTTATTTTTAAAGATTTCCAATGCATCTTCTGCTGATGATGCTTCATAAATAACATCAACAAAATCAATGTCTTCAAAAGTAGTCTTTAACCCGAATCGGGTAAGCTCGTGATCTTCTACAATTAAAATATTTTTCTTCATATTTTTAATTCCTCTTTTGCCAAACTGTAATTAGGATTCAGATTCAAACTTTTTTCAAAATTTTTGTCAGCTTCTGCAACAAGCCCTTTGTTTTTCAAAACAAGTCCAAGATAATAATAGTATCTATAATCATTTTCGTCAATATACTTAGCAACACCAAGATAAGACAACGCCTGTTCGTAAGACTCTTTATTAATCTCTAAACGTGCTAAATCAATCCATCCGTCTTTAAAATTCGGATTAATTGCAATCGTTTTTTTCAAATAAGCTTCTTCGCGGTCTTTTTCTAAAAGCGCCATCTGATAATATGCTTCATAGGCTTTTGAACTTACGCGCAAGACTTTTGAATAAATATCTTTAGCCTTTTTAATATTATTAGATTTCAAATAAACTTCTGCAAGCTTAATTTCTGCAATATGAGATGAATCTCCTGATACAGCTTTTTTGAAATATGATTCTGCGGCTTTATAATCTTCATTTCTAAGCGCAATATTTCCCATCACAATCAATGCTTCCGGATGACTTTGATCGATATCTAACGCTTTTAGAGCATAATCCTGAGCTTTTTCAAATTCTTTCATATCAAAATAAACTTTTGCAGTTAGCGCAAAAACTTCTTTATTTATATTTTTCTTGCCGGAAATTGAAGTTTGAAGAACGCGCAAAGCTTTATTTAACTCATTTTCATCATAGTAATAATATGCAAGATGATATTTTTTCCAATAATCGTTTTTTGCCGCTTTATAAAGAATATACTGACCTGATGAATGTAATTCTTTATCAAAAATTATGGTATTAATATCACTGTTATTTAAAGCATTTAGATATTTAACCCCATCCTGCGGTTTTGAAGATAATGAATAAATTTCTGCTTTTAATCTTTTATAATTCAAATTTTTAGGGTTTTTAGAAATTGCATTTTCAATAGATTTTTCTGCCTGTTTAATGTCGCCGTTTTTCATACTGCCAAAAGCAGCAAGATAATTTGCATAATCAGAATCAGAAAGCAGAGAATTTTGTTTTAGCAATTCTCCTGTGGCTTCACGGCTTTGGTTGTTATACATAATATTTGAAAAGATTTCAGCCAGATACATTTGATCTTTATGTGTATGGTGGTAATTCGGGAAATAATAATTTTTTACATCTTCTTCTAAAAGAGCTGATATCTTATTATCCTGAATTTTTGACATAGAAAGTTCCGCCAGTGAAAAGAATCCGATTGCCGCCATTTCTTTTGTCAAACGCATATAAATATAATCATTAGGAACAACATTATCAATCAAAACCTTAAAATCCTGATAAGATGAACGGACATTACTTTGCATAAATTTATCCATCGCAATTGTATACTGATTTTTAATTGCATTTCGTGTTAATGTTCCGCGTTTAAGTTCATATGACGGCTGATTTACAACTTCTTGATAAGTTGCAGGATTGTTATCTAACGGATTTACCGGTTTTAAGATTCCCATATCAAACGCCAAAGCCGAATTCAGCGAAAAAGAAGATATTAAAATTGAAACTGCTATAATTTTTTTCATAATTATTTATCCTCTCCTTTTTCAAATATTGAACCTGTGTAATATGCATTGAACAATTCTAAAATTTTCATTTCATCTTCTGATACGGATTCTGCTGTGCCAAACCTGTGAATTGCTAATAAATCATATTTTTCAAGAAGTTTTTCATCTTGAGGAGCAATTTTTCCGTTAGATTCTGATAAAAATACTCTTATAATTTTAGTTACAGGTATTGATAAAAACGTATCTACAAGAGTTTTTTCAAAGTGTGAACCTGCACCTTTTAAAAGAATATCGATAACATTTACTATCGGCATTTTATCACGATAGTGACGTTTTGATGTTATCGCATCAAAAACATCAGCTACAGCAAGAATTCTTCCGCCAAGAGTAATTTCTTCTCCTTTCAAGTGTCTGTAGTAACCTGAACCATCCCATTTTTCGTGATGCGAACAAGCCATTTCGGTAATGATTCTAAAATCCTGCGACATATAAATACGGTTAAGAATATTATGTGTAATTCTTACGTGTTCCTGAATATGCTTATATTCTTCATCAGTCAATTTACCGTCCTTTTGCAAAACAGAATCTCTGATACCGATTTTCCCGATATCATGAAGGATAGCGGCTTTTTCCAAAAGCGCAACATCTTTAGAATCCATCCCGATTTCTTTAGCAAGCAAAGTTGAATACATTCTGACACGTGTAGAATGACCGGCTGTAATCTTATCTCTGGCATCAATAGACATCGCTAAAGTATCAATAAAGCTGTCAAATAAAAGTTTTTGTTCATGATACATTTGAAGCTGTTTATCAAATAACTGTGCATTTTCAAGAGCAATACTTGCACTACCGCCGATTGCTATAAGCAAGTCTTCATCATTTTTAGTAAATACACCGTCAATTTTGTTTAAAACCTGAAAAGCTCCGATAATTTCACGATTATTGTTCATAATCGGCATACATAGAATTGTCTTTGTTTTGTAACCTGTTTTATGATCAACTTCAGGGTTAAATCTTGAATCCTTATAAGCATCGACAATGTTTAAATATTCTCCGGTTTTTACAACATAACCGGCAAGCCCCTTATCAGCAGGGAATCTGATTTCTTTACTTGAATCCAGTCCTAACGCAACTTTTGACCACAATTCATCTGTATCTTTATCCCATAGGAAAACCGTACATCTGTCTGCCTGAATCGCGTTTTTTGTTTCTTCTGCTATAACCTTTAAAAGTTCATCAATATCAGTTAAAGCTGTAATAGAACGGCTGATTTTTACAAGTGAAACAAGAGGGTCACTTTTGGTCGGAAGCGAATAATCAATATTATTTTGAAGCTGCCTGATGCGGGTATTAATATTATCAGAAAGCGAATATTTATCATACTCTGATGCCAGTTTTAAAGCATTGTTATAATGAATTAAGGCAACATCTCTGTTTGATTCTGAAAAATTAATATTTCCCCAGGAAAGTTCATTAATTAAAACAGCAGTATCACTTCCGGCGCGCTGTGCCATAAACATACCATCCTGCATTAAAGAAACAGCTTGTTCATACTTTGAATTATCCTCAGAATAATCTAAAAGCGCCATCAAACTAAGACAAATTGAGATTCCTTCGTGCGAATTTTCTTCCTTAAAAATTTCATAAGCTTGTTTTAAATATTCCTGAGCTGTTTTATAGTTTTTTTCATCAATTGCCCCAAGCACCTGATGAATTTTCTTTTCTGCCTCTTCTGTTTTAACGATATACTCTGCCATTTTCCTACCTTTATATATATTGTACAATAATTTTCCCGATAATACAAAATATTAATAAATTCAGCTAAAATAATTTACCTGTATGATGAGGGGTGAATATAATTATAGTATTCTTAATATGGTATTAAAATGATAGCGAGGAAATTATGGCTGATACATTAAAACAAATAACCTGCCCTGCTTGCGGCAAAGAAATGGAAAAAGTATTTATCCCGTCAGAAGGAATAAATCTTGATATCTGCACACAAGGCTGTGGCGGAATATATTTTGATAACCGTGAATTTGACAAATTTGACGAAAAAAATGAAGATATCTCAGTCATTCTTGAAAAATTAGATGGTAAAAATTTCACAAAGCCAAGCGAAAACTTAACAAGAATATGTCCGAATTGCGGTTCAAAAATGGTTAAAAATCATTCAAGTATCCTTAAAGAAGTTCAAGTTGATGATTGTTACAACTGCGGCGGAAAATTCCTTGATAACTCTGAACTTGTAAAAATCAGAGAAGAATACGATAATAACGAACAACGCGATGAAGATATTCTGCGCTATTTATACCAACAGGTAGGACAAGAATTAGCAGAACAGGAAAGAGCTTATGCAGAACGTCCGCAAGAAAAAACATATATCCGTAAACTATTTAACAAATTAACCGGACTTTAATACATATCAATAACTTCCTGCAAACCGGGGTAATAACCGGAATCCAGAAGTTTTATAAATCTTTCATAAGTTTGAGGGGCTGTAGTTTTTACCTGACAAGGGTTTAAATACAGCCCTTCTATAAATCTTGCAAATAATTCAGTCGGCTTTGAATAATATTTCTGTAATCGATTAATTTTTGAACTTATTCTGCTTTGTCTTTTTTGGCATGATTTCAAACGAATATACGCAGCAAACTCAACAGGCATATCCGTAAAATCTTTTTCAATATTATCAATCGTAAAAACTTCGACCTTTTTAAATAACAGACCGGATACAAGCTTTATTCTGTCATATTTCAAAAGATACTTCGCCTTAGATTTTTTAATATACTTATCAAATTCCTTAAATTTTTTAGAACGCATAAATTTTGGATAACGATTTTTGATAATTTTCTCATAATCAATAATCTTTTCTTTAATAAGTTTTTTGTAATGTTTCAGCTTTTCGCATCGTGATTGATTATCGACAAAACTTGTTACAGTCAAAAGTTCAGATTCAATAGTTTCAATATTATCTGTATTAAAAAGCACTTCTAACGTACCGCCATTTCGTTCCATAAAGGGTTCAATGCGGGAATGTACATAATGTGCAAATTCATGCAAAAGTGTTGGGATTACTCTGCTTTCGGAAATATTTTTAGAAATATCAATCCTGCGTCTCATGTAAAAACCCTGATGCCCGCGGGCTTTTGTTGTTGTATGAACTTCAAGCCCGATACTTTTAAAATATTTTATTAAATCTTTTGCCTCCATAAAAATATTATAAATATAATCAAAAACTTAATGCAAAT
>OFFB01001358.1_pt1 | contig 14993 bp, 10 predicted proteins | sample 1521281 | NCBI WGS metagenome assembly OFFB01 (sample SAMEA3504109, study PRJEB24116) | mouse gut metagenome | biome: mouse gut; feature: mouse-associated habitat; material: faeces | place: Denmark | collected 2011
AACTGCCCGTTCACTTCATTCAGAAACACATCTTCCCGATGATACTGCGAGCGGAGAAACAGCCTTAAATGCCGGATAGACGTTTCAAACTTTTCCACGGTAGCAGTAGAATACTCCTTTCCGATTAATCCCCTGCACTTTTCGTTATGCTCCGCATATACTTCCAATAGGGAACGCTGTACTTTATCCCGTCCGTAGAACCTGTCGCGGACAATGGCAGCCGAAACCTCTTTGCCGTCAGTTTCCAACTCCCTGTGAATCTGTAATATTCTGGCACGGAGAGTTCCGATATAGTAATTAAGTTCCGCAGACGCCCGGTCTTTTCCTTTGGAACACTCTTTGGCTTGATTCCACAGCTCTGCCGGAATACTCCGTTTAATCATAATCTCAGCTTTCTGCTTGTTTACAGTGATGCGCATACAGACAGGTGCTTCCCCGTTCTTCAGCAATTTCTGCTTTTTGATGTAAAACAACACCGTGAATGTCGTACGTCTTTTTTCTTCTCCCATGTTTTAAACTTTTTTAATGGTACAAACTTAGGTTTATTTGTTCCGGACGTCGATACGCAAAACGTTGTAAAACAGAGAAGAAGAACCTAAAACGTTGGACTTTTTTCCGCGATGGAAAGTCCAACGATTAAGCCTGTGGAAACTGTCGGATTCTGGTACTTTTTGCAGAGGTGGGGGGAAAAAGAAAAAGTCCCAAAGTATTAAACTTCAGGACTTTACTTGTTTTTTCATCTTCATTAAGCGGTGCGGACGGAACCTGTTCCTAAACGCACCTAATATTTTAGTATTTAACTTCTTATCTTCCTCAGAATTTCAATCTGTAACGAAATTGTAACGGAGGCTTGCACTTCATTGCTCCTACTGACATCTCTATGTCTGCCATTTCTCGTTTACGAGTGCAAATATAGTGGATTCCTTTCAGAAAATCAAATGAAAAGATAATATTATCTATTTATAACGTCAACAATCAATCATATCTTATACATTTTTTTTGTCACAAATTTATTATATTTTTGTGACAACCACTAAAGACAATAGACATGCAAAGTGTGTATGCTGAAATACAGAGAATCATAGAAAGTTCTGGATGCGGGACACTTTTTTCCCTGACGATTTTGCAGCGATAGGTTCTCCGGATGCGGTCAGGGCTGCTTTGGGGCGGTTGTGTCGTCCTGGCATACTTTTGCGGGTAGCCCAAGGTATCTATTATTACCCGAAAGTCGATACCAAATGGAATAGCGGTATAATACCGCCTTCCATAGAAGAAATAGCCGAAGGAATAGCCAAACGGGACAAAGTGCGTATTTAAATAAAAAATATAATAAAATATATTCTCAAATTTAGTAAGTTTTATTTTTGCATCTTGCAAGAACTATGTTTGACTTTCTCATTTGTCTTTAAAAGTTGGAAATAATTCTTTTCTTTATTAAGCACCATTAATAATTGTTTGTCAAACAATTGCATCCTAAACAATGGAAAGGTAATGCTATGAATTCTATAAAATTCCATTGATAATTATTCTGCTTGCTTGTAATGGGTAATTCGATATGTTCTGTGTGATGTGTCTAAAAGATTATTTTCCATACGGCGCATTATCATCTTATGTGAATATAATATTGCAACTTCTCTTAAATCTTCTATAGCCTTCTTGCTGGCAATGACCATCCATCCCTCCGATACCTCATAACGGTCTCTCGAAAATTCATTGATATTTCCACTTCTCCAAAACACCGATTCCACCATCTTTTCGCTTGAATCATTTAGCCAAGCAAAACGATTGTTGGGACATGGTCTCCAACCAAGGAAGCTGGCTAATGCCGGATTAAAAGCAATCCATTTGCTTTGATTCGGGAAGTCTGTATAATAGCCTCCTCTCAATAGTATTATCTCAGGATCATCAGAGCCTATTGACAAATAAGCAGAGGTATCACACATAAACGGAGAATCACTAAAAATGGAATTAACAAAAGGCTCTACTTCCGTATCATTAAATGATAATTTTGCCTGGTATTCTTCCATAGGAAAATTCTCTGCCATTTTCTTAATGTGGGTACATTCGCCTATTACTGTCCACCCATCATATTCTGGCAGATCTTCTGCAAGTCGTGGCGAGTCTTCATAGCCATCAATCCAGTTCTTATCTACAGACCATGCCTGGGGGGCTGCAATACGCTGTATAAAAGCCGGTTTATGCACTGCCTTTATGTTTATATTCCCGAAATCACGTGTCATAAACAAATTGTCAAGATAATGACCATGTACCGCACCGCCGTCCTTTAGTTCTGCAGCGACCTCCAACATGCCATCAAGTGCAGCTTGCACATGTGCTTTTTTATATGAACAACGGAGATTGATGGTGTCATAGTGTCTATTAATTGCTATGTTTTTATTTGCATTGGAAGTTGTTACATCACCGTATTTCTTCATTAACTCTACAGCCCTGCAATTGAGAGTGCGCCTTTCTATTCCTGAACAATGTGATAGATAGCCGCACCAGTGTGAGGCAACACCCATCACGCTATCTGCATCACTCCAGTTGATATCTTCTACATTATCTTTTTGTGTGGGTAGCCAAGACAACGGCTTAGGAATCGCATCAGTAAACAATATGGAATAGGTAACTGGCAAGACTTTATAGGGTGCCGATGGAATCTCTTCTCCTAAAGCCTTTAATATCTTGGCGGCATAAATTCTGTATTGATAATTGTCCGAAATTGTATCCTTTTTTGCAATTTCCCTAAATTCAACCAATCGTGTGGATTGTAATTCCGCAAGATAACAGCCGACCTCAAGCAGCAATCTTTCAGAATGGAAACTTTCGGGCAAAATACCGATCAACTTTATATCGCTCTCATTATATAAATGGGTCAGCAGTATTTTAGCCCTCTCCATCACGCATATAATCGGCATATCAGCAAGCCACAATAACCAGTCCCGCAAAATCTCACACACAGTACTGTCATCTGGTTCAATATTAGGTTTGTCGTCTTCATGACAGGTATCTTCTCGGAGCATTCGGTTCATATATGCAAACTCTTCATCAAAAAGTCGCTTCGGGTCAATGTTTTCTGTTAGCAAAGGGACAATTTCGTCCAGATATTGTATCGTACCATATGAATCACCGTCAAGGATGTCTCGTGCAAATAACTCCAAAGTAAACTCCCGCCCTTCCTTCTCATCTATTTTTTGAAGCATCTCACAGGCATTAATACGGGTCCCGCCATCGTAATAACGAACCCAACCGGTAGGTCTGGAATCCTCTAATGCAGTCATTACCATTTTCCAAGCTTCTCTTTTCTTGCCTGCAATCAGATATTTCTCCGCCTTTGCTATTTTTGGGTCAAAACTCCTCAGTGCTACAGTTTCATTTTCTTCGGCTGGAGCTGACAAGATATCGTCAAGGCCCTTTATGAGTTTGTCGGATATGCTTTCGGGGCATTCCGTTTCTATTTTAGCTTTCAGCAAGGGAATATAACTGGTAAAACGCTCACCTAATATCCTCTGTCCGCAGTCAACAACAGCTTTCTGCAAACTGGTATCCAAATCTGAGGTGTCATTATCGTCTATATATAGATATATTTCAGTATAGAAACGGAATATTGCTTGATATTCAGCCTCTGTCTGCGCAACCTTTGTTAGAGCCTTTAGCAGTGTGGAAGCTACAGATTGGAAGTAATCATACTCATTGTCCAATAGCCAAATGGCCAATTTTAATCCTGATTTCAGATTGAACGCAAAGGTTTCATGCAGCAGTCTCTCAGTTGCTCTCAAACGGGTACTGGACTCTGCAATGGTTTCAATATGTTTGAGCCTTGATGTAAGCCAGTGTATATGCTCTATGGCATGCTCCGGCTCATTCTTGATAGCTTTTCCTATCCATTCTGCAAACAGACTGGGTTGATAGTCTTTTCTATAACCTACACCAAAGCTCTCTTTTATCGTCTGATGGAATAATTCTTCCGCTCTTTCGTTACAGCCCACTTCAAGCCATGCCCGACCTTGATGCAAAGATTCTCGTTCACGACCGTCTATATCCATATTGGTCATCATGGTTACGTCGACCTTGTGTAACTGTTTTTTACACCATTCTTTATCATAGCCTTTCCTGTAAAATGCTAAAATAGCCTTTCTTTGTGCTTCCGCGTCTGCCCGACAAGTACTTTCAGAAAAATACCGCTCGAAAGTCTCGGCCAGCTTGCCTAATATCTCTTCCCCGAATACTTGTGCTGAATCAATAGCATATTCATAGAAATCTGCTCGTTGCTGGGATAATGTATAAGAGAACTTATTATGTGGAACCGGATTTAATAGGGAGTCATAGTTCCGAATACAATAATTCACATGCGACAAAAATGACACATCTTTTACTCCGCTCATTGCCATACCCGTCATCTGAGCAATCTTAAATACGCGTCGTGCATAGTTTACCATTACTGCATTGTCTGCATGGCTGCTGTCATCAGGTACCAGAGTTATCATTTCATCGCTGTATCCCAATTGTGCTCTGGTCTTGACATAGAAAATAAACGGTGAAAGAGTATGGAAACTTTGACGGATATCGTCTTGATAAAATGAGCCCAAGTCTGCCCAGACAACGTTTTTCATATAAGTTTCTATAACGGAATTGGCTTGACCCGATTTCAATGCAAGATAGGCCATACGGAAACAGCCAACGCTTCCCATCTCTAACATCTTGAAAAATTTTTCCGTCTCAATAAAATACTGGCAAATCAGGTCGCTCTGTGGGGCTGTTTTACTTAAGTGGTCAATGGCTTTGTCATAGGCATGAAATATAAGAGGGTAATATTTCTTGTCTGTAGATAAACGGTCAATAGCCTCTTCAAATTCTTTCCAACGTTCTTGGTCTATCAGCGAGTCTAAATACACACTAACAAAATCCTGCTTACACTTTTCGGCATTAAACTGTTCATTATTCTGCGCGGATAGAGATTGCAGGTAAGAAATAAAATTGGATACTTTTATTTTAATAGATGTCCAATCCAAAAAGTAGGCAGCTGTCTGAACCCAGTGGTTCAATAGGCTTTCCTTATCTCTGAGGTCTTGGAAATTATGATAGTATTCTTTTGGATTATGCGACAAGAAGTCTGGATAACTCATTTCGAACAGCAGATTTGCTTCTTCCAGGTCTCCCGTTTTTAGAAATTCTACTGCCAAATCCAGAGCATACTCCTGTGAACAATGTAATAGCCTTCCTTCCCGGATAATTGCTTTGGCTAATACACCGCGCCCTGTTTGAATGAAATCTTCAATTAGCGACAGTACATTATAGTCTTGTTTGTCCATCAGTGAAAGTTGGTTCTCCAATAGCACATATCTTACCAGCAGGTATGGATCTTTCCGTTGCCTGGCAATGTCTACACCTTTTTCCAAATCACGCCGGATACTCCAAACGGGACGGTAGTCCTGAGCCTGTGCAAATAGATTCTCAGGCGTGATTTCTGTAATAAACTGGTCATACTCTTCCGCTTTATAAAGGTAGTAGCCGTGCTCCCATCTTGAAACAAAGTGGTCAGATAGTGTCTTATAGTAAGCAATGTCCCTATTCTTGCTGTAATTTTCTGTCAACACGTCTTCCGCAGTTTTGTTCAATAGATACTGACGGAAAGAGTTGTGAAAAAAAGCAATCTCTTGTCCGCCCTTGTCATATTTGAGCAAATGCCACATCTTGTTTTTGATATCCGACAGGGAATCCTCTGAACACAATGCTCTTACATCATCTAAGCGAATTATACCTGTTATCCTGGCCAACAGCCCCAATGCATTTTTCAGTGTCGTTTTTTCCAGAAGTGGTCCTGTGATTCTTGCATAATAATCCTCCACACCCTCCGGAGTATCATCCATTTCATCCAGCACTTCTACACCCTTTACTATGATGTGATTCAATAGGTATCTAAGGTACAATGGATGACCTTGTGATTTGAGCCAACATTTTTCCAGTGTGTCTGTATTGACATAGCTCTTATCCAATAATTTGCAACATAATTCCACGGTTTCATCTTTGCTCAGTGGTGGCATCTCTATCAAATGCTGCTTGTTCTTCGACTCACGTTCTATTTCAACGTTCAACCCAAGATGATCGTAATACTGACTTCCCAACACGAATATTACCCCTTCTGGAATTTCCGTTGTTGATGGCAATACTTCCATCATTTTATGCACACAGCCGCTATACTCTCTGGTTATATGGTCCAGTCCGTCCACAACAATAATGAAGGGAATACCGGTTTCTTTATATTGCTGTGCAATAGTATCCAACTGTTCATAAAATCTGTTCTTGAGTGTTGAAAAGTCTTTGACAGGCAATACAGTCTTTTGGGGATTGATTCCGGCTTTCCTTATCAGTAGCACGATATCATTTAGAAATGTAAGGCTGTCACCACGGCTACTGTCGTTGTTCCTCTGTGATGATGGATTCAAGAAATCAAAAGCATAGAATCGTACTGAGGGATTTTCCAAACCTCGTGTCCATTGTGTCAGCAATGTTGATTTTCCGGAACCTGGCGTCCCTTTTAAAAATATATATCCTTTACTTTTGCCTTTCAGACAAGCATTCAATAACGCAATACCTGCAACATTGGGAACATATGATTCTTCGGAGATAATCAAGTTGTGGTCAAACGTGGTTTCAAGACGGTTCGTCCAATTTAAACGTACCATAATCTCCCTAGTCGTCATACATATCTGAAAGCCAGGACGACCAGCCATTTCTTGTATCAGTCGATGAATATCAAGGATATCTCGTACTCGCTGCTTTGTACTGGCATCTGCGATACCAATATTTTCCTGTTTATAAGCAAATATAAATGCAAAGGTAGTCCAAAATGGGAGCCATTCATCGTCGGCGAGTGTAGATATACCCTTCAGTTCGTCAACTGCTTTTGCCCAATTTGCAGCTATAGGGACTCCGGCTTTCAGTTTTTGGAGCACTTCCTGCTCATACGCAACGAAGCCTCCGGAATCTTTACCTGTCAGTGATTTAATGCTAGAATCGCCATTTGTTAGGTTCTTGTTGGTTAGAAGACGGGGGTGTACAATTTTATCCGAATATAACTTTTTCAGCTTTCGCCAACCATCTACAATTTCTGGTATTAATCCTTTAAAATCAGGATAGCTCATCGTATCTTCGGCTATGCTCCATTTTATTTGATAAGCAATAACATCGTTGGTTGTGACATACACGGCATCGTCCAGTTTACCAACATTAGATTCCATGTCTGCAACTCGTATCTCCTCCAGTTCACCGGCAATCATGGCATCATACACGCCTATTGCAAACTCATCGTACTGCGGCAGGTATCCACCCATCGCACTGCGTTCGCCTTTTAATGTGTAATCTATTTTCTTTTCTTGCATTATTGTGCCCTCTCAACGATTCTCAACTTCTTGTATGTGTTATTTACCTATGGGACATAAATTAATATGCCTCTGAAATCATCGGGGAAGAAGCGATGGCCTTTATATGCATAGTAATTTAAAGCATGTAATGTTTTGAAAGCAAATCTACACAAAAATATTTTAAAGAATAGATTTTGAATCTATTTTAATAGATACACGAATACTAATACAAAAGATAAAACCGAGAATGTTATGGTGAGGAGATTTTCAGATTCATGATATGTATGACGTTATTTAAATATATACTGAAACGTAGTTATTAATTACTATACTTGCATTATTATCAATATATATGATGATGCAAACAATAAGACAATACGAATTAAACGATATTCATAGCTAGTATTTCTGTTGATTTTGCTGTCGTAATGAAAAGAATTGAATCCAACTTATTTATAAACAATAAATATAAATACGAGATTGTTAGTCTAACTATAGTCAAAAGAATAAATGAATTCTTCCTAAATCAATGTTAGACAAAGAAGGAGCATACCACAAATACAATCCTTCATTGCAATATTATTGTAATCTTGCATTGCAAAATAAGTAATAATCACTACTTTTGCACATAATCAGATGCAAGAGATTATGTGCAAAAATAGTGATTATATAACCTTGACCAGGCAATACATCGAATCTACTCTTGGTTCCAAAGTGGATATACTGCCTTTAATAAAAGAGAAACTGGACTTGCTGCCAATTAGTATCTCCAGCAATTATCATTTTTATACGACCAACATATTGGAGCGGGAAGTCATCTTGTTATATAGCATAGATAGCACTGCTTACACTCCCGGTCAGCTACAGAAACAGAAAGAACTTGTTGAAAAGAAAATCCATCATCCGGTCATTTTTATTTTTGACAAGATGGTTTCATATAACATCCAACGGTTAGTCAAACAACGGGTGAATTTTATTATTCCCCAAAAACAGATGTTTATCCCTGATTTGCTTATTGACCTGAAACCTCACAAAGACATCCGGGATAATACGAACGAACACATCCCTGGCATAGCCCAGTGTATAATTCTTTTCCATCTTCAAATAAACTCCCTCGAAGGGAAAAGTGCCTATGAAATTGCCGACCTTTTCAAAGTGTCTTATGCCAATGTGAACAGGGCTATCAGATGGTTGAAAGAGAAAGCAGTCATCACTCTTATAGGTAAAAAAACAAAACAAATAGCGTTCCAAAATGAAAAAAAGCAACTGTGGGAAATCGTATTGCCATTGCTGGAAAATCCTATAGAACGGATTGTTTATACCGATATGTCCGTGAATGATAACTTCCTCATAAGCGGCGTGAATGCCTTGTCCGAATATTCCATGATTAACAGGGAAAACAGAGAGAATTATGCCCTATCCAAAGAGGATTTTTGTAAACTGCAACTTCAAACCGACAGACAATATGGAGTCCGCCGTATAGAAATATGGCGTTATAATCCCAACTTTCTTTCCATGAATGGTATAGTCGATAAACTGTCTTTATATCTGTCACTGAAAGATACAGAAGATGAACGGATTGAAATAGAATTGGAAAATATGATAAACAATATAACATGGTAAGAGGTATTGACACTTTTAAGAAATTCTTTGCAGGATTTGAAGGGAATTACGTCATTATAGGGGGAACAGCTTGTGAGGTACACGAGGAAATATATGCACAAAATCCAAGAGCGACCAAGGACATAGATATAATCTTGATAGTAGAAGCCTTATCTTCCGCCTTCATTATCCGGTTTTGGGATTTTGTGAAAGCTGGCGGATACGTCCAACGGAATAAAGGGACCGACAATGAGCACAGACACGAATATTATAGGTTTAAGAATCCGGAGGACATAGAGTTCCCTTATCAGATTGAACTTTTTTCAAGAAGGTTAGGACTTGTCAATTTTCCGGCAGACGCTCATATTACCCCTATACCGGCGGATGAAGACTTGTCGAGTTTATCCGCAATCCTGATGGACGATAGCTACTATGACTTTACCATCAACCACAGCACCATGGAAGAAGGTATTCACATTGCCAATATAGAAAGTCTCATCTGCTTGAAATGTAAAGCGTATTTGGAAATGCTTGAACGCAAGAAAAATGGCGGACAGATAGATAACAAACATATTATAAAACACCGGAAGGATGTGTTCAGACTGGCAGCCATGCTTACTCCGGCAAATGTGTATGAGGTGCCCGAAATGCTCAAGAGAGATGTAATTGAATTCTGCAATAGGGTCAAAGAGGATTTGCCTGATACTGATTTCTTCAAATCGACAGGCTTAAAGAATATCACAGGAGAACAATTACTGCAACAACTCAGAAATAGTTTTATTGTTCAAGCATGAAAATACAATACGCCTCCGACCTGCATTTGGAATTCCGGGAGAATAGCAGTTTTCTGAACCATCACCCGTTGACCGTTTCTGGTGAAATACTCATACTTGCCGGGGACATCGGATATATCGGAGATGAAAACTATTCCAGGCATCCTTTCTGGGATTGGGCATCGGAAAATTACAGGCAGGTAATTGTAATTCCGGGAAATCATGAATTCTACCAAATGTTTGATATAGACAAATTGCACGACGGCTGGTCGTGGGAAATTCGCAAAAATATTTCTTGCTATTATAATGTCGTGCAATCCTTGACCGATGAAACGGAGTTGATAACGACAACTCTTTGGGGACACATTAAATTGCAGGATGCTTTTCAGACAGAATCGGCTATTACCGATTTTCGTAGGATACGTCACGGTGATGGACTATTAGATTGGACCCGGTTCAATGCTGAACATGACCGTTGCTTTCGTTTTTTGGAACAAAGCGTGCAACAAAGCAAGTCAAAACACATCATTGTTGCGACACACCACGTGCCGTCATTTGAGTTGATGGCACCGGAATTCAAAGGTAGTTCCCTGAATGGTGCATTCACGGTGGAATTAGGCAATTATATTGCCGGAAGTCCGATTGAATACTGGATTTACGGACATTCACACCGTAATATAGACAAAACAATAGGAAATACCCGATGTGTCAGCAATCAGTTGGGATACGTTTTCAATAACGAGCATTTGACATTCAATCCGGGTGCTTGCATTGAAATCATGTGAGTATATATTTCATAATTCTTGGAGTTTATTCGTAAGTAAATATCTTGTTATTTAATAGTTTATTATTCCCCTGTCCGGGAAGTTAGCCTAAGCCGAGTGGAGGGGCTCCGTAACTTCCCGGACTCCCGCGAAATCCTTGAAAAAGTCAGAATAACTCTGATGAGTTATTTCCGGCTTTTACAACCATTCCACCTTCGCATCTTAAAACTATTTCTTATTTTCTTTTCTCAATATATAGCCATATAATCGTATGATTAGCTGGATTATTCAATGAATCAATAAGTCAATAAGTCAGTAAACCAGTAAATCAATTGACCAATGAAATATCAAACTGATAATTTGATGAATCTGTAAATCAATCGACCATATATTTACAAATAATTGTCTGACAACACTCTGCTTACATCATATTTTCTCTTCCAACTGGCAGCATTTGGCACAGGTTGGTCGTGGTTGGCACACCGAGAAAATGAATTTCAGACATATAAGCCCCCTAATTTTGTCTCCGAACGATAACACCGTGTAAGGAGTTTTCCTCCTCTGTTTATCATTTTATTGGTAATCCGTCCTCCGACGGATTTTATTAGCGTCAGCTAATAGCGAGTTGTATTTTGAGTGCCTCAAAATCTTCCGAGTGCCTCGAAACTCGCCCTCACATCTGGTTCGGGAAAGGGGTACTCCCAAGTCGTACCCCAATGAAATAAGGATAGAAATGACAATAAAACAGAAATAGAACTAAGACTAAAAATTATGACACATTTAAAACACACTACTACGCCCCAAACACCCCCATCCGGGAAAAGAAAAGTTGGTCGTCCGCGCAAGGCAAACAAGAAAATCCACCGTGTGGCAGTCCGCTTTACCGCAGAAGAAAACGTCCACTTTCTCACCCTCTTTGAACGCTCCGGAAAGAAATCCCGCTCGGAGTTCCTCGCGGATAAAGTGCTCAATACCCCTATGAAGATAATCCGCTACGATAAAACCCTCCACGATTTCATTGTCAAACTCACTTCCATTCCTGCACAAGTCAGGGCAATTGGCAACAACTACAATCAGGTCATGGAATACCTGCTTCAACACTTTGAACGCAAAAAAGCCCTCCGCTTGCTGTATCCCCTCGAACAGGCAATCATTAAGTTAGCGAAAGCCAATTACGAACTGAAACAACAAATCCAACAACTCCTCCAATATGATTGCGAAGATTACGGACGGTAAATCCATCTACGGGGTTTTAAAATACAACGAATTGAAGGCAGAGGACAGGAAAGCGCAAATCCTCCTACAAAACAATATGCTCGAATCTCCCGACAACCGTTTTGACATGGGGCTATGTATGCGTTCCTTTACCCCTTATCTCTTTGCCAACAGACGGACGGAGAAACCCGTTATCCACATCTCCCTCAATCCCGACCCGAAGGACAGGATAACGGACCGGGAATTGGCGGAAATGGCAGAAAGGTATATGCAGGCAATGGGATACGGCAACCAGCCGTATATCGTCTTTAAGCATACAGACATTGACCGCCAGCACCTCCACGTCGTGAGTGTCCGGGTGGACGAAAACGGAAAGAAGGTAAAGAGTGACTTTGAGAACAGGCGTTCTATGGAGATATGCCGGAGGTTGGAACAGGAATACGGCTTGCATGTGGCAGGAAAGCAAGAACGGACAGACGCTCCCGAATTGAAGAAACTGGACTACCCACGGGGAGACGTAAAACACCAGATTGGTAACATTGTGAAATACCTGTTTGACAATTACCGTTTCCAGTCCTTCGGGGAGTTTCGCACCCTGCTGGAGTTGTTTAATGTGACGGTGGAGGAAGTGAAGGGAGCCATTTACGGCAGACCTTACCACGGTTTACTCTATGTGGCTACGAATGATACCGGGAAACGGATGGGAACCCCGTTGAAATCTTCCCTGTTCGGGAAATTGGTGGGATGTGAGGCTTTGGAGGAGAGATTCAGAGAATCGGCACAGCTTATCCGGGAGGAACGGATTCGGGAGAAGTTGTACCTTGTGTTGAAACAGGTCATGCCGCAAGTCAGGAACAGGGAAGATTTTACAGAACGGTTAAAGGAAAAAGGCATCGGTGTTGTTTTCCGACAGAATGAGGGCGGAAGGATTTACGGGGTGACGTTCATAGACCACGGAAACCGGACAGTACTGAATGGTTCAAGACTGGGGAAAGAGTTTTCTGCCAATGCGTTTCAAGAAAGGTTCGCAGAGAATTGCCACTCCGAAGGATGGAGCCTAAGTCCGGAAAATAAGGATTGGAATTACAAGCAAGTGCATGATGGCAGCCGACAAGCGGAAAGCGTTGAAAGACGGCAGGAGCATGAAACGGGAGGTTTGGGCGGTTTGCTGAATCTCCCGGCAAATCCGGTGCCCGATTATGCAGAACCGCTGTGGATGGAAGAACTAAGGAGGAAGAGGAAGAAAAAGAAAAGAGGTCGGAGGATATGAGGGGGATACCCCAGCCCTGTGTATCGCTATGATTTACTGACATAGGTTTACTTTGGGGGTAGTCAACTTTTTCAGGGTAATCTGCTTTGTAATTGCTTGAAATTTACCGGGGATGGGCTATGGATAGGCTACTATAGGTCCGGCACTCCTCCGGTATTGGTCCGGTATCCTTGCGGTACTCGTGCGACCACCACCGCAGGAGTGCCGCTCCAGTACCGCTCCATATCCGCAGCAATGTGAGACAATCCCCGGCGAATGTAACGGCACAAGCACCTTTTTACTTTTCCGCTGAATCTTCGTCGTATCTTATGAATCCGATTCGGGCGCGGGGCGTCTTTTCGCGTTCTTTGTGGCGCACTTGCAACTCGGCCAGAGTCTGGTTAATCAGTTCGATTTGCATCCGGGTATCTTCGTTGATGTCGTTCTGGTCGGCGAAGACGTCTTCTATGTATGCTTTCAATTTCTTCCCGGAGTTCTGCATTTTTATCAACGGGAGGAGGAGTTGTTATCCATTGCCGCATAGCGACAAAAGTACGGATGATACTAATGTTAATTTCTATCGCGACCTCGCTGGTCAACACTGAAGAAAGCACCGCCACATAAGTTGTGATTTTTAGTTTTTCAGGAACCCTTCCAAAGGTTTAGTTTGCACACAAGCCTGAAGGTCGGCGGCAGATTGGATTTTCTAATCATCGGCGGCTATTTTATTTTGTATGTAAATCCATAATACCGCCTTTGCAGAATAAACACATTCTGATAAAATCAGACACTTTCAGTTATTTTTATTGATGAGATTCACTATAACTTTTACCATTGTGTCTTTTTCCTCGGTGCGGCTTTCGGCAATCATAAGGATAAGGGCAACAAGGGTATTATCAGCTATGCGCTTGGTTCCATCCTCATTGTATAGGATACCATTGCCGTTTAGGAACCATAGAAAAAGGGTAGCGGCAATGCGTTTGTTACCGTCACTGAAGGAGTGATTCTTAGTAACGAGGTAAAGTAGCATTGCGGCTTTTTCCTCTACCGAGGGATAAAGGTCACCTCCTCCAAAAGTCTGATAAATCTGACCAATAGAACTTTTAAAGGAATCATCTTTTTCGTTACCAAAAAGATTGCTTCCTCCGAATTTTTCATGCAGGCCGCGGATTACTTCCATGGCATTCTCATAGGTAGCGTGGAACACTTCTTTACCAGTGGTATCCTCAATCTTCAACTCCTGATAATCGTAGCGGTCAAGGGTGTCGAGAGCATAAGTATAGTCCACCACAACATCGAACAAAGAACGGCTATCCTCTGGCAGTTTCTCCTGATTCTGAATAGTGCGACCAAGGACCTTTACCAACTGACTCAGTTCGTCATATTTTTGTAAAGCAATGCGCTCGTTGACTACATAACCTTGCAGAAGATATTGCTTCAATATCTTGTTCGCCCAAATACGGAACTGGGTGCCTCGTTGAGACTTGACACGATAGCCTACGGAGATAATTACATCAAGACTATAAACCTGGGTTGGTTTATACTTCGACAAAGTATTATGCAAAATTTGCATATTACTCTCCTTCTCAAGCTCCCCCTCCCTGAAAACATTGGCTATGTGGCGGGCAATGACAGATTGGTCTTTATCGAAAAGCTCAGACATTTGTCCCTGACTAAGCCAAACGGTATCATTCTGAACGGCAACATCAATCGATATGTTACCGTCAGGAGCCTGATAAATTACGAGCTGAGAGTTGTTTGTTTCCATATTACAAAATTAACACTTTATTTCGATTGTCCGGTATCATGCCTCCCTGCCTTGAGCCAGCTAATTTGGGAAGATATGTCTACTCAGGGGAGCTGGTACAGATTTCATATATTTTGCTCCGTATTAAGTCCGGTTGATTCATACGCCTTACCACTGATTCAAGGGTAAGGATTACGAATAATTGCTGATTTTTCAGGAATGTAACGGCACAAGCACCTTTTTACTTTTCCGTGGAATCTTCGTCGCATCTTATGAATC
>OFFB01001359.1_pt1 | contig 14978 bp, 10 predicted proteins | sample 1521281 | NCBI WGS metagenome assembly OFFB01 (sample SAMEA3504109, study PRJEB24116) | mouse gut metagenome | biome: mouse gut; feature: mouse-associated habitat; material: faeces | place: Denmark | collected 2011
CACAAAGCAATAGAAATCCATGGGCAGCCTGTCCTGTCCCGCTTCCGCCCGGTGCTGCCGGTGGTGCCAAAACCCGCCCTGCCATGCTCCGGACTTCCAAAATTGATTTCCGTGACGCTTGACTGCCGGGGCTTTAAATGGTATAGTTTACTGTGATTCTTTAGGTCTTATATTTTGGATAGATAAAAGGAGATGGGATTATGGACGATGGCGGGCCTACTGCCAGTATGATTTTATTTGCAGTGCTTATTCTGACCGATATGTTTTTTTACGGGTTCGGTTCAGCGATCAACAGCCTGAATATTAAGGATATTGAAAGGAAGGCCAGGGAGGAAAACGATAAAAAATCCCGCCGGCTGGCTGCAATCATAGAAGAACCGGCGAAATATGTGAATATGGTGCAGCTGATCGTGACGCTGATCAATATTGTTATGGGTAGTTTTTATCTTGGCATCTGGATCAGGGGGATGAGAAGGCTGCTGGAGATTTATGTGAAACCGGATTCTCCGGAAGCGGTAGCGATAGGAGCTGGGATTACGGGTGCGGTTACCCTTGTTTTCGCGGTGGCGGTACTCACTTACATATTATTGACCTTTGGGGTTCTGCTTCCGAAAAAGCTGGCGGCCAGATATCCGGAGAAGTGGGCGTATATATGCATCAATCCGGTATATTATGTTATGAAGGCGCTTTCGCCCTTTACAGGACTTGTGACGGTAAGTGTAAACGGAATATTGCGTTTGTTTGGAATGAAAGTGGACGACGGCTTATCGGATGTGACGGAAGAAGAAATCATTTCAATGGTGAATGAAGGCCATGAACAGGGAGTTTTGTTAGCTACCGAAGCGGAAATGATTACGAACATTTTTGAATTTGGGGACAAGGAAGCTCATGATATTATGACCCACAGAAATCAGATCGTAGCCGTGGAGGGGAATATGCCGCTGAAAGAGGCGGTAGAGTTCATGCTGGATAACAATAACAGCAGGTTTCCCGTATATGAGGAAAATCTGGATCATATTATAGGAATTCTTCATTTGCGCGATGCGATGCGTATGCATGCCTTTGGAGAGGGAGAAGAGGGCAAGGATCTCCCGGTAAAGGAAATAGAAGGACTGCTGAGGGAAGCGGCATTTATTCCGGAAACAAAGAATATTGATGCGCTGTTTCAGATGATGCAGTCTACCAAGACGCAGATGGTGATCGTGGTGGATGAGTATGGACAAACCTCGGGACTGCTTGCCATGGAAGATATCCTGGAGGAGATCGTAGGAAATATTCTGGACGAGTACGACGAAGACGAAGAGCATATCGAGGCCACGGACAATGCGGACGAATATATTATAGAAGGAAAAACTCCGCTGGAAGAATTGGAAGAACGTTTTGACATATCTTTTGAGGAAGAAGAGTTTGAAACGTTAAACGGTTTTCTGATTTCCAAATTGGATAAGATTCCCGAAGAAGACGAAGATTTTGATATCGATGTGGACGGTTATAATTTTAAAATATTATCGGTAGAAAACAAAATGATACAAAGCGTGTTAGTGACAAAGATAAAACCGCCGGAGCCGGAAGAGGACGAGGCGGAAGAAAATAACAGTAAAAAGGAGAGTTAAATTATGTCTGGACATTCAAAATTTGCAAATATAAAACATAAGAAGGAAAAAAATGATGCGGCCAAGGGAAAGATTTTTACTATAATCGGCAGAGAGATCGCCGTTGCGGTAAAAGAGGGAGGGCCGGATCCGGCCAATAACTTTAAGCTTGCCCAGGTCATTACAAAGGCAAAAGCCAACAATATGCCGAACGATACGATCGAGCGCGGAATCAAAAAAGCGGCCGGCGATGTAGGAAACGTGAATTACAAATATGTGACTTATGAAGGATACGGGCCGGGGGGCATTGCAATTATCGTGGATGCTCTGACCGATAACCAGAACCGCACGGCGGCAAATATCAGAAATGCCTTTACGAAAGGACAGGGAAGCATCGGTACGCCCGGATGCGTGTCTTTCATGTTTGATAAGAAAGGGCAGATCATCATCGACAAGGAGGAATGTTCCATGGAGGCGGATGATCTGATGATGATAGCGCTGGATGCGGGAGCGGAAGATTTTTCGGAAGAAGAGGACAGCTTTGAGATTTTGACCGATCCTGACAGCTTTGACGAAGTGAACAAAGCATTGAGCGGGGCGGGCATTGCCATGATATCTGCGGAGGTAACGATGATTCCGCAGAATTATGTGGATCTGACGGATGAGACGGCGGTGAAAAATTTACAGAAAACGCTTGATCTGCTGGACGATGACGATGATGTACAGGCAGTTTACCATAACTGGAACGAATAGTCCGGCCATGTGTATAAGAAAACGGAAACGGAGGGTATGAAATGAACGGAAAGTATGAAAAGGAAACGATATGCATCCAGTCAGGGTGGAAACCGAAGAATGGGGAACCAAGAGTGCTTCCGATTTATCAGAGTACCACATTTAAATATGAGACTTCGGAACAGATGGGCAGACTGTTTGATCTGGAGGAAAGCGGATTTTTTTATACCAGGCTGCAAAACCCGACGAATGAATTCGTTGCGCAGAAGATATGCGAACTGGAAGGCGGGGTGGCTGCTATGCTCACTTCTTCCGGACAGGCGGCGAATTATTACGCGGTTTTTAATATTTGCGAGGCCGGTTCCCATGTGGTCATGTCTTCCACTGTGTACGGGGGGACGTTTAACCTCCTAATGGTGACAATGAAAAAGATGGGAATCGACTGCACGGTGGTGGATCCTGATGCTTCGGAAGAAGAACTGCATAAGGCATTCCAGGATAATACGAGATGCATGCTGGCGGAAACCATCGCCAATCCGGCGCTGGTAGTGCTGGATATCGAAAAATTTGCTAAAGCGGCGCATGCCCATCAGGTTCCCCTTATTGTGGATAATACTTTTGCGACGCCTATAAATTGCAGGCCGTTTGAATGGGGGGCGGATATCGTGACTCATTCCACAACGAAATATATGGATGGACATGCCATGTGCGTAGGCGGGGCCATCGTGGATTCCGGCAATTTTGACTGGGGGAAATACCCTGGCAAATATCCGGGACTTTGCATGCCGGATGATTCTTATCATGGGATTACTTATACGGAAAAATTCGGAAAGCGGGCTTATATCACTAAGGCAACTACCCAGCTGATGAGGGATCTTGGGGCGGCCCAGTCGCCGCAGAATGCCTTCTTGCTGAATGTAGGCCTGGAAACCTTGCATTTACGCGTGCCGAGACATTGTGAAAATGCCATGGCCGTAGCTTCTTATCTGGAAAAACATGAAAAAGTGGCCTGGGTGAATTATCCGGGGCTGGAAGGAAACCGGTATTACGAACGTGCGAAAAAATATATGCCGGATGGAACTTGCGGCGTTGTTTCTTTCGGCTTAAAGGGCGGAAGGGAAGCGGCGGCCGAAATGATGGATCATTTGCAGCTGGCTTCTATCGTAACCCATGTAGCGGATGCCCGTACCAGCATCCTGCATCCGGCAAGCCATACCCACAGGCAGATGAATGACCAACAGCTCGTGGAAGCGGGAGTTGCTCCCGATTTGATTCGCCTTTCGGTAGGGATTGAAAATAAAAATGACATTATCGAAGATCTGAAACAGGCGTTGGATAAAGTATAAACCGCGGCAGCATGGAGGTTACGTGGGAATGAGAAAAACATGGTTCAGTTATCTGGAATGGATGTCTTTTGTGATCATTACGGCAGCATTTGCCGCAGCTTATCTGCCTGCGGCAAGTGCTGCGCTGTTGAGGGGAAACCAGTATACGGCTGTAAGCCTGGTTTTCCTGGCTGCGGTTTTGGCGGTGGTCTGCTGGTTTGCCGGACAAAAAACGGCCGGCATATTTGCAGGAATGGTTTCGGAAGGAAAGGTGTGGAAAAGTGCGCGTTTCCGACAGGCTTTGGAAATTTTTTCAGTGGTATGTTTATTGGCGGCATCTGTTGCTTACCGGATGCAGTTATTAAAAGAACCTGGTGTACCAAAGGACAGTATATATTATGATATGGCTTTTATAAACAATGCGGGAGGAGTGCCAAGTCTTGCTCATGGCGCTTCTTATTGTTATGCGGCGGTTCTTTCAACACTATTTTCTTTCAGCGGCAATAAGGCAGCGGCCGGACTGGTGCTGCAGGCGGCGCTTCAGGCATTGTCGTTGTTGCTGCTTTATTTGGGAATCCGAAGGCTGGCCGGGAAGACGGAAGCTTTTTGGAGTGTGGCAATTCTGGCATTTTTGCCATCCTATACAGGGAAAATATATGAGCTGGAGCCGGAAACATTTTATTTTTTCCTATGGGTCTTGGGTGTTTTTCTAATCGGGCAATGCGGAATGGCGAAAGGGAGAACAGGTTCCCGCATTGCTTTTTTGCTGGCGGGAATTTATATCGGAGCCATGGGCTTTCTTGATATTTCGGGCTGGCTGTTGTCTTTGTTTGCCGGCTGGCTCTGCATAAAAAAAGTGAAGAAAGAGGATGGGGAAGAGGAGGCGCGGAAAGAAAAGCGGCGGGACAGCGGCAAGGAACTTCTTTTCTGTCTGCTGGGAGCTGCGGGAGGCATGGCTTTCTGCCTCACATTGGATGCTGCGCTATCCGGTCTTTCATTGGAGAGTATATGGAATACATGGCTCGGATTGTATTCCTGGAGAGAAAATGCATGGATTCTGTCCTGGCCGGAAAGCGATCCGCTCATTGGATCGGCTCTTTGTTTTGGAAATATGCTTATGGCAGCCGGTTTCTGGTTCCGCAAAGAGCGGAGACAGGAGCCTGAGGTATGGATCCTTCTTTTGCTGGCGGCAGCCATATTCCATATAGGGCTTTCGGGTCCGTTTGGCTATCATATATTTTTTGCGTTCGCATGGGCCGTTCCGGCGGGATTGGGAATAGCTTCCATGGGCGTCTGCCGGGAACCGGGGCAGCCGGTGAAGGCAAAGGTACCGGATCTTGTTCTGGAAGACATGGATCAGGCGGACGAGGAAGAGGAGGAAAAGACGACAGGGGTGAAACTGATTGAAAATCCTCTCCCTCTTCCGAAAAAACATGTGCGGCGGGAAATGGATTTCGACCGGCTGGTGGAATGTGATAAAATGAAGTTTGATGTTCCGGTGGATGAATCGGACGATTTTGATATTTAATATTGTGTTCGCTTGTATAAAAACCGTATTACCATGCAAACTAAAGACTGAAATCATAATCATAAAATTTTGGCATGGAGGTTTGCATGGGAAATCAGAAATCAAAGAATACAAAAAATGCGGATACAAAGGAAAAGAACGAGGGGAAAAAGACAGAGGAGGAAAAACACAGGGAGGACCGGATCGAAAATACCGGCCAGGTTACGCTGGATAAGAACGATAAAAAACATAAAATCCATCTCATTACCATTATTGGAGAAGTGGAAGGACATGATAATCTGAACGGCACTTCCAAAACGACGAAATACGAGCATATCTTGCCGGAACTGGCGGCGATCGAAGACAGCTGCGAAGTGGATGGACTTCTGATCCTGCTCAACACCATGGGCGGGGATGTGGAAGCGGGGCTGGCCATTGCGGAGATGATAGCCTCTTTAAGCAAACCTACGGTGTCGCTGGTACTTGGAGGAAGCCATTCCATCGGCGTCCCGATCGCGGCAAGCACTGATTATTCCTATATTGTGCCTACGGGAACGATGGTGATCCATCCGGTGAGGATGAATGGCATGGTGATCGGCGTCCCGCAGACCTTTGACTATTTTAAGCAAATACAGAACCGGATCACGGGATTCGTATGCAGCCATTGCAAGATAAGCAAGGCGAGGCTGGAAGAGCTGATGATGGAGACCGGAGTACTGACAAAGGATGTGGGAACGATATTGGTAGGACAGGAAGCGGTCAACGAAGGAATTATCAACGAAGTGGGGGGAATCAAAGAGGCAATGCAGCATCTGCATGAAATGATTGGTGACAAGTAACCGACCAGATGCTATACTATATAAGTTAAAACAGGCGGATTCAGAAACGGAGGATGAGATATGGCATCCGGACAGAGGAAGAGAAGCGGATCAGGGCGGAAAAAAACGCCGGGAAGATCCGGGGCGGGCAGAAACGGCAGAAGAACCAGACAGGCCAAGCCCATAGACAGTGCAATTAAAAATGAAGCGGTACTGATTGGCGTATTTGCGCTGGCAGTTTTTTTATTCTTATGTAATTTTGGAATAGTAGGAACGGCAGGGAATATCATAAGCGATGTCATGTTCGGCTTGTTGGGTATTCCCGCCTATATTGCCCCCGTCCTGCTGTTCCTGGCGGTGGCTTTCGGCATTTCCAACAGGGGAAGCATGATCGCCGCAGGGAAGCTGGCGGCGGCAGTGATTTTGTTCCTGATTATCGGAATGGTATGTGATCTGGCGGCTGGGGCCTGGAATGAGAATTCCGTTTATCAGGTAAAGGAAATTTATGAAAGATGCAGCCAAAACCATAGCGGAGGCGGGGTGTTGGCTGGAACGCTGGCATTCCTCAGTTTCCGTTCCCTGTCCATGGTCGGCACTGTGCTTCTGCTGGTTGTGCTGACAGTAATCTGCCTCGTCATTTTGACCGAGAAATCTTTTGTCAGAGGGGTGAGGAACGGCGGACAAAAAGTTTACGAGAGGACAAGGGAGGAAACTTATGCCCGGAGAGAGCGGGCGCAGCAGAGGAGGCAGGAACAGCGGGAGATGCGCCGGAAGAGAGAAGAGAACAGGCGCATTATGGAAGAGGAAAAAGAAGACGAGAAGATACTCCGAATGGATAAAAAAGTGTCCGGCGTAATGTTGGATACAACGCTTTCCACAGAAAAGAAAAAACCGAAAAAAGAAGTGGAAAAGGGCGCTGTGACGATAGAAGAAGCGGAAGCTGCATCTGTCAGGGATGACATTCACGAGATTATACTGAATGATTTGGACGGAGACGGAGCGCAGACAGCAAATGTGGCCAGCGAAGCCAATGCTTTTATGGAAAATATTGCTGTCAGGAGTGTGGAAAGCAGCGCAGGACTCCATTCCAGCGAATATGACAGAATACATATTACGGCGAATGGGCGCACAGAGGGAATGGAGGAAGGAAGAAGGCAGGAGACGGAAGCTTACAGAATAGAACCGACGGAAATACCGACGGAAGTACCGACGGAAATACCGGTGGGAGAAGAGATAAGGGAGCGGAGTTCCAACAGGAATACAAGAATCAGGCCTGAGGCAAGGCTGCCGGAGAACGGCGCCAGGGCGGCGGACGAAAAGAAGACGCCGCAGGATATGGAAATACAGAATAAGAAAGAGGCAGTACCGAAAAAATATATGTTCCCTTCTTTAAATTTATTAAAAAAGGGGGAAAACAAGGGAAATGCTGCTTCTTCCATGCAATTAAAGGAAACGGCGATCCATTTGCAGAAGACGCTTGCCACTTTTGGGGTGAAAGTAACGATCACGGATATCAGCCAGGGGCCTACGGTTACGAGATATGAGCTGCAGCCGGAGCAGGGAGTGAAGGTGAGCAAGATCGTAGGACTGGCGGATGATATTAAACTGAATCTGGCGGCTACGGATATCAGAATCGAAGCCCCGATACCGGGAAAAGCGGCGGTGGGCATCGAGGTACCGAATAAAGAGAATTCGGCGGTGCCTCTCAGGGATTTGCTGGAGTCCGGGGAATTTCAGTCCTTTCCTTCCAACCTGTCTTTTGCAGTGGGCAAGGATATCGGAGGGAAAACAGTGGTGGCGGATATTGCGAAGATGCCCCATATGCTGATCGCAGGTTCCACCGGATCAGGAAAGTCCGTATGCATCAATACGCTGATTATGAGTATTTTATATAAAGCCCATCCTGATGATGTAAAGCTGATTATGGTGGACCCGAAGGTGGTGGAACTGAGCGTATATAACGGAATTCCCCATTTGCTGATCCCTGTGGTAACGGATCCGAAGAAAGCGGCGGCGGCCCTTCATTGGGGCGTGGCGGAGATGACGGAACGATACAAAAAATTTGCGGATTTTAACGTAAGAGATCTGAAAGGATATAATAAAGCAGTAGAATCCATGAAAGGAGGAGATGCTCCGGGGAAGATGCCGCAGATTGTTATTATCGTGGACGAACTTGCGGATCTTATGATGGTGTCTCCGGGGGAAGTGGAAGAATCCATTTGCCGTCTGGCCCAGTTGGCCAGGGCGGCGGGGATACACTTGATTATCGCCACCCAGCGGCCCTCGGTGGATGTTATCACCGGATTGATTAAGGCGAACATGCCGAGCCGCGTAGCCTTTGCCGTATCAAGCGGTGTGGATTCCCGTACCATATTGGATATGAACGGGGCGGAGAAGCTGCTTGGAAAGGGAGATATGCTCTTTTATCCCCAGGGCTATCCGAAACCGGCCAGGATACAGGGGGCATTTGTTTCTGATTCTGAGGTATCGGATGTAGTGGATTTCCTGAAAAATCAGGCCATCGGAAACATATACAGTGAAGACGTACAGGAGAAAATACAGACGATCGATGCAGGAGCCGGATCCGTTCCCGGAGGAAACAGCGAAGGAGGCGGACGGGATCAATATTTTACGGAGGCGGGAAGAATCATCATCGAGAAAGAGAAAGCGTCTATTGGTATGCTGCAAAGAGTGTTGAAGATCGGTTTTAACCGTGCGGCCCGCATTATGGATCAGCTATGCGAGGCAGGAGTCGTCGGCGAAGAGGAAGGAACGAAACCGAGAAAAGTCCTGATGAGTATGGAAGAATTTGAACAGCTGACAGAGGAAAGGGAATAAATTATGAAAACAGATATTCAGATTGCCCAGGAGGCGGTGATGGAGCCGATTACGGAAGTGGCGGCAAAGCTTGGGATCGATGCGGATGATTTGGAGTTGTACGGGAAATATAAGGCAAAGATTTCGGATTCGTATTTGGAAAAAAGAAAGGGCGATCCGGAAGGAAAGTTGATTCTTGTAACGGCGATCAATCCGACTCCGGCAGGAGAGGGAAAGACGACTACCAGCGTAGGGCTTGGCCAGGCGCTCGGGAAGATGGGAAAGAGAGCGGTCATCGCTTTGCGGGAACCTTCTCTTGGCCCCTGCTTTGGGTTGAAAGGCGGTGCGGCAGGGGGCGGTTATGCCCAAGCAGTACCGATGGAAGATCTGAATCTGCATTTTACCGGAGATTTTCATGCGATCACTTCTGCCAACAATTTGCTGGCCGCCATGCTGGATAATCATATTCAGCAGGGGAATACACTTGGCATAGATACCCGCCAGGTCGTATGGAAAAGATGCCTGGATATGAACGACAGAGTACTCCGCAATGTGGTGGTGGGACTTGGAAGCAAAATGGACGGTACGGTAAGGGAAGATCATTTTGTGATAACCGTGGCATCCGAGATCATGGCAGTGCTTTGCCTGGCGGAAGATATGGAAGATATGAAACAACGGCTGGGAAGAATGGTCGTTGCTTATAACTATGAGGGAAAGCCGGTGACTGCCGGCGATCTACAGGCAGTGGGCGCTATGGCGGCGCTCCTAAAAGATGCCTTGAAGCCCAATCTGATACAGACTTTGGAACATACGCCCGTTTTAGTACACGGAGGGCCTTTTGCAAATATCGCGCATGGCTGCAATTCCGTAAGGGCGACGAAAGCGGCTTTGAAGATGGCGGATTATGTCGTGACGGAAGCGGGATTTGGCGCGGATCTCGGCGCGGAGAAATTTTTCGATATTAAATGCCGCATCGGCGGGCTGAAAGCGGATGCCGCAGTTCTGGTAGCTACGGTGCGGGCTTTGAAATATAACGGCGGCGTGGCGAAGCAGGATCTTGGCAAGGAAAACCGGGAGGCTTTGGAGAAAGGGATTGCCAATCTGGAAAAGCATATAGAAAATTTACAGAAATACGGCGTACCGGTAATAGTGACGTTAAATTCTTTCCTGACAGATACCGGGGAGGAAATTGGGTTCGTAAGAGATTTTTGCGAAAAAAGAGGCTGTGAATTTGCCATTTCCCAAGTATGGGAAAAGGGCGGCGAGGGAGGTATTGCGCTGGCCGAAAAGGTATTGGAAACGTTGGAAAAGAAGGAAAGTAATTTCCATGTCTTATATGAGGATGCTCTTTCTTTACAGGAAAAGATAGAAACGGTAGCAAAAGAAATTTATGGAGCGGCCGGGGTGAGCTATGGGGCAGCGGCCCAAAAACAAATGAAACAGCTGGAATCTCTCGGCTTTGGAAATCTTCCGGTATGTATGGCAAAGACCCAGTATTCCTTATCGGATGATCCGGATCTTTTGGGAAGGCCGGAAGGATTTACGGTTAATGTGAGGGAGATGTACGTATCGGCAGGGGCAGGATTTGTGGTAGTATTGACGGGTGCTGTCATGACAATGCCGGGGCTGCCGAAGGAACCGGCGGCAGTGAGGATTGATGTAAGCGAGGATGGAGTAATCACCGGACTGTTTTAAGCGGAGAGCGTTGCGGAAGTAAAATCCAAGTTTGTGTCTGTGCGGCATCCACAAACTTGCGAATACGCTGCATCAATAAAGCTGAGGCAAAAGCCGCGCAGAAATGGAAAGAAAAAATGGCGAATATCATAGATGGGAAAAAAATATCGGCGCAGATAAAAGAAGAGCTGAAGGAAAAGGTAGCGGCAATGGGAGAAAAAGGCATAAAAACCACTCTTGCCGTTATACAGGTGGGAAAGGATCCGGCTTCCAGCGTATATGTAGGAAACAAAAAAAAGGCGTGTGCCTATATCGGCATCCGTTCCCTGGCCTATGAACTGGAGGAAGAAACCACGCAGGAAGAATTGCTTGCGCTTGTTGAGGAATTGAACGGGAGAGAAGATGTGAACGGGATATTGGTTCAGCTGCCGCTTCCGTCCCATATCGATGAAAATACGGTAATCGAAGCGATCCGGCCAGAAAAAGATGTGGATGGTTTTCATCCTGAGAGCGTGGGAAGGCTCTGTATCGGACAGCCGGGCTTCGTATCTTGTACACCGGCAGGAATCATACAGCTTCTGAAACGTTCCGGCATTGAGATCGCCGGAAAGGAATGCGTTGTGGTCGGCAGGAGCAATATTGTTGGAAAACCGATGGCATTATTGCTTTTGCGTGAAAACGGAACGGTTACAATAGCCCATTCTAAAACGAGAAATTTGAAAGAAGTGACGAAGCGGGCGGATATTTTGATCGTGGCTGTGGGAAAACCGAAAATGATTACGAAGGAATATGTAAAAGAGGGAGCTGTCGTTATTGATGTGGGTATTCACCGGAATGCGGAAAACAAGCTATGCGGCGATGTGGATTATGATGACGTTGCGCCGGTATGCAGCGCAATTACGCCTGTGCCGGGAGGGGTAGGACCTATGACGATAGCGATGCTGATGAATAACTGTGTGGAGATGTATTTATGAAATGTCCAAAATGCGGATATGAGTGGACAGAGGGCCACTTATATTGCGATAATTGCGGGGAAGAATTTCGCATCGTGCCGGATTTTGAGCCTGAAATCGAAAAAGAGATGAATGAGACATTGTCCACCCTTCTTGTAGAACTGGCGCAGGAAGAGATGCCCAAGCTGGAAGAAGCAAGAAAGGACAGTAAGAAGGGGCGGCTTGCCGGAAAAAAAAGAATAAGAAACGGATGGATCATAGCAGCTATTCTTTTCTGCATTTTTACGGCTGGCGTAGGAATTGGCGGAATTCACTGGTACAGGAATTATTCCGTACCCTATCAGATTGGGAAAGCAAAAGAATGCGCGAAGGCGGAAAGATATGTACAGGCAATCACCTATCTGGAAAAAGCACATGAACTGGATCAGGGAGACGGCGAGATTCTCTTTCTTATGGCCGATTATTACTATATTCAGGGAAAAGATGAGCCGGCGATTTATACGCTAATGGAAATAGTAAGGGAAGAAGAGCGCTATCCGGAGGAAGACCTGGAAAGGGCATATGACAAAATAATAGCCATATATAGCAAATTAGGAAATTATCAGGCGATCAACGAACTGCTGCTTCACTGCAGCGATGATAATATTGTGAATGCATTTCAGCAATTCATTGCAAAACCGCCGGAATTCAGCTTTGTGGGGGGAAATTATGAAGAAGTTCTGCCTTTAAAACTGAGTGCCAATACTTCCGGCAAGATATATTATACGCTGGATCAAAGTACACCGGATGAAAACAGCGAGGTATATACGGCTCCTATTTTCCTGGAAACAGGGGAGTATACGGTAAAGGCGTGTTTTATCAATGATTATGGCATTCGGAGCGAGGTCGTTACGAATACTTATACGATAGATGTGCTTGTTCCTGCTGCGCCGGAAGTATCCGTATACAGCGGGGATTATTACGAACCATATATGATCGCGGCAGAAGCGGCGGAAGATTGTACGATTTATTATACGACAGACGGCTCAGATCCGACGGCAGGCAGCATCCAGTATACTTCCGCCGTTCCGATGCCGTTGGGGAAATCGGTTTATAAGTTTATCGCAATAAGTGAGGAAGGAGTTGCCAGCGATGTCATTATTCGTAATTACCAGCTAAGGCTGCAAACGGATATTACGGTGGATATGGCAGTTTCCAATGTAGTTCAGGCGTTGATCCATGCGGATGTCCTGCTGGACGCGGAAGGAAATATGCGCGGAATGAGCGGACACAATGTGTATAAGCTGAATTCCGTGATGCGAATCGGTGAAAACGGGGATTATTACATTATTTATGAATATTATGAAGACGCAACCGGAATACAGACGAGGACGGAACGCATATACGGCGTGAATATCCAGGATGGAAAAGCTTGTCGCGTTACATATGACGAAGAGGGAAAAATCGTATTAGTGGATATTTAAGGAAGGAGGAATAAAATGTACAAGATTTTGGAGGTAAAAGAGCTGGCAGCGAATATTTACCTTATGGAGGTAGAAGCAAAGCGTATTGCGAAGCGGTGCGAGCCGGGGCAGTTTATTATTGTCAGGACAGATGAAGAGGGGGAAAGGATACCCCTGACAATCTGCGATTATGACAGGGAAAAAGGAACGGTAACGATCGTGTTCCAGACCGTGGGGGCAGGAACGGTAAGAATGGCGGAACTGAAGGCAGGGGATTGCTTCCATGATTTTGTGGGGCCTTTGGGCTGCCCTTCCGAGTTTGTACACGAATCATTGGAGGAATTGAAGAAAAAAAGTATTCTTTTCGTAGCAGGAGGCGTAGGCACAGCTCCCGTATATCCCCAGGTAAAGTGGCTGAAGGAAAAAGGAATAGAAGCGGATGTCATCGTGGGAGCAAAAACGAAGGATCTGCTGATTTTGGAAAAAGAAATGTCGGAAGTGGCCGGAAACCTTTATGTTACCACGGATGATGGTTCTTATGGCAGAAGCGGTATGGTGACGCAGACGATCAAAGATTTGGTGGAAGAGGGAAAGCATTATGACGTATGCGTAGCTATAGGCCCTATGATTATGATGAAATTTGTCTGCAAAATGACGGAGGAACTCGGGATAGCAACCGTAGTAAGCCTGAATCCTATTATGGTGGACGGCACCGGAATGTGCGGGGCATGCCGCGTGACAGTGGACGGGGAAGTGAAGTTCGCTTGTGTGGACGGGCCGGAATTTGATGGCCATAAGGTGGATTTTGACCAGGCGATGAAACGCCAGCAGATGTATAAGACAGCGGAAGGCAGGGCAGTTTTGAAGGAAAAAGAGGGCAGCACCCATCATGGCGGATGCGGTAACTGCGGTTGAGAGAAAGGCATGGTTATTAGTATGGACGTATTAAAGAAGGTACCTGTACGTGAACAGGATGCGAAAGTGCGCGCTGCCAATTTTGAGGAAGTGTGCCTTGGATACAATAAAGAAGAAGCGATGGAAGAAGCGGGCAGGTGCATTAATTGTAAAAATGCGCAGTGCGTGAAGGGATGTCCGGTAGCGATCGATATTCCCGGATTTATCGAAAAAGTAAAGGGAGGGGATATCGAGGCGGCATATCAGGTAATCAGTGAAGCCAGCGCCCTTCCGGCAGTATGCGGGCGAGTGTGTCCTCAGGAAAGCCAGTGCGAAGGAAAATGCATCCGCGGTATAAAAGGAGAACCCGTTTCCATTGGAAAGCTGGAGCGCTTTGTTGCAGACTGGGCCAGGGAAAACGGAATAAAACCGGTTGGTGCGGAAAAGAAAAACGGCAAAAAAGTAGCCGTGATCGGTTCCGGTCCGGCAGGACTTACCTGTGCGGGAGACTTGGCAAAGATGGGATATGAGGTGACGATCTTTGAGGCTTTGCATGAGCCTGGCGGCGTATTGGTTTATGGGATTCCGGAATTCCGTCTTCCTAAAGAGGATGTGGTTGCCAAAGAGATTGAAAACGTAAAATCTTTAGGAGTGACGATAGAAACAAACGTAGTGGTAGGCAAATCGGTAACGATTGACGAACTGCTGGAAGAGGAAGGCTTTGACGCGGTATTTATCGGTTCCGGCGCAGGATTGCCCAAATTTATGGGCATACCGGGAGAACAGGCTAACGGAGTATTTTCTGCCAATGAATATTTGACGAGAAGCAATTTAATGAAAGCGTTTCAGGAGGAAGCTTCCACTCCCATTATGAGAGGAAAAAAAGTGGCGGTCGTGGGCGGCGGCAATGTAGCGATGGATGCGGCGAGAACCGCGCTGCGCCTTGGCGCGGAAGTGCATATCGTATATAGAAGAAGCGAAGAAGAACTCCCGGCAAGGGTGGAGGAAGTTCACCACGCAAAAGAAGAAGGTATCATTTTTGACCTTCTGACAAATCCGGTGGAGATTCTTGCCGACGAAAACGGATGGGTATGCGGCATGAAATGTGTCAGGATGGAACTGGGCGAGCCGGATGAATCCGGAAGAAGAAGGCCGGTAGTAAAACCGGATTCGGAATTTATTATCGAGGCGGATACGGTCATTATGTCTCTGGGGACCTCTCCC
>OFFB01001366.1_pt1 | contig 14918 bp, 10 predicted proteins | sample 1521281 | NCBI WGS metagenome assembly OFFB01 (sample SAMEA3504109, study PRJEB24116) | mouse gut metagenome | biome: mouse gut; feature: mouse-associated habitat; material: faeces | place: Denmark | collected 2011
AGACGCACTGCGTGATGGTGCGCTTCGATGATGTGGAATGGAACAGGTTCCTGACAATGTACGAGGAATCGAACGTGTACGCGAAAGCCGTCTTTCTCAAGGCGTACTTCTTCGGGCAGAAGTTCAAGGTGCTGAAGGTGGACAAGACGCTGGTGGACTACTACACCAAGCTGTCGGATTTCCATGCCCAGTTCCGTGCCATCGGCACGAACTACAATCAGGTTGTCAAGGAACTGCGCATCCACTTCTCGGAGAAGAAGGCGATGGCGTTGCTCTACAAGCTGGAGAAGTGTACCATCGACCTTGTGAAACTGAGCCGGGAGATTGTGGAACTTTCAAGGGCGTTAGAGAAGTGTTACCAATCCAAATCGGACTGATATGGCATCGGTCAAGGTCAAGTTTCGCCCATCCACCATAGGCGGCAAGGAGGGCACAATCTACTATCAGGTGATTCATAACCGTGTGGTCAGGCAGATATATACCGACTATAAACTTTTCGCTTCGGAATGGCAGTCCCATTCCGAAGCGGTCATACTGTATCGTGTTCCGAATAAGCAAGAGCGGAACAACCATTTGCTTTCGATAAGCTCACGCATCAGATGGGATAAGGACAGGTTAAACAAGATTATACAGACCTTATCCCAATCCGGCACATTTGTGACGGATGATGTAGTCGTGCGCTTTCAGGACAACAGGCAGGAGCCATCGTTTAACAACTATATCCGCCAGCAGATTGCCAGATTGAAACGCTTGGGGAAGGTACGCACCTCGGAAACCTATACGGCAGCACTCCGAAGTTTCAGCGGTTTTATGGATGACAAAGAGGTCTTGTTTGACCAGATTAACGCTGACCTGATAGCGGAATATGAGGCTTATCTAAAAGGCAGAGGCAACTCGCCCAATACCATCTCGTTCTATATGCGTATCCTGAAAGCGGTTTATAACCGTGCCACTGAAGACGGATTGACCGAACAACGGCATCCGTTCAAGTCTGTCTATACGGGAGTGGAGAAAACTTTGAAGCGAGCCATATCGCTTGGCGACCTTAAATGCATCAAAGGGCTGGATTTGTCGTTGAAGCCAAACCTTGACTTTGCCCGTGATATGTTCCTATTCTGTTTCTACACAAGGGGTATGTCGTTCATTGATATGGCTTATCTGAGGAAGAAGGACTTGCAGAACGGCATTCTTTCCTACCGCAGACGCAAAACCGGGCAGCAGTTGTTCATCAAATGGGAAAGATGTATGCAGGAGATTGTTGACAAATATCCCGTAAACGAAACCGAATACCTTTTGCCAATCATCACAAAAAGAGGTGAAGATTATCGAAAACAATACGCCAACGAGCTTCATCGGGTGAACCATTTGCTGAAAAAAATCGGAAAACAGCTGGACTTGCCGATACCTTTGACGATGTATGTCGGGCGGCATTCGTGGGCAAGTATTGCGAAAAGCCGCAATGTGCCTATCTCTGTCATTAGCGAGGGAATGGGGCATGATTCGGAGAACACCACGCAAATCTATCTTGCTTCGCTGGATACCTCAGTAGTGGATAAAGCCAATAAAAAAATACTGGATTTGCTGTGAAGCCGTGAATGTTTTGCGAATCTGCCCAACGCTTGCCAAGAGACGGATATTATAATGCAAAATTACGCAAAATAATGATTCTTAAGTCATAAAACGCTGAAAATCTTACTTGTTGTCACGCTTTTTGTTTTGCGAGAAATACCAGATGTTTTGCGAAATCAGCTATAAAAAAGGAAAACACAACTCTATATCAACGATATAGGGTAACTCGTCCGTCTCTTGGCAAGAGATGGTAGTATAAATGGATATTTTAGACAATGATTAAACTTATAAAACATAACCCATATCGTACTTTAGGGGTGTTATCAAACACCCCTTTAAGGGAACGCATCGCCAACCAAAACAAGCTCAATGCTTTTGCTAAGATTGGTAAGTCGGTTATATTCCCTTATGATTTCGATGGAATTATAGAGGAAGTACCTCTAAGAACTCCAGAAAACATCGCAGCAGCTATCACAGCAATTAACCTTGACAGCTATCAACTGAAACACTCCTTGTTTTGGTTTATAAATGCGTCTCCAATAGATGGAGTAGCATTGAAATACTTACAGTCTAAAGATATTATCAAGGCTAAAGAGTTATTCCAAAAGAGAGAGTCATTCTCGTCTTTAATCAATCTCGGAGTACTTGCGTTTATTGAGGGTAATTTTGCAGAAGGTTATGCAAATATTTCAAAGGTGATTCATAACGAATCTTATAGAGTCGATTTGCTTGAAACACTTGGCCTGCAAAATATTACCTTGTCAGAAAATGAGATAGCGGAAATGTTCATTGCCGACTTACTCACGGAGATACCGGCTACAAAATTATTATCAGCTGTAAACAATTCTTCGGACAAAGCGATTATCAGCGAAAAAGCAGTTAATGAACCTATCGCAGAGATTAATGCTGCAATATCTGCCGCCAAGTCAATAAATTCCAAAGATGCCAATGCAAATCTCACCGCAGGAATGGTGTTGATGAATTCAACAAAAACAGCACTCAAACAAGTGAGAGATATTGTTGGTGTAACTAGTACGAAATATCAGATGGTAGCAGATAATCTTGCCAAACAAATACTCCAGTGTGGTATCAACTACTACAATAATGCCTCTGATGATGATGTAGAAAGCCCTCGAAAAGCAATGCCCCTTCAAGCATATGCCTTACAAATTGCAATAGGACAGCTCACCAAGGATAGATGTCAAGAGAACTATGATATTTTGAAAAAGGCAGTTGATGATATGCCTCCAGCAGAAGTTGCCATAGAAACCCGTAAAGTCAAAGAGGAACTTCGCCGTTTTTGCCAGCAACCTGATAAAATTTCACATTCAATAACGCTGCTTAATAACACCAAACCACTGCTTCAGACAATAAAGGCTAAAATTGGTACGGCCAATACGTTCTATATGTCGCTTTCTACTCAGGTTGTAGGAAATGCTTTATACAATCTCATCGAAGAGGTAAACACGGCACAAAATTATTTTAGCGCTGTAGTAAAGGTTATAAAAGAAAGTGGAATAGATCCAAAACTATTAAATTATTTAGATGATGAGCATTCACCAACGAAAATTATAGATAGTAAGGTAAAACCAGTTCTACGTGAAGCATGGAAAGCAACTACAATTATGGATGGATTTGACATGGAGACTGATTTCCGCACAAAGCGATATATTCCCAATAGAAGTTCACTCAAAGAAATGTGCGAAACTCTTCATATCTCCACGTCTTCTTCGAGTTACCAGTCTTCCTCTCGTGCATCCACAACCACCACGAGGACAACAACGCCGCCACGTACTACGCCCCCATCTTCTTCAACGTCATCATCTGATGATGAACTACCAGTAGGGTGCTGGGTGGTTATTATAATAGCAATCATAATATTTTTAGCAAACGTTTTAGGATGACAAAAATTACTACATTATTATTTGCGCTCACAATTCAAGTTGCCGTAAGTGCAAATGCTAACGATTCGCTTCGTCATTGCTATCAGCAATTGGACATTGCGAATTCAGGTATTCAAACTCTCAAAACGGAGAATCGTGAGCTTAAAGCTAAAATCAGGACTTTGAATAAAACAATTGATACTCAAAAGACTGAAACAGACTCTCTCAAAGGTGAACTGACCGCAGCAAAAAATGACATCACAGCTCTTGCTGATAGTCTTAATGTCAACATCTCAAACACTCGTTCTGAACTTCAAGCAAGTTCAAACACTCTCAATCAAACGATTCGCGAAAAATCACAAACTGGTCTATGGATTATCATTGTGATTGCACTGATTTTCATTATACTGGCATTCATATTTGGAAAAGCAATAGCGAAACGTAAAAACGAGGTGGAAAATCTATCTGCCAAGGCCGACAAACTCAACGAGGAAATAGTCTACAGACTGTCTACTGAAATGAATGACATACAAGTTATTTCTAAACAAATTGGGGCACTTGTATCTGCACCGGGAGTTAATACCGAAAGTGAACAGAAGTTGATTACCACTCTTGCTGACCGTATCACTTTTATGGAGATGACACTATACAAAATGGATAACTCTGTAAGAGGTCATAAACAGCTTTCCAAGTCAATCAAGCAAATGAAAGACAATCTGCTTGTCAATGGATATGAGCTTGTAGATATGCTTGGTAAAGACTATCATGAGGGTATGAAGGTTACAGCAAATTTTGTTGAAGATGAGGAACTACCAGAAGGCAAGCAAATAATCACGGGCATCATCAAGCCTCAAATCAATTACAAAGGCAAGATGATTCAATCAGCTCAAATCACAGTAAGTCAAAACATTTAAAAATATATTCAACATGGCTCAAGCTAAAATGAAATTCGGGATTGACCTTGGTACAACCAATTCCGCAATTTGTAAAATGGAGAGTGGCGAGCCTGTCATTAAAAAGACAGACACGTTGAAAGACACTTTGCCATCGTGCGTATCTTTTACCAAAAAGAAAATTGCAAAAGTAGGAGATAGTGCCTATAACGACCTCCGCCAAGACAAATCACGTGCCACGAAAAAATGGTCTAATGACCGCGAAAACGTATTCATTGAGTTTAAACGAAATATGGGTACGGACAAATCGTATGAGAGTTCTAATATGGGAGAAACTTTTTCTCCGGAGCAACTTTCTGCCGAAGTTTTGAAGGCTCTCAAATCGTTTATCGGTGATGAAAATATTACATCCGCTGTTATCACAATCCCTGCCAAATTTAAAGCAGACCAAATCGCAGCTACTAAACGTGCTGCTCAAAAGGCTGGTATTGAACATTGCGAACTTCTCCAAGAGCCGATTGCCGCATCTATGGCGTATGGTCTGAGCGCATCCAACAAAAATGGTCAATGGCTTGTGTTCGATTTTGGAGGCGGCACATTTGATGTTGCACTTATCAAGGTAGAGGATGGCATCATGCAAGTTAAGGACACCGAAGGAGACAATTACCTCGGCGGCAAAAACCTTGACTATGCAATCGTTGATAGCATTATCATTCCTTACCTAAAAGAGAATTACTCTATCACAAACATTATGGAGAATGAAACCACAAGAAACATTCTTCGTGATGCCATGAAGTTCTATGCTGAACAAGCGAAAAATCAACTGTCATTCAAACCACAAGCTGACATAACCTCTCAACTTGATGAGTTTGGCGAAGATGATGAGGGGGAGGAAATAGAACTCGACATGGTTATCACTCAAGAGCAGCTTGCATCTGTACTCACACTCGTGTTTCAAAAGGCAATCGACATTACCAAGCAGCTTCTTAAACGTAATGGTTTGTCCGGAAGCGACCTTGACAAACTGATTCTTGTAGGTGGACCAACTTATTCTCCAGTTCTTCGTGAGATGCTACGCAAACAAGTCACGCCCGATGTTGATACCGACATTGACCCCATGACAGCTGTTGCAAAAGGGGCGGCACTGTTTGCTTCCGGTATAGATAGTGATGTCAAAGAAGAGTTAGCCATCGGTACTGTTGCACTCACACTTTCTTATGAAGCAAATTCGGTTCAACCAATCGAATTTGTAACCGTACAACTATCAAAAGAGGAATGTTCCGGTTATATTCCATCCAAACTGTTTGTAGAACTTGTACGTAGCGACAACGGTTGGTCAAGCGGAAAAGTCGAAATCAATGAGATAGGTGATGTCATAGAGTGTCAACTCATGGAAGGCAAAAATAATGCGTTTGCTGTCAACGCTTATGACGAAAAAGGGACAACTATCCCTTGCTTTCCTAAAGAGATAAATATCATGCAGGGTATTGTTGTCGGCAATGCTGTTTTGCCTTACAATATCTCAATTGAGGCTCACGATAGTGGTCTCGAAAAGAATGTGGTAAAGTCGGTAAAAGGTCTTGAAAAGAACCAGCAGCTTCCAGCTGTCGGTACACTCAATGGACTTAAGACTCGTAATCAATTGCGTCCCGGCATGACTGAGGACACTTTGGTGATACCCATCTATCAAAGTGAACACAACGCAGACGGCACATCTGCGATTCATAACGACCATGTCTTTGATGTAGTCATAACAGGCGATGAGATTGGACAAATAATCCCTGTTGGAAGTGATGTTGACATCACTATCAAGGTGAATCGTTCGCAAATGTTGAAACTAGAAGCATTCTTTTCCTTCAGTGGAGATACCGTGGAAAAAGATGTAAAAATCGAAGCTCGCTCGGTTATTACATCTCATGAACTGGAAAGGCTCAAAGACTCTGCGAACTTAAAACTCCATGCCCTTAAATCTTCTTCTGCAATTAAGGATTCTGAGACAGCAGAAGCAGAAAAACTCATCAATGAGGTTAACGACCGTTTCGACGGTGAAAAAAGCTCCGAAGATGGTAGGATGCATCTTCAGGCTGACATTCGCCGTGCTTTCCTGAAAATGGAAGAAGTCGAGCAAGGGCATGAATGGGATTCCATTGAAGCTGAAATCAGGGAAGAATTCGACCGCCTTGAAAAAGGGAATAATGAGCTTGGCAACAAATATGACCAACAGGTAGCCGCTGTTCGTTCACAGGTCGATTCCGTTATCCGTTCAAAGGATGTTCGTCAAGGACGAATAGTTCTTGATGATATTAACAGCTTGTTTGTTGCAGTGACACTCATCTATCAGTTAATGGGTTTCATTGACTTCCACCTTCGTAACTTTAATACCATACAATGGAAAGATGCGACCAGAGCACGTCAACTTCTGCAACAAGGTAAGGAAATTGCTAATACCAATCCGTCCGAAAGTTCACTTCATCCCATCGTACGTTCGGTCATAGATTTGATGATTGAACCACCAACAAGTGGTCCCGGCGTTAGCTTCTAAAGTGTATGGAAAAGATATGGAAAACGGAGCAACTTGAGAAAATAGCTGCTAATACATCAATATTTAAGCACATTCCCGCAGAAATCGGGAATGTGCTATACTGCGATACCAATCAGCCTGAAACCGTAAAGTTAAGTGACAAGGAATCTAAAAAAAGAAAGGTTATTGCTATTTCAATTTGTAGCATAATTTTATTATTGTATTGGTCTTTTTTTTATGAGCACTATATATGGGGAGCTATAATTACAGTGATAGCTCTGTTGGTTACTATTGGAGTTTGTGATACCACTTTTTCGGGTACAGATTACTTTGTAGGTAATAAAGGATTTGCTACCGTATCGTTTGTAGATTCAAGAGACAACATTACATCTTCCAATGTTTATCTTTTCAAGGACATGGAGTATCTCTTTACTGGCGAAACCATCGTAAAAACGAATTATACCTATAGTAATACTCAATATTACTTTTCAATATTCGGTAAAGAAGATAAGGAGACCCATCAATTCAACAGAATATTTTTTGCCGAGGGTTCTTATGATGATAAACATCCAAAAGACCCAATGAATCCTAATGGTGCAAATGAAGAATACAGTATGATGAAAATGGTAGAAAAGGTATGGACAACCCACTTCGTACTTGAACATTCCCAAGATGGGAAGGTCAAATTCGGTATTCTCAATGAAGAAACTTTATACTCTGATGCGTTATCTATTTCTCGTAATGAAGTAGATGTGTATGGGACAATATATAATCCTTCAAATACCAAAAATATCTATACATCTAATGGAAACTTGGTCATTGAACACATTAATCATTCGAAGAAATTTTTCGGCTTTATTGAAAAAGGAAATATTAGCAGTATTCCGTTGTCCTCATTAGGGAATCGTCAGGCATTTTTGATTTTTTTTGACAGGCTTTATAGAGGATAGTATGTTTACACTTGCGAAGAGACAACAATTAGGTAACTACATAATCACCTTTCAAGTCAAAGAAGGTGATTATGCAGAAACCTATCGCGTGAAAGACGCTGATGGGAAAAATCGCTTTCTCAAACTCATCAACTGCGCCAAACTACATCGTACTCAATTTGATGCAAACGGTAATATATTGGAGGTGCAGATTGCAAAGACACTTAATCATCCTAATGTCGTCAAATACCACGATAACGGTGAGGTCGTTTTAGATGGTCGCAAATTTGCTTATATCGTATTCGATTATATCAGTGGTGAAACGGCTTCACAGTACATTGCTCGTGAAGGGAGTCTTAGTGTATATGATGCAAAGACTATCGTATTAGGCATCCTTAATGGCATTAAATTCCTTCATACGCAACAAGAGCCGATTATGCACAACGATTTGACTATCCAAAACATCATGCTGGATATGTCGAAAGGTACTAACGTACCTCGCATTATTGACTTCGGCTATGCTCGTTACCTATCACAAGGTTCTTCTTCCTTTAATAAAAACGGGTTATCTCCTTTTTATTTGGCACCCGAAGCATTGAATGGTGTGTTTTCGGTAAAGTCAGACATCTTCTCAAGCGGTGCGATACTTTATAATCTTATATTTGGTATACCACCATATTTTGTTGACTTGTCAGATTGCAAGAATGATGCTACTGCTCAACGCGAAAAGATTGATGCTCAAAGAGAATTGCCGCTTCATATTCCCGATAACGATAAATTTGAGCTTGATGAACAAATTATGAATATAATGCGGAAAGCCCTTGCATCTGACATTGAGGAGAGATTTGAATCGGCAGATGAGTTTATTCGGGCTTTGAATGGCGATATAAAAATCGCTCGTATTGACAATCAAAAGAAAGCCAAAAGTGGGAAGACTCCTACAAAGAAAGTTTCGTATTCAGTGCCAAAAGGGAAAGGCTTTTCCGCCATTGCTGGGATGGAAGAACTGAAAGAGCAAATGCGCGTAGAAGTGATAGACGCTCTTAATTCGCCAGAGGAGTATGCGAAATATGGCTTGACAATTCCTAATGGGATGCTTTTATACGGTCCTCCCGGATGTGGTAAAACCTTTTTTGCAAAGCATTTTGCTGAAGAAGTCGGTTTTAATTTCATGCTAATCAAGCCAAGTTCTCTCAAAAGCCGCTTCGTAAATGCGACTCAGGAGAATATTGCTCAGATGTTCAAAGATGCTGAAGAAAATGCACCTACCATCATTTTCATTGATGAAATGAATGAATTGGTACCTAACTGTGACAGCGATGTACACGAGATGGCGCGTAGTGCTGTCAATGAAATGCTTGCTCAAATGGATAGAACAGGAGAACGTGGTGTATTTATTATTGGGGCAACTAATTATCCAGATATGATCGACCCTGCGATACTTAGGGCTGGTCGTCTTGATAAAAAATATTATATTGGCACTCCTGATTTCAAGGCTCGTTCCTTAATGTTTGAACTTTACCTGAAATCAAGACCGTATGATTTCGGTTTAGATTATGAAAAGCTTGCCCAACTGACAGAAAATTATGTTTCTGCAGACTTGGAAATGATAGTCAATGACGCTTCACGAATAGCTCTGCGACAAAAATCAAGAATTACAATGGTTATTCTTGAAGATGTTATTAGTAAAACCAAACCGTCATTGACAAAATCCGAACTTGACAAATATTTAAGGATAAAAGCGGCAATGGCTGGTGAACAAATACAACAATCACGCCGAAGAATCGGTTTCTAAATAAAAATGCTACGAATATGAAAACAAATGAATTATATCTCAAAACATTGTTCTGTTGCTGTGCTTGTGATGGAGAAATCGCACAAGAAGAAGTGGATATGATTAAAGAATTAACCGAAAATAGTACTCTTTTTCAGGAGATTCAAGTAGAATACTCAATTAATGAGTATGTCAATCAGATTAATAGTCAAGGAAAAGCCTTTTTGAAAGATTACCTTAGTGAACTTTCAAATACAGTTCTTTCCGATGATGAACAAATCACACTAATTGACCTTGCCATAAAAATGATAGAAGCAGATAAGCAAGTCCTTTATTCAGAGGTTAAATTTTTCAAGAAAATCCGAAGCCGAATAACTGTAAGCGATGAACAGATTCTATTAAAATTATCTGGCATAGAAGATTATTTACAACCTGACATTTGCGCTGAAAATAAAGATTTCGAAGATGTTGGAGGATTTAAACAAATATCTTTCTAATAATATGGGTGAATGTAAACCATTGATTCAAGTTCAGACTTGCGCAACAAAAAGAGTTGATAGGGAAATTCATCATTCCGTGGTAGGGAGATGTAGAGGGCGGAACTGAAATCACGCAGATATTACAGCCCATACCTCTATTCTCGAAAATCAAGTAAAATAACTGGGGCAAGAAGAAACAGACTGTCATTGCAAAACTGAAAGCATTCTTCGATAGGTTCTTTGATATTTCGAGAGGAACATTCAATGTTGTGAACTGAATATTCCGTCTAATGCTGCATTGTTCAAAATCATAAACGGGTAAAAAATAGAAAGATACATGTGGAATTTTCTGTCTTTTTTGTAACTTTGCAAAAAAGACAAATTATGAATACCTCATTTTGGGAGTCAAATTTATTTCAAACGCTCGTGCTGATTGTTACCATTGGGGCAACAATCGGCATCGCATTATGGCAGTTTTATGCCCATAAGCGAAAGGAATTGAGAAACGCAGTGTCAATCTTGTTGCTTCAGATAAATGACATTGAGAAAAACATTGAGTATATATTATCTGAAGGGCTTATAAACGGCTGCATCCAAGAAGTACCGATTCATTACTCTACTATAATTTTTGAAGAAAATCAGTGGAATAAATACGCTCACAGTGTTGTCGGGCACATATCTCAGGAGGCATTTGAAAAAATTGATACCTTTTTTAAGGTTGCCCAAAGAATACGTGAACAACAGATTTATATCAAACAAAAAATACAATTGTCAACAGAAAATAAAGCCTATTATTACTATAGTGCTGTGTATAACCAGATAGTTATTACAGGTCAACCGCTACAAAACATTCAATCAATTGTCGACAGGTTCAATGAGTCGATAGTGCCATCGTATATTCAGAAAGAATTGGCTTTGGGATTGGAGAAGACCTTGAAGCAATATCATAAATTGTCAGATGGTATCGCTTATACGGAATTAGTCAAACTAAAGCAGTGATATATTGAAAATATTTGCTAACTTTGTAATTAGGAAAAGCGTTCTTTTGAATTACTGCAAAACGAGGTGAAATACAGAATTTTGCTGGTTTCTAAATCGTTACCTATTAAGCTGCGAAAAATTGCAAGTGCTTGAATTTTAACAAGAAAGAAAATTCGCCATGTCTTGCACAATGCCACGTTATATGTTTTTCAATCCCTGCTCGGGCTGTCCAATGCCTCAACGCTTTCAAGCACATATTGTGTGAGGGCAAAGGAAATATAACCTCATCGCGGTTGCCCTCGCCTATCAATTTCAACAACCCATCATTGAGTGGTATTACAACGCTGCTCGCGCTGCTGTGTCCTTTGGTCTTGGCTTGTTCAAATTTCAACAGGCGGTTGGCATAGTCCACGTTTGCAAATGTGAGGTCTTTAACATCACACCACCTCAACCCACAATAGAGGCAAAAGATAAAAGCGCGTCTAATATTGACGCTCTCACCGTGATAGTGGGTACTTATTAGGCACTTAATCTCATCCATACTCAACACGTCTTTTTTGAGTGAGCCGTTATCAATCTTAATCACAACGCCATTACAGGGGTTTTTCCTCATCACATCTTTTTCAACAGCCGCTTTAATGATTTTTTTAAAACGTGCATAGAGGGTGTGTGCGCCCTCGCCTACAAAGCGGTGTTGCAGATACTCTGTAAAAGCCACAATCATATCTTTGCTAATCTGCTCGGGCTTTACTCTCTTGGAAAATTTGCTATACTCGGGTGTGGCGTTGAGGAAATCAATAAAGCAATCGTGAGCGCGTTTAATGTGGCGTTTATCACCCTTTGTGTATGCCTCATAATATGCCCACATCCAATCAAGGAAATTTATATCTTTATCCTTTTTCAGTCGGTAGCCCTCAACATCATTCAAAAGCTGTTGCCCTCGCTCAAATCTTATCTTTTTAGCGAGTTCCAATGTTTCTTTGTTCTGCTGTCGCTCTATCGGGGTTCTCGGGGCTTGCCATAGGTAGAGGCTCAAATACTCGCGCTTGTTGTTGACGCGCTTATATTCTTTGCCTGTCTTACTGCTCACCGCCATATCATAGCCCAAATAAAAATCCAAAAACAGGCTCTCGCGGCCATCGCTCAACACCTTTGCCCCCAACTTTGGGTTGTCGGTGCTGTCGGTGCTGATTATATAAGTGTTGTCGGCTCGGTAATTCTTTTTGAGTGCCATTTTCTTTTGCTCTTTGTTTCCTTTGCTTGCAAAGATAGCAATTATTTTTTTACTCGGGTATAAACAGGGTATAAACTTTTAGCAAAATAAGGGCTTATTTTTGTAGTCAAGAGAAAATAATAAAACGATAACACGCTGATTTATTGGGTTATTAATTTCTCTTGTTTTCCTTTGAAAACTCGGGTTTGTGCCTGTTCTGGGCACCCTAAGAAATCGCAAGTGATTAAAATTCAATCACTTGCGATTCTCAGTTTCAACCGGATCAGCTGCAAAAGCCGGTTGAATTGTTAAAAATTTCAGGCGGTTTTGATGCACTCTATCGGGATGCCACTTGTCCATCGGGGTATGTTCCTTTTCAGGATAGCCAACAGGTATAAGATTGAATGGTATAAGATTGTCCGGGAGATTAAGGATGGTTTTGACTGGAGCTATCCGTTCCTCGTGGGGATAGATGCAGGCCCACACTCCGCCAAGACCGATGGCATGGGCTGCAAGAAGAATATTTTCCGATGCCGCAGAAAGATCTTGCTCCCATAGCACATTGTCCATTCCGTCAAGGAATCTATCCTTGTTGCCGCATACAACAATGGCAACCGGAGCTTGCGCCGTCATTTTAGCGTATGGCAAGGCTTCGGCAAGCTTAGTCAACAGTTCCGGGTCATCTACCACTATAAACTCCCACGGCTGTTTGTTCACGCCGGTCGGTGCGCTCATTGCGGCATGTAATATTGCCGAGACTTGCTCGGAAGATACAGGCTTATCCAGATATCTCCTTACACTCACACGTCTTATGACATTCATATAGGCATCATTACCCTCATATTCCTTGGGGATTGTGTTCATTATTTCCATCACTTCTTATTTTGTTTTAACTACGTTCTTTCTTCTTGAAAAACATATACTTTCGTCGTTCTACTACTTGTCGAGAGTCGGAGCCGTTATTCCAAAGACATTCATCACAGGGCCTACCCTTTTTCGAGGACATCGGCATCTGGCTCGCTAAGAAGATTATTCATATTCCGAATGCAGTGAATATCTTCACGCAAGAAGGTTCTAAATGTTAGGGTGCAATAAGTTTAAATCAGTTTATGGTAAAAACATTTTTCTAACATAAAAAGTTGACGGACGCTCATATACTTCGCTGTCAATTCATAAAGTTCCGGTCCTTGAGAGCGGATAAAGGGAGGTTATTGCTTTATCTATACCCATCTATCTTGAGGAGGGGGAATAGGGATTGGGAGTGTCGGGGCGAAAAAGGTGGATTATTTATCGAGGTTCTTTCCGAAGACATTGCGGAGAGTGTAGCCGATGTCGTTCATCATGGACATTATGGGCGTGAGCAGCGGCCGTATTGGGGTGTCGGCTCGGGGCGTAAATATTCTCAGGCTCGATGGCTTACATTCGATTGAAAGGGAGGTCCCCATCTCCATCGGTTCGCCATCGACATGTACGGCACCGGAATTCTTGCGTTCAATAGAGAGCGAACGGGCACGGAAAGTGTGAATCAGCATATTATGGTCGATGGATCCTGACATCAGGTCAAGGCCGACCAATGCCGTTGAAAGCAGGTTGCCATAATGTATTATGGTAACATCAAGCAGTCCGTCTGTTATCGATGCCTGAGGCGCAATGTAGGCGTTGTTGCCATACTGAGACGCGTTGCAGACAGCCACAACGAAGGCCCGGTCCGTTATCACGCGGCCGTTAGCGGTGATGACGTATTCATCAGGCTTATAACTGATATACTCACGGAAAGTGTTGGATATATATGTCAGTTTCCCGCGATGCTTGGACTCGGCGAATTTATGACTGACGGTCGCGTCAAACCCCATTCCGAACGTACAGAAAAAATTCAGTCCGTTGACAACTCCGTGGTCACAAAGTTCCGTTCTTCCTTCGGCTATTATTTCAAGTGCGGCGCGGATATCAACCGGGATTCCGAGATGGCGAGCAAGTCCGTTGCCCGACCCGCAGGGAATAATTCCGAATGCCGTTCCCGTGTCACACAGCGCATTGGCCGTTTCATTCACCGTCCCGTCGCCGCCGGCGGCTATGACCATGTCGAATCCTTCGTCAACTCCTTCACGCGCCAGACGTGTGGCATCGCCCGCACATGTCGTGCGCCTGGGCGTCACCTCTATTCCATGCCGCCCCAGATGTGAGACAACTTTCTCCTCAAGTCCTTCCTTGCGTGAAGTCCCGGAGATCGGATTGACAATAAGAAGAGCACGCCTTTCCGCCATAGATTCTTTTTTGAATTATATATTTCATGCAAAATTAAAAAAAAGGATGAATTTAACATTGTTATAAATGTTAAATAGGAAATAACAGTGCAATTTAAGTTATGACTGGTGGGACGAATTGGGATTTCGGAGAAGGACGGGTCGGACTGAGTCAGACGGAGTCGGACGGAGTCAGGATTGCGCTTTTACGCCGCTAAGCGATAGAGGATTAGACCGATTAGCCGAATTAGGCGGATCGGAGCGCGGTAGGACGGGTCAGACAGTGTCGGACCGGTCGGACCGAAATAGCGGGGGGCCGAAATGTCAATGTTCTCTTTGCCATGATTGCATCCGAAATAAAGTTAGTCAAATGGGACTAATTGGACTAATTGGGAAGCCGGATGGAGGGGCGGTCATGGCGCCGCTTAGAAGA
>OFFB01001380.1_pt1 | contig 14814 bp, 13 predicted proteins | sample 1521281 | NCBI WGS metagenome assembly OFFB01 (sample SAMEA3504109, study PRJEB24116) | mouse gut metagenome | biome: mouse gut; feature: mouse-associated habitat; material: faeces | place: Denmark | collected 2011
AGGACAAGCGGAAAAGGCGTGTCTATGTGCTGACCAACTATGGCAGCACCCATGAGCAGGACTTATACCGCATTTATACCCTGCGTGATATGGGATATGACCCGTATGTGATGATGTACGAAAAACCCACCGCACCGGAAGAAACACGGAAGATGCAGAGATGGGTAAATAATAAACGGCTGTTCTATTCTGTAAAGGATTTTAAGGACTATGATCCGGGCGATTACAGAAAAAGGGCAGCTATTTTATGTTGAGAGGATGGGGATGTATAAAAATCTACTATTTTGTCTGCTGGAAGGAGGTGAAAGAGGGATATGGATAAAGATACTGCAGCCATGTACGAAACGGAAAAAGCCACGTTATATCACGCCGATTTTTTGAATATTGCAGACGGCTTTGCAGATGGCAGCATTGATCTGGTCTTTACTGACCCGCCTTTTGAACTGGCAGGCGGTGGGATGAAAAACGGGAAGCTGAATTATGAGAATGGAGAAATATTCAGGAATTGCGGTTTCAGTACAAAGTACATTGCTTTTAACAGGTGGATACCGGAAATATACCGGATATTGAAAAATGAACGGTATTTTTATGTGATGACCAATGACAGGAATCTTTTTTCCATCCATAAAGCCTGTACCGACTGTAACTTTAAATTCTGTGAATTGTTAGTGCTGGATAAAAAAATGACGGTGCCTTCTACCTATTATCCCAAAAGGGCGGAGTTTATCCTTATGTATAGAAAAGGGAGTTATAGGAAAGGGCATTTTGCGGGTTCAACGGTTATAGAGGAAAGGATACCGAGAGGAAAAGAAAAGCGCCACCCGACAGAAAAACCGGTAGCTATGATAGAGAATCTGGTCAGATGTTCCACGCAGGAAAATGAAGTGTGTCTTGACCCATTTATGGGGAGCTGCTCAACAGGGGAAGCGTGTATCAAGTTAAACCGAAGATTTATAGGCGTGGAAATAGAAAGCAGGTGGTTTAGAACTTCACAGAATAGAATCAAGCAATTATAAATCTTTTTTTAATCGATGGGGATGAATTGATTAAGACTTTTTTAGGCAGGGACAATGAAATCAGTTTTTGCAGGGAGGCGTATTTTCGGATACGCCTTTTCCATATGGAAAGAAGCCGGCAGGAAGGAGGAAAAGAACATGAACGATCAAAATGTGCAGACAGAACAGCTTCAGGAGAATGAAGCAGTTAAACAGTTTTTACAGCTTTTGATGGAGAACCGTCCCGATAAGGGGCAGGACTATTCCATGATGCTCTGGCAGATGGACAACATGGAAAACCAGCTTAACAAAGCATTAGCGGAACTGCACGAAGTTAAAGGGCAGCTTGCAAAAATGCAGGAGAACCCGGCAAAGCGCTTTGTATCCCGCATGGCGGATGCGGTGGAGGGCAGGCTTCAGGTGATGCAGGCGTGTCTTGCAGAGATGAAAGAGCGTATTGTGGAAGGCGCAAAGGAAGCTGTGGAAGGCTTTAAGCGAACCGGCGTAAAGGCGTTAGACCATACAGTTTCCGCGCTTGGTATCAAAAAGGCGCTGGAAAGTATACAGAAGGGCATCGGGGAGTCCATTGCGGATGTAAAAAAATCCATAGAGAAGGTGGAGAGCCTGGGGCATGAACTGCGGAGCGCAGGCGGGCATATGAAAAATGCGGGCCGCGCCCTGATAGGGAAAGAACAGCAGGCGGTAGACGGCGGGAGCGAGGGGCGCTTCCAGGCGGCTGTCCTTTCGCCCCTGCGCATGGAAAAAACGATCCTGAACCAATTAAATAACATGGCCCTTGCCGCAATCGGGAACATGGAGCGTCTGGAACAGGCGGCGGGGCATACGAGGGAGGATACGCTCCCGGAAGCCGGGCAGGAAGAACCGGAAGAACATCCATAACCATCCACTCAGGCTTAATGCCGGAGCGCTGGAAGCCTTCGAGAACTTTCAGACGCTTGGCAATCTTCTTGACCTTAGCTTCGCTGGTAGTTTCGGAAAGCTCTCTGCGGAGATCCTCGACTTCTTCGTCAATGTTGATAGTAGCCAGAAGCTCTTTAATGGCTTCAGCACCCATCATGGCCTTGAATTCGTCACCGTATTCTTCGGTCTTGGCCATGTAGTCGTCTTCGGTCATGAGCTGGCCTCTGCGCAGCTCGGTCATGCCGGGATCAACAACGATATAGGCTTCGAAATACAAGACGCGTTCGATATCACGCAGAGGGATATCGAGAACCATACCCATGCGGGACGGAAGGCTCTTCAAGAACCAAATGTGCGCAACAGGGCTGGCCAGTTCAATGTGGCCCATGCGTTCGCGGCGGACTTTGGAAAGTGTGACTTCAACGCCGCACTTCTCGCAGACGATACCCTGATGTTTCAGGCGCTTGTATTTGCCGCAAAGACATTCGTAGTCCTTAATCGGTCCGAAAATCTTTGCGCAGAACAGGCCGTCGCGTTCGGGTTTGAACGTACGGTAGTTAATTGTCTCAGGCTTCTTTACTTCACCGTAAGACCAAGAACGAATCTTTTCCGGGGAAGCAATGCCGATCTTGATCGCGTCAAACGGCTCATTCTCTTTATTTGTCTTAAAGAGAGAGTTAAAAGCTTTCATCATTTTTTAGAAGATTCCTTATCACGGTCTAAATCAATGTCAATGCCCAGAGAGCGGATTTCCTTAACGAGAACGTTGAAGGATTCCGGCATTCCGGCGTCGATCACGTGATCGCCCTTGACAATGTTTTCGTAGAGCTTTGTACGTCCCGTCACGTCGTCAGACTTAACAGTAAGCATTTCCTGCAGGACATAGCTGGCACCGTAAGCTTCAAGCGCCCAGACTTCCATTTCACCGAAACGCTGACCGCCGAACTGAGCTTTACCGCCGAGAGGCTGCTGTGTAACCAGAGAGTACGGACCGGTAGAACGAGCATGCATCTTGTCGTCGACCAAGTGGTGCAGTTTCAGATAGTGCATCACGCCGACGGTAACAGGACGGTCAAATGCGTCGCCGGTGCGTCCGTCAAAGAGCTGGGCCTGAGTCTTGGAAGGAGTCAGGTGCAGTTTCTTCGCGGTTTCTTCCGGGAAGGCAAGGTTGAGCATCTCACGGATGTCGCTTTCGCTTGCGCCGTCGAACACGGGGGTTGCGAACGGAACACCCTTCTTCAGGTGTTTAGCCAGATCGATGATTTCGTCATCGGTCAGAGAATCAAAGTCTTCCTTCTTACCGCTGCTCTTGTTGTAAATCGTGTTCAAGAACTCACGGATCTCTGCGACCTGCTTGCTGCGCTCGTGCTTGAGCATTTCAGCAATTCTCCAGCCCAAACCGAAAGCAGCCCAGCCCAAGTGAACTTCAAGAACCTGACCGATGTTCATTCGGGAAGGCACGCCCAGCGGGTTCAGAACAATGTCAACAGGTCTGCCGTCGGCCATGAAAGGCATATCTTCGACACGAGTGATGCGGGAAACCACACCCTTGTTGCCGTGGCGACCGGCCATCTTGTCACCGGGCTGCAGACGACGCTTAACAGCTAGATAAACCTTGACCATCTTCTGAACGCCTGTCGGCAGTTCGTCGCCCTGAGTCAGTTTCTTGCGTTTTTCGTTCCAAGCTTCGTCGAACTCTTTACGTTTGGCTTCCAAGGAAATGCGGACTTCTTCGATCTGCTTCTGCAGCTCTTCGTCAGCCATACGGATGTCAAACCACTTGTGAACATTGAGGCCGTCGAGGTATTCCTTAGTGACTTTCTTGCCCTTGCCTAAGCCGTCAGGACCGCCCTGAGCAACATTGCCGATCAGCTGACGAGCCAGACGTTCGAAAGCATCGCGCTCAACAATTCTCAACTGGTCATTCAGGTTGGTGCGGTAACGCTTCAGTTCATCGTCAATGATGGACTGGGCGCGTTTGTCGCGTTCGATGCCTTCACGTGTGAAGACCTGAACGTCGATAACGGTACCGACCATGCCGCTCGGGACGCGCAGAGAAGTATCCTTAACGTCGCTGGCTTTTTCACCGAAGATAGCGCGAAGCAGTTTCTCTTCCGGAGTCAGTGTAGTTTCTCCCTTCGGAGTCACTTTACCGACCAGAACGTCACCGGCCTTGACTTCAGCACCGATGTAAACGATGCCGGATTCGTCGAGACGGTTGATCTGGTTTTCACTCAGATTCGAAATATCGCGCGTAATTTCTTCGCTGCCGAGTTTGGTATCACGGGCCTGAACAGAAAGCTCTTCAATGTGGATGGAAGAATAACGGTCATCAGCAACCACTTTTTCGCTCACCATCACAGAGTCTTCGTAGTTGTATCCGTTCCACGGCATGAAAGCAACGATCATATTCTGACCTAATGCCAGTTCGCCGAGATCGGTCGAAGCACCGTCAGCAATCACGTCGCCCTTGGCGATATGGTCGCCGGGGTTGACGATAGGACGCTGGTTGATATTCGTACCCTGGTTGGAACGTGTAAATTTCTGAAGGTTGTAAATGTCCACACCAACTCTGCCGGGGACGTTTTCTTCGTCATTTACACGAACAACGATACGGTTGGCGTCGACGTAGTCAACAACACCGCCGCGCTCTGCCTGAACAGTCGTACCGGAGTCAACCGCAACCGTTCTTTCGATGCCCGTACCGACAACAGGTTTTTCCGGACGGAGACAGGGAACGCCCTGACGCTGCATGTTGGAACCCATCAAAGCACGGTTCGCGTCATCGTGTTCCAGGAACGGAATCAGGGAAGCAGCAACGGAAACGATCTGTGCCGGAGCCACGTCCATGTACTGAACGCGTTCGGGACGCATCAGGACGAATTCGCCTTTATCACGGCAGCTGACGAGCTCGTCGCTCAGGTTGCCCTTGTCATCGATGGAAGCGTTAGCCTGAGCAATAATGTAGTTGCCTTCATCGATTGCAGAGAGGTAGGCGATTTCGTTGGTTACGTGACCGTCGATCACTTTTCTGTACGGTGTCTCAAGGAAACCGTAGTCGTTCAGACGCGCATAAAGAGCCAGAGAGTTAATCAAACCGATGTTCGGACCTTCAGGCGTTTCAATCGGGCAGACACGACCGTAGTGAGTCGGATGCACGTCTCGAACTTCGAAGCCTGCGCGCTCACGAGTCAAGCCGCCCGGGCCCAATGCGGAAATACGGCGCTTGTGCGTGATTTCAGACAGCGGGTTGGTCTGATCCATGAACTGGCTCAGCTGAGAAGAACCGAAGAAGTCGCGAATAGCTGCGCTGATCGGTTTGCTGTTGATCAGGTCATGCGGCATCAGATTGTCGGATTCGGCCTGTCCCAAACGTTCACGAACGGCACGCTCGACACGAACAAGACCGGAACGGAACTGGTTTTCTGTCAATTCACCGACACAGCGGACGCGACGATTGCCCAAGTGGTCAATATCGTCAACCTGGCCTTCGCCGTTGCGAAGCTGAACGATAGCCTTCATCGTATCGATGATGTCTTCCGGTTCAAGCGTCATCGGACCGGTTTCGGTACCGCGGTCGAAGCGGGAATTAATCTTCATGCGGCCGACGCGGGACAGATCGTATGTTTCGGGATCGAAGAACAGACGACGGAACAATGTCTCAACAGCTTCTTCTGTAGGCGGTTCGCCCGGACGCATCATGCGGTAGATCGCAATACGTGCGGACAGCTGATCAGGAGTTTCGTCCAGTCTCAGAGTGTCGGAAATGTACGGACCGCGGTTCAGTTCGTTGATGTACAGCGTATCGAAAGAATCGATGCCGTGCTCGCGGATCTTCTCAAGAAGTTCCGGAGTAATTTCATCGTTGGCGTTGGCCACGACTTCACCGGAATCTTCGTCATACAGATTCGTAGCGATGACCTTACCGATGAGGTTGTCAAGCGGAACCGGAAGTTCGGTAATGCCGAGCTTTTCGATTTCACGAACGTGACGGGCATTGATACGCTTATCCTTGGCAACAATAACTTTGCCTTCCGGATCTTTAATATCAAAAGCGGCAATTTCACCGCGGAGACGAGACGGAATGATCTCGAGCGTAGCGCCGTCCTGGGTCAGTGTGTAGCGATCGAATTCGTAGAACTGCTTCAGAATGCTTTCCGGTGTCATGCCCAATGCTTTGAGCATGATGGTTCCGGGCATCTTGCGGCGACGGTCGATACGGAAGTGAAGAATGTCTTTCGCATCAAATTCAAAGTCGAGCCAAGAGCCGCGGTACGGAATAATACGGGCGCTGAACAGCAGTTTTCCGGAGCTGTGTGTCTTGCCGCGATCGTGCTCAAAAAATACGCCCGGAGAACGATGAAGCTGAGATACAATAACGCGCTCGGTCCCGTTGATGATGAAAGATCCTTTTTTCGTCATCAAAGGGATTTCACCCATGTAAACTTCTGACTCACGGATCTCTTTTACAGTAGACTGCTTGGGTTGGTCCCTGTCGAAAATAACAAGACGGACTTTTGCTCTGAGGCGCGAGCAATAATTCAGTCCGCGAAGCTGACATTCAGAGACATCAAAGACTGGATCGTCTAAAATATATTCCTGAAATTCAAGCCTGGCTAAACCGTTGTGGCTGACGATAGGGAAGATGGATTTAAATGCACCCTGCAAACCTTCATCACGGCGCTCTGCAGCGGGAACATCTGCCTGCAAAAATTCGTGGTAGGAATGCAACTGCGTTTCCAGTAAGGAAGGCACTTCAAGTACGCTCGGACGCTTGGCAAAGCTTTTCCGAATACGCTTCTTTTCAGTGAACGAGTACGACATGAACGCTCCGTTCGAAAGAGAAAAAAAGAAAATTCCCCAAAAGCAATAACAGACACGAATAGCCACGCCGAGCCCTCACCAGGGCCCAATGCGCGGCAAAACTCAAATTGTCTAAATTATGCTCCTGCAGAAGACTTTGGCTGGATCATACTCAATGACCCACTCAAAGTTTTCCGATAGGAAAAAAACAAGGCTCCAAATACGGAGCCTTGCAGTATAACTGAAAAATTACTTCAGTTCAACCTTGGCGCCAGCGGCTTCCAGTTTCTTCTGGGCTTCTTCAGCGTCAGCCTTGGCAAGGCCTTCCTTAACAGTCTTAGGAGCGCCGTCGACGAGGTCTTTGGCTTCCTTCAGGCCGAGTCCAGTCAGTTCACGGACAGCCTTAATAACCTGAACCTTGTTAGCGCCGATTTCTTTCAGAACGACGTCGAATTCGGATTTTTCTTCAGCAGGAGCAGCAGCGCCACCGGCAGGGGCAGCAACAGCAACAGCAGCTGCAGCAGCGGAAACACCGAATTTTTCTTCCATCATTTTGATGAGTTCGGAAACTTCGAGAACGGACATGGACGCAATTGCGTCAAGGATTTCTTCTTTGGACAAAGCCATTTTGGTAACTCCAATACGTTGTGTAACTAAAAATTAAAACTTACAAAATCAGGCAGCAGCCTGTTCTTTGGCATCGCGCACTGCAGCAAGAGTTCTGACGAAACGTGCGGGAACTTCGTTGAGCGTACGAACGAACTTAGCAACCGGTTCGTTCATCGTGGCCATCAACTTAGCCAGCAATTCATCGCGGCTCGGCATTGTGGCAAGTTTTTCAACGCCGGCAACGTCAAGGACGTTGTTGGGCATTGCACCAGCCTTAATAACGAGCTGCGGGTTTGTCTTGGCAAAGTTAGCCATGACCTTGGCAGGAGCCACAGGGTCAGCAGAAAAACCGTAAAGAAGGGGTCCGACAAACTGATCGGACAAGCCTTCGAACGGAGTGTCTTTGACGGCACGGCGTGCTAAGGTGTTTTTCAAAACGCGCAACTGAACACCATTCTCACGTGCTTCTTTACGGAGTTTGGTGGCTGCATCTACGGTCAGCCCACGGTATTCGGCAATAACAAGACCTTCGGTACCAGCGATGATTTCGCTGATCTCTTTGATCATGTCAGCCTTTTCTTGTCTATTAAGACCCATGGTCTGCTCCACTCAGAGGTGCTGCTTTCACAGCACCGGTTCAAAATAACCGGCTCACTCCGAGAGTTCCAAGGAATCTGTCCGTCAGGACACACAACGCTTGTTCTCTCTTCGGTTGCCATCTACGCTGGTTTTCCGCTTCGGGATATTAAGAATGACACATTCGCCAGCGGTCTTTGACGGCTACAGCCCAGAGGCTGTAACCCAAAGTCCTTTACTTGGGCTTGCGCCCGGTTTCGGATTGCTCCGAAACGAAATTAGTTCAATGTCTGAACGTCAACCGGGACCCATTGTCGAACTAACCGCAACTTTACGAATATAAACGCCCTTCGTAGAAGCGGGTTTGATCTTGTTCAGCTGCTCAATGAGGGCCTTGATGTTCGTAAGAAGCTGTTCAACTTCGAAGGAAGCACGACCGACAGGAGCGTGAATGATACCGGCTTTGTCAGCACGGAACTGAACCTGACCGGCCTTAGCGTTCTTAACAGCCTGAGCAACGTTCGGTGTAACAGTACCGACTTTCGGGTTCGGCATTAAGCCGCGCGGGCCGAGGATCTGACCTAACTGACCGACAACACGCATTGCTGCGGGTTCAGCAATCACAACGTCGAAATCCATCTTGCCGCCTTTGATTTCGTGGGCTAAATCTTCCATACCGACGATATCGGCACCGGCTTCTTTAGCAGCTTCTGCAGCGCCCTGGGCGAAAACTGCAACACGAACTGTCTTGCCTGTACCGGCAGGCATAACGACAGAACCGCGGACAGCCTGATCGCTCTTACGAGGATCGATGCCGAGCTGAACAGCGATATCAACGGATTCGTTGAACTTGGCATTGGCAAGAGCTTTGACGAGTTCGACAGCTTCATTCAAAGCGTAGAACTTCTGGGCTTCAACTTTGCTCTTGTTCTCTTTTTCGCGTTTGCTGATCTTTGCCATTATTTCACTCCTTCAACGGTGATACCCATGGAACGAGCGCTTCCGGCGATAGTGCGAACCGCGGCGTCCATATCGGCAGCTGTAAGGTCAGGCATCTTGGTCTTAGCGATCTCTTCAGCCTGAGCACGTGTAATCTTGCCGACTTTGTCTGTATGCGGACGGGCAGAACCCTTCTGAATCTTTGCAGCCTTCTTGATCAGGATGGTGGCCGGAGGAGTCTTCATCACGAAGGTGAAACTCTTGTCGGCGTAAGCCGTGATCACGACAGGGATAGGAAGACCCGGTTCAACGCCTTGTGTTTTTGCGTTGAAGGCCTTGCAGAATTCCATAATGTTCAAGCCGCGCTGACCCAGAGCCGGACCGATAGGTGGCGAGGGATTAGCCTTACCGGCAGGAACCTGAAGCTTAATAAAGCCTACAATTTTCTTTGCCATTTATTTTCCTTACGGGTAGACGCTTCGGCAATGAAGCTCCCCGAGGTAAAGAGTCCATAAAAATAAGAAGTTTCCTGCTCGGACTCTCAGGCAGAAAACCGATATTCTTTAAGCCTTCTCGACTTCGTTGAAAGCCAGTTCAACGGGAGTGTCGCGGCCGAAGATCGATACCATAACACGAAGTCTGTTCTTGTCATAGTTCACTTCTTCGATTATTCCGTTAAAGTCTGTAAACGGACCGTTCTTGATGCGAACAGAACCGCCGACTTCAAATTCGACACGAGGTCTGGGAGCCTCGGAACCGGCTTCCATTTTGCTCTTGATGGCTTCAATGTCCTTAGCAGGCAGCGGAGACGGCTTGTTTGCACTGCCGCCCAGGAAGCCCGTAATTCTAGCCGTATTTTTGACGAGATGCCAAGTCTCGTCGTTCATGATCATTTTGACGAAGATGTAGCCCGAGTACATACGGCGGGTGGAAACACGCTTTTTGCCGTTTTTCACCTCGGAGATGTCCTCTGTCGGAACCAAAATCTCTTCGAAACAATCCTGCAGTCCCTCACGAGCAATTCTCTCTCTCAGAGCAGACTCGGCACTCTTCTCCATTCCGGAATAAGTGTGCACAACGTACCATTTCATATCGGACATTTTCAACTCTCTTTAGATCAGAGAAAGAAGGACATCGTAAAGAAGAAACTCGATGAGTTTGTCAACGATGAAAAGGAAGAAGGCAATCACGACCACGAAGGCACAGACAATACCGGTGGTATTGATCGTTTCCTTTCTGGTCGGCCAAACAACTCTTCTCAGTTCTTCGTAGGAGGCCTTGCAGTACTTGGCAAATTCTTTGCCGGGTGCGCTGAACCAACCTAAAACAACGCCGACGACTAAGCTGCCGATCAAAATACCCACGCGAATACCGGTAGGTTGTTCCGCCAGTAAGGCAAAAGCAAAAACTCCGCTTACTGCAATAAGGATAGCAATCGTCATCAAAAGGACGCCGCCTTTTGATTCTGTTGCCGGTGTTGCGTTTTGCGTACTCATTTACTGTTTCCGTGAAATCAAACCGCGACCCTAAGGCCGCGGTTCGTTTTTGGTGGCAGGGGCAGAAGGAATCGAACCCTCAACCTACGGTTTTGGAGACCGTCGCTCTGCCAATTGAGCTATACCCCTAAAATTCTTTTATTAGCCGACGATCTTAGAAACAACGCCGGCACCGACTGTGTGGCCGCCTTCACGAATAGCGAAGCGGAGGCCTTCTTCCATAGCAATCGGAGCAATCAGCTTAACGTCCATACGGATGTTGTCGCCGGGCATAACCATTTCAACGCCTTCCGGCAGTTCGATCGTTCCGGTAACGTCAGTTGTACGGAAGTAGAACTGAGGACGATAGCCTTTGAAGAACGGTGTGTGACGGCCGCCTTCTTCCTTAGTCAGAACGTAAACTTCTGCCTGGAATTCGGTGTGCGGAGTGATCGTGCCGGGTTTGGCAAGAACCTGACCGCGTTCGACGTCTTCACGCTTTGTACCGCGGAGCAGAACACCGATGTTGTCACCGGCCTGACCCTGATCAAGCAGCTTACGGAACATTTCGACGCCCGTGCAGGTTGTCTTCTGAGTCGGACGGATACCGACGATTTCGAGTTCGTCGCCGACTTTGACGATACCGCGTTCAACACGGCCGGTAACAACGGTACCGCGGCCGGAGATGGAGAACACGTCTTCAACCGGCATAAGGAACGGCTGGTCGATAGCACGTTCCGGAGTCGGGATGTAGCTGTCGAGTGTGTCGGCAAGCTTCAGGATGGATTCTTCACCCATCGGGCCTTTGTCGCCGTCGAGAGCCATACGAGCAGAACCCTTGATGATAGGAATATCGTCGCCGGGGAAGTCGTAGTTGCTCAGGAGTTCGCGAACTTCCATTTCAACCAGTTCAAGCAGTTCTTCGTCATTGACGAGGTCGCACTTGTTCAGGTAAACGATGATGTAGGGAACACCGACCTGACGGGCAAGAAGGATGTGCTCACGGGTCTGAGGCATAGGACCGTCGGAAGCGGCAACAACCAGAATAGCGCCGTCCATCTGAGCAGCACCGGTAATCATGTTCTTGACGTAGTCAGCATGGCCCGGGCAGTCAACGTGTGCGTAGTGACGGCTTTCGGTTTCGTATTCGACGTGAGCGGTGTTAATCGTAATACCGCGAGCTTTTTCTTCAGGAGCTGCGTCGATCTGGTCGTAGGCTTTGGCTTCACCGCCGAACTTCTTGGAAAGAACGGTTGTGATAGCGGCTGTAAGGGTTGTCTTACCATGGTCAACGTGACCGATTGTGCCAACGTTTACATGGGGCTTAGTACGTTCGTACTTTTCTTTTGCCATGTCTAGCTCCTGAGTGCCTGTCAACGGACAAGCTTAAATGAATAAAATTTAATGGTGCCCATGATGCGGATCGAACGCATGACCTCTCCCTTACCAAGGGAGTGCTCTACCACTGAGCCACATGGGCGGCACTGGAGCGGGTGAAGGGAATCGAACCCTCGTCGTAAGCTTGGAAGGCTTCTGCTCTACCATTGAGCTACACCCGCATTCGATAGAGCAAGATTGTACTCGAAATTTCACAAATTATTTCAGGCTTCGAAAAGTTCTATTCACGTGCTTTCTCTCATATGGCGCCCACCGCTTATGTGCAAGAATTAAGCAAACTAACTTCAACATCAGATCTCATGTCCTCTATTGCTTTGGTTTATTTCTCTCCTACGGGAAACACTAAGAAAGCGGTTTCTTCGATCGGGGAGCTGCCGTGTGTCACTGTCAAGACCTTCGATATCACAGGCAACGTAGAAGTTCCGGAAACCGATCTCAGCGGTTTTGATTTTGTCGTTTTCGGGGCGCCGGTTTATGCAGGACGAATCCCAGCCTGCAGCGTAGATCGTTTTGAAAGGATGAAAGGAAGCGGTACTCCTTGTGCGTTAGTGCTTACTTACGGCAATCGGGCTTACGAAGATGCCCCAAGAGAGCTTGGTGACATTGCTGAGGCTAACGGCTTCAGGATCAAGGGAGTGGCTACAATGGCGTCCCAACATACTTATGGGCAGATCCAGTTAGGTCGTCCGAACAAAGACGACATTGCCGAGCTTCAGGAATTCTATTTTCATATGCTGGCCAAAGCTGAGGAGCCTGAGACAGTGATTCCTCCGGGAAATTATCCTTATAAGGTCGTTGAAACTAAAGCCAAATTTAAACCGACGACCAACGGTAATTGCTTGGCTTGCGGGATGTGTATCAGAGATTGTCCGGTCGGAGCGATCGAAGAAGATATCAAGACGGTAAACGACAACTGTATCGGTTGTATGCGCTGCGTTAAGAATTGTCCGATGAAAGCGAAGTCGGTTGTTGCAGATGCATTCTCAGATTTTGAAAAACTCCTCTCGGAACGCCTCAAGAACCGTAAAGAAAACGAATTCTTTGTGTGAGGATTGGCGTACCTCAGGCGGCTGAACTTAAGGCCAACTGAGAAGCAACTCGGAGAAAAAACAAACCCGGCGTATCGAGAAGAACGCCGAGTTTGAAATTGCTGGGGATCGATTAGCGGTGAGAAACTCTTCTGACCATCCAATCGCCGAAGCTCTGCAGACTTTGGACGAAGACAATCAAAATGATGACAACAGCTGCCATGACTTCAGGCATGAAGCGCTGATATCCGTAACGAATACCCATGTCGCCTAAACCGCCGCCGCCAACGGCGCCGGCCATAGCGGAGCTGCCGACCAAAGCAACAAAGGCGATGGTGAGGCCGGCAAGGATGCCGGGCATCGCTTCCGGAAGAAGCACTTTGCAAATAATCTGAGTGTTCGTAGCGCCCATGGACTGAGCAGCTTCAATCAGTCCCTTGTCGACTTCACGCAGACTGGTTTCGACCAGACGAGCGATGAGCGGAGCAGCGGCAATCGTCAGGGGAACGATAGCAGCAACGGTACCGATGGAAGAGCCGACGATTAAGCGCGTAAACGGAATGATGGCAACCAAAAGAATGATGAACGGCGTCGAACGCACGGCATTCACAGCAGTGCCGATGATGCGGTTGACGTACGGCTTGGGCATGATGCCTTTGGGAGACGTAACGAACAGGAAGACGCCCAAAGGAATACCGATCGCAGCGCCGAGTCCGCCGCTCACGCCGACCATCAGAATGGTTTCAAGGAAAGATTCCCAAAGAAGATTGATGATGTTAGATGACATTTGTGAGCTCCTCGACGCGAACGCCTCTTTCGGCGATGTAGTTCAATGCCAGATGGAAGTTTTCTGTAGTTCCTTCCATCACGATCGTGAGAGTGCCGTAGCTTTCGCTTTGGATCTCATCCACCTGTCCTAAGAGGATGTTGAAGTCCAGATCGAATTTGGAGCAGGCGCGGGAGAGGACCGGTTCGGTCGTTGAGCTGCCGACGAACGTCAAACGAATGAGATGATTCTTGCGTCCGTTTTCTCCCGGCGTGTTCAGAACTTTCTTCACACGCTCGACCATGCTTGCCGGAATTGTGCGGGCAGCAAGAGCCGTGCCGAGCATCGCCTGAGTAACTTCGTTCTTCGGGTCGCGGAAGACCTCGAGCACGTCGCCTTCTTCGACAACGACGCCTTTATTCATCACGACGACGCGATTGCAGATCTGTTTCACTACGTCCATTTCGTGCGTGATCATGACGATCGTCAGACCGAGCTCCTTGTTAATCTTCTTGAGGAGCTGAAGCGTTGCCTGAGTGGTTTCCGGGTCAAGAGCAGAAGTGGCCTCGTCGGAAAGAAGAATCTTCGGATCGGAAGAAAGCGCACGAGCAATACCGACGCGCTGTTTCTGACCGCCGGAGAGCTGAGACGGATACTTGTTGACGTGTTCGCTTAAGCCGACAAGTTCAATCAGCGGCATTACTTTTTCGCGAATCTTATCCTTCGGCATTCCTGCAAGTTCCAGAGGAAGCGCAACATTGCCGTAGACGGTACGGGAGGAGAGCAGATTAAAGTGCTGGAAGATCATACCGATCGAGCGTCTTTCCTCACGCAGTTCGGATTCCGACATCTTGGTTAGATCCTTGCCGTCGACGATGACGGACCCGGAAGTCGGGCGGTTGAGAAGGTTGATGCAGCGAACCAGCGTGCTCTTACCGGCGCCGCTTCGGCCGATAATGCCGAAGATATCGCCGGGTTTACATCCTTACAGGCAAAGAATTTTCCTTTACCGTCAGCAGTATCGTATTCCTGCGTTATGTGTTTTAACTCAATCATTTAATTTATATCCCAGGGCGAGGTTCTGACACCTCGAGGTCCTGCCCTTTCAGCAGGACAAATCATTTCTACGCGGACTTTTCAGTCAATGGGCACAAAGTAATGTCCACGGGAAATTATCCTTGATTCTTTTTAAAGAATTATTATTTTTCGGAAAATATTTCATTAGTTTTGTTAAAGAGGAAAAGTTTCAATCCTCGGATTTCTTCTCAGAGCCAGCGGGCCCGGAGCTTATACGTTTACGAAAG
>OFFB01001392.1_pt1 | contig 14719 bp, 19 predicted proteins | sample 1521281 | NCBI WGS metagenome assembly OFFB01 (sample SAMEA3504109, study PRJEB24116) | mouse gut metagenome | biome: mouse gut; feature: mouse-associated habitat; material: faeces | place: Denmark | collected 2011
CAAACAGCTTAATGTCCATTTGGTAACACCTCCTTTTTAAGACTGTGGTAGTGGCCACGCTCATATACTACCACAGTCTTAATCTCTTGTCAATACTACTTTGGTCTTAAAAATAAAATTTGGATAAACATTGTGAATGGTTATCACACGCTAAAAGCACCTACTCCATTTTTGCACTGTTTCCGGGGAATGTGCTAAACGGCAAGCAACGTCGCCTTATAAGAAACTGGTGCGGCTTATCTTCGCTCTGGAGATCCAAACAGCCTTATTGCCCAGCGATCTGATTCCTCTCAATAGCTATCCGGGGTCCTCCTGGACCTCTGCTTTGCTATACCCTTTTTGAATCATCTAACTTTTTCCACCGTCCTTCATTTTGGCGGGGGTGACTTCTAATAGTTAATCTTTCCTGTAAAGATGGTTTCAGAGAATTTTTTCCACCTTGTCTTCAGCTCTAATGCTCCATATACTTTTTTAGCCTCTTGACCGCATGTTAACAAGGTCGTTTCTGGCCCCTGTTTTTATATCTGTACCACCTTCCCTTTTTTATTGTGGCTGGTACCATCCAGTAGGGAAGATTCCGTGTACAGGTGTATGTGGACAAGGCGCAAGACGGGCTTGTTCTGGAGTCCTCACACAGTTGTAGCTCCGTCTGCGGTGAGCGTGGGTTTGGGCATGACCCACAGCTCCATATAAGCTACATCTTCCGTGGTCCGATAATACTTTTCAGCCGAAAACGGCTCGGTCGTGAGACTGTGCTGCGGAAGCCATGTGCCAAAGAGATACCGGCTGGCCTGGTTCAGAGCAACGGTCACCAGCGTCTCGAAATCTTCTGCTTCCACTTTACAGACGGCATACTCGCCAGCGGGCAGCTCCCGCAGAACCATGCCGTCCGGAAGCGGGCCGGGACCACTTTTCGCCAATCCGCCAGCAAAATACCGGAAAGTACCCAGCTTAGGATCCGCCGAGTGCGACATCCCAAGTTCCACCCCGGTATGGATCCCTGGGGAAGTGGCGTTCCGCTCGGTGTGATACTGGCGCCAGAGCTGGCCGGGAACATCCACGCCGGTACTCTCACCGACCGGCGTCTGCGCGGCGATGCTGACAGCGGTTTCAAACCCGATATAGGATTCCGGTGCGGTTAGACTCTTCCGTTCGAGCTCCAGGACGATATCTCCCACCACCAGCGGAACACCCTCGCTAATCAGCACATAGTTGGCAGCGACCTCCGGGCGGTCAAAAGTGTTGAGCATAGGGAGCGCCTTCCGATACTCTTCCGGGGTAATTGTGTAGGCGTCTTTGAAGGCCCGCGTGAAATTGGCGTGGCTGGAAAAGCCGTAGTCCAGAGCCACATCGAGTATCCTCCGGCTCGGATCACGCAAGGCTTCTACCGCTTTGGCCAGCCGACGGAGTTTGACATACTCCTGAACCGGCTTGTGTACTAGACGTTTGAACAGTCGCTGAAAGTAAAATGGCGAAAGAGCGGCCATACCGGCCAACTCTTCGATCTTGACCTCTTCCCCCAGATGCTCATCAATGTAATCCAAAGAGTGTTCGATTGTTTCCCATGCGTGCATATTGGCACCTCCTATGTTTGATGGGCCTATCATAGCATGTGCTTTTGGGGGGTGCTTCTCACACAATGCTCTTTTATAGCATGGGAAAGAATTTTCAGAAAGCACTTCAGGGGTGCGAGCCGGAAAATGGTGGTAGGCTGTCCTCTTTCTCTTCTATATAAACTTTGCGGGCCAGGGCGATGCTGCCCAGAGTCAGCAGGGCGGCAATCACCTCAGTAGCCGCAATGGGTAGCCAGGCATTGGCAAGGATCGTCACCATATCCACCAGGGTGTGGAGCAGGATAGCGGCGGGGAACCAGAACCAACTCCCCCTCCGTTTGACGGAGACATATACCAGTACCGACAAGGCAATGTGCAGCCCTGCTGCAACCAGCCGTTCAAAACCGGTCCAGAAATAGATGCCTGCCGGGTTAGCGCATAAGCCCTGGATGGCAGCCAGCCCCGTTTCCGATAAAGGACCCATCATAGCCTCTACCGCTTCCAGTCCGCCGCGATTCAAAGCCAAAGCGAGCGTAATATTGCTTAACATCGTCATCCCGGCCAGCAGAATCGCCTCTATGCCTCCATGTCCCGCGCCGTACATCAGCGCATCCCCTGGCCCTCGGCTCCATCGGAGGGAAAGCTTGAAAGCCAGCCAGCGGCCGCATTCCTCAAAAACGCCCGCCATCAGACCGGCATAAAAAGCATACAGCCAGATGTTTCCCTGCAGCACTGCTCCAGGAGCGCCATAGAGCAGAAGGCTGTGTGCAGTCCGTTCCAGGATCAGCACAAAGACGGGGAATATGATACAGCCAATGAAGAAAAACCGCCACCGCCCCTTTGACTTTCGCCAAAAGAAAATTCCAAGCCCCAGCGGTAGTACCAGTGTGAACAGACCGACCAACGCCATGATGATGATAGCTGTTGGGGTTACAGTCAAACTTTCTAACATTTTCAGCAACTCCTTTCTATCCCCACAATACACCATCCACCAAGTAGAAGGCCAAGCAAGGTTTCACCAGTATAGTGGACAAGGATATGAACAACATCAAAATAAGATATGGATTACATATAAATTTGAAATTTTGATTGCTTTTTCTCTATAATGCTTCTACAATGTGAGCTGGGGAAATGATTGGTCGTATCCGCATGAAGAATCCACGTTGGGGGCAAAGCTATGATTGGCGTATATTTAAGTGGCACAGGGAACACAAAACACTGTATCGAAAAGCTGATTTATTTATTGGATGAAACTGCGCAGGCAGTTCCCATTGAGGGAAAAGAAACTGTGCGTTTATTATCACAGCACGAGTTTATTGTATTGGCATACCCCGTTCAATTCTCCAATGCACCAGTTATGGTACGGAACTTTATCAAAGACAATTCGGAACTTTGGAAAAACAAGCAAGTGCTTTGTGTTGCCACAATGGGATTGTTCAGCGGGGATGGAGCAGGATGTTCTGCACGGCTATTGAAAAAGTGTGGCGCGAGTATCGTTGGCGGCCTGCATATCTGTATGCCGGATTCGATTTGCGATGTGAAGCTGCTGAAAAGATCTGTTGAAAAAAATCGGGAGATCATAAAAGCGGCGGACAGAAAGATTGAAAAATGTGCGCAAGAGATCAAGCAAGGCAAATACCCAAGGGATGGCTTAAACTTTTATAACAGAGCAACAGGCCTCTTGGGTCAGCGCCTATGGTATTATGGCAAGACGAAGGACTACTCTGATAAGCTGAAAATTAGTGAAGCCTGTGTGGGCTGCGGACTATGTGCCCAGATATGCCCAATGGGAAACATCACCCTAAAGAATCACAAGGCAGCAGCGGGAGATCGCTGCACAATGTGTTATCGCTGCATCAGCTCATGCCCTGCACAGGCGATTACACTGTTGGGAAACGCTGTATTTGAGCAGTGCCGCTATGACAAGTATAGTAAGGAATAAAGCATTTCTGAGATGTAGGTTGCCTTTTCCCAATGGGGCGGCTATCATACATGAGCGGCTTTTTATACAGAAGGAGAATGTTAATGAACAAAAATGAACTGATTACTGCGATGGCTGAGGCCAGCGGCCTGCCCAAAAAGGACTGTGAAATTGCGCTGAACGCATTTACTGGAGTTGTGGAGAATGCGCTCAAGGCGGAGGATAAAGTTCAGCTGGTCGGGTTTGGCTCTTTTGAAGTCAAGGCCCGTGCGGCCCGCACCGGCCGGAACCCGCGGACAAAGGAACCTGTCGAGATTGCTGCGTCTAAAGCTCCGGTATTCAAAGCTGGCAAAGCTCTGAAGGACGTGATCCAGTAAAAAGATTTGGTGGGGTGGGGAAATGCGGCGAGAACTAGGTATTGCGCGATGTGGTCTTGCGTGCTGCTTGTGCTCTGAGAACGTGAGATGCGATGGCTGTGGGTCGGATGGATGTCCCGATGCGGATAAGTGCGAAAACAAGAAGTGCTCTTCCGAAAGGGGCATTTCGCATTGTTATGCCTGCACAGAGACCTGTAAAAAAGGATTACTGAATAAAATCAAGCCCTACGCCTTTACCCTGTTTGCAAAACGGTATGGGGAGACGCATCTGTTGGATTGTCTTGAAGCAAATGAAAAAAGAGGCATTCTTTATCACCGTGAGGGAATATTTGGTGACTATGATGAATTTGACGATGTGGAAAAGTTGATTGAATTCATTAAGACCGGTATGCGTTAAATCATATATTTCATAAGTAAGCCGTTCTGCTTTTGACATTTTTAAAAACTCCTTTCCGAATGGTGACAGTCGTTGTCACTATTCCATGACAGACTATCTATGTACCAAATGCAATATGATACTCAAACGAAAGGGCAAGATGTTATGAATAAAAGCGTGATTGAAATGGTTATTTTTCAGACAAATCAAGAAGTGACCGAGGAACATTTTTTACGAATGTATCACAAATTGAATGAGGTGCTTGAAAAAGATATTGCCGGATTTGTAAAACGGTCATTAACAAAGGATTTAAAGCAGGATAAATGGGTTGAAATGATTTGGTGGGCATCAATGGAGGCAGCACAGGGGGCTTTGGAAAAGTTGCCGCAGGTTACGGAATTTCAGGAGTATTGTTCTGCTTTAGCAGACGAGGGAACAATGATGTTCCATTTGGAGGAAATGGCATGACACCAAACGATATTCTTTCCTACTGCCAGTCTAATTTGAAAGATGTTGTATTGGTAGAAAGTTGGGGAGAACGAGGGATTTTTTATAATCCAAACGGAGTTTTGAAACGGGGAGTATATGTTTTAACTGTTAAAGAAAAAGACGGTGATAATGATAAAGGCTCTATGTTGAACCGTGATAATGTATATCGTGTGAATGTCGGTTTAAGGAAACAGACCTTTATTAAAAAATTTGGGTATATTCCAGAGCGTCCGCCTGCTGGAAAAATTGTAAAAATGGATTATGATTTTACCGTTTTAGATACCATTATTCCCCACCCTGTCTACGCATGGATGAGCTGGGCATGTGTTTTAAATCCCTCTGATAAGACCTTTGAGGATTTCAAGGCAATGATACAAGAATCTTATGATTTTGCAAAAGAAAAATTTAACAAAAGAAAAAAGTAAATAATGCAACAGAAGTGGCGACAGTTCAATGCTGCCGCCCTCTGATTTATAAATGCAACTGTAAACCATGCAGCACCCCATGTGGGAGAAAGGGGGAAATTTCTATGGATTGCACAGAAGCATACAAGGAACACATCATGTATTCTTTCAACGGTTTCTGCAAAGTCGTCATACGCTATGCCGCTATCAACACATGGCGCGACAGGAACAGGCGGCGGCAAAGAGAAATATCCTTTGAATACCTCACAGAAGAAAAGTTCTATCCTCTAAGCACATCAGATGAAGCTCTCAAATCACCCTACGAACAATACCCCGTCACAATCTGCGGTCAGATAATGGAGCCGTCTGTCACGAAGGCCGCCAGACCCTGCTTGGCCAGCTCCGTACGGATAAAGTGCTGGTCCTCCGCCAGGGCGATGACTTTTGCAGCTTCCTCCTTCGGTGTGCTGGCGTACAGGAGGCCCTGTTCCACACAGACGGGGAGGAAATCAAACAGAATCTTCTCCAATTCCCGAGCGGTAATCGTCCGCCCGTTGGCAGGAAATCCCACCTCAAAGCTCAGAGTGACGCGCCCGGAACGCACCTCACAGTCCGTCCGCTCCAGTACCTCCTGGCCGGGAATGGTCACTGCCAGCACCCCGCTCTTCCCGGAGCCCTTGGCCTGGCGGGAAAACCGCCCCGCCTGGCGGTCATAGCGCCGGAGCAGGTAATCCTCCAGGGCGGTGCGATTCCAGGGGGCCTCCCAGCAGGCGGTGGGGAAACCCGCTGTCCGGCTATCCACCGTCACACTGAGTTGGGACGGTGTGGCGAAGGGATCGCCCTGGACGTGTTCGATACTCAAAATGTATTTACCGAAAGACCAGCTTCCCGCCAGAGACTTATAGGCAGGGTAGCTTCTGCGGTCGATGGCACGCAGGTTGGCGCGCAGTTCTTCATTTGTTTTCATTGCAGACCTCCGATTTCTTAGGCGTGACCCTATTTTACCACCTTATGCCGGATATGTATAGAGATTAGAAGCGGGCTGTCCCCACGAATGGGCAGCCCGCTTCTTTGTTATTCTGTCGATGGATTTTGGGTGGACTGTGCAGCAGCACCCGCTTTTTTGAATAGCTGGTAATCTTCGCCGGCATCCGGGAACATGGTGATCATATGGTCGTTCTGTATGACCCGCTCTTGTTCAAACTCTAACTGCGGCAGGATCACGGAGAGGATACTATTCTGCCCGGTCTGTTCCCACCTGTTTGCGAGGACGGCGTACTCAGGCATACGTCTCCATATCACATTCATTAAGGCCCGTTTGTCTATCACGGCTCCGTCCCACTTCGTGCGTGTCTGCATCAACTCGTGGATGGGAATGCAGCTGACACTGGAAGAGAAAAATATGTAGCCCAGAGTCTGATGTATGCCATGTGTTTTGTCATGCTCCAGCTGTTCACCGACCTGCATGGCCAAGCCGGATAGTTCCGTGGACCAAACAGGATAACAGACTGTAAGAAATTCTTCACACTGGTCTGTCTCGACCCAGTAGATCCCATTCTCTAAAATCCAGTACCGAGTGGTGTACCCTCGCGGTGAAGAGAAGGGGACTGGGTATGTACCAAAATACTCCGGGTGGAATTCGGCCGCGTTGAGCGCAATTTCATGGAGGCTGCACGCTTGATTGAGGTGATTCTGAACCCGGTATCTTCCAAGCTTATAGTCAATGATCCGCCAGCCGCCTGCATCCTCCGCCTTGGAGAACAGCCAAAAGATGGAGTGCTTTTTCCCATACTCCCTTGCTTCCTGCGATATGATGGGCGTATCCGTGACTGCGTAATACTCTGTTGCGATGGCTTCATCATCACGCTGAGCAACCAGGTAATAAACACCTGCGCATTCCTGTTCTGTCAGCAGAAGCTGGCCCAGTTCATTCTCCAGCTCAGACAATTCCGCAATATGATCCATATGTAAGCCTCACCCCTTCTGACTCTCCACGGGAAAGAATAATTTTCTACCATGCGCCGTAAAATCGAATAATTATCTATAATGTATCAGGTTGGGTTTATTTTGTCAATAATGAAAGCGGCAGGGACTTATTATTCTATAATGAGGCAATAAAGGAGGGATTCCAGATGATAGGGGAGAGATTATTGGATCTGCGGAAGGATGCAGGGCTGACGCAGGATGAATTGGCGGCGATACTGAAGATAAACAAGCACTCCATTTCATCATATGAGCGGGGCAAAAGTGAGCCGCCAGATGCGATCAAGATTGAGATTGCGAGATATTTTAAGGTTTCCGTTGACTATCTGCTGGGTCTGACGGACAATCCAAATCCATACGGCGGCCAGCGCAATGTGCTTCAAATCCCGGCTGGTTTTCCGGCCAAGGCCCAGGAGAGCCTTACGGATTACATGGAATTTTTGAAGAGCAGGTATGAAAAGGCGGACAGAACGTAAAATGCGAAGGCATCTCCTGTAGGGATAGGAAAGTCCTTGACCCTGGCCATTTCTTAGCTGTTCCCCAAGTCGGAAAGTACAATATTTTTGGGTAATTGAAAAGCAGAATTGAGGTATAGGGAAGTTTCAGTATAATAGGATACAGGGAGGTGATGCTGTGTTTCGGATCGGCGAATTTTCGAGGCTGACCCAGGTGTCCATTCGGATGCTCCGGTACTATGATGAAGCGGGCCTTCTCAAACCAGCGCAAGTCGATTCATGGACGGGGCACCGACTGTATGCTGCGGAGCAGATTCCACATCTTAACCGGATTCGATACCTGCGGGACAGCGGTTTTCAAGTTTCAGAGATTGCCCGGGCACTGGAGATGGATGACAGTGCGCTACTTGACTATCTCTCGGAAAAACGTCTGGAGATTGAGCAGGCCATACGGGCTGATCAGGAAAAGCTGCAGAAAATAGCTGTTGCCCAGGAGCAGATATTGGGCAACAGTGGTGATCTTCATTATAATATCTCCATCAAGTCAGTACCGGAGTACCGTGTCCTTTCCCTGCGCAGGGTGGTGCCCACATACTACTCGGAAGGAGAACTGTGGAGGGAACTCTGCGCTTTTGCAAAAACGCAAGACATAGCCCTCTCTGGTGAGACCTTCTCAATTTATCACGATGCGGAGTACAAAGAGCAGGATGTTGACATCGAACTATGCGCCCCCGTGAATAAGTTGATGGATGATGTGGAGCCATTTCAGTTCCGTATGACAGAGCCTGTGCCCATCATGGCTAGTACCATGGTGTATGGCGATTTTTCCAATATCAAGGGGGCCTACCTCGCCTTTGCCAGGTGGTTGGGCCAGCATGGCGTTTATCAGATGACCTGTCCCACACGGCAGATCGTGCATCGAGGACCTTGGAACGAGGCAGATCCGACTAAATATCTCACAGAGCTCCAAATACCGCTGGTAGCCAGGTAAAACGGCTTTGAGAGTAAGGACAGCACACATATTAGAATGGTTTTGGGAAACGGGGCAGCTTTCGGGTTGTACCGTTTCTTTATCTTTCACGACACGCAGCAAGCAGACGGAGAAAATTCATTTTCCCTATTGCATCTCACACGGTGTGAGGTATTATACTGGGCCTGCCAATAAAAAGGAGGTTTTCGTATGAACGAATATCAGGTAAGGCCCATTGGAACGATTCAGAATGGAAAGGACGGAATATTCATCAAGCTGTTCCCGGAGTATGTTCCCGGTCTGGAGGCGCTGGACGGCTTCAGCCATATCAACGTGCTCTGGTGGTTCAGCAACTGCGACAATCCCGCAGACCGGTGCATTTTCCAGGCAGAGCAGCCCTATAAGAACGCACCAGCCGTTATGGGCGTGTTCGCCACAAGGTCTCCGCTCCGGCCCAATCCCATTGCCTTGACAGCTTCGGAGATTATCAAAATTGATGCTGACCAAGGAGTGATCCAGCTTGACTACATTGACGCTGACAATGGTACGCCTGTGCTGGATATCAAGCCTTATACCCCCAGTCTCGACCGGGTTGAGACGCCTCGGGTCCCTGAGTGGTGCCGCAGCTGGCCCAATAGCATTGAGGCCTCCGCCAACTTCCCCTGGGACCAGGTGTTCAATTTTGAGGCTGTATGAGGCGCCGGGATTACTCGGATAGAGGGCCCGTATGGATCGCCGTATCAAAATGTACTTGTGCGCAGGCGGGCAGAGGTGTATAATCCGCCCATAACAACATAGTAGGGGGAGCTTGTGTGACAGGCAGAGAGGAAGGTAGACCTTCGACCCTTGAACCTGATGCGGATAATGCCGCTGTAGGGAGTCACAGAAAATTCTACTTTTCCAGGGGGCATCGTATTCGGGTGCCTCCTGTTTTTTGCTGCACTTTTGATAGAATGTGAAACCGGCCACTGCCGCACACCTGCGGCGGCTGACCATCAACATCGGTACACTGAGCCAGCGCACCTTCCCCACGATGTTTGGCCCCAGGATTTGGCCGCATATATAGTCTCTTGCCTTTTTGGCTGATACCTAATATAATCTACACTGAAATAAAGGCTTTGTGATTCACAGGAGGCACTATGGCAAATATACTGATTGTCGAAGATGAAAAAGCCATGCAGGACATTATCGTAGACTATATGCGAAAAGGCGGACACGCCTGCTTTACTGCCAACGACGGCATAGACGCCCTTGTCACGTTGAAGAATCATCCTATGGATTTGATGATCTTAGACGTGATGATGCCCCATCTGGATGGCTTTTCCGTCTGCAAGATGGCGCGGGAAATGAGCGATATGCCTATTATCATGCTTACCGCCAAAAGCGCGGAGGATGACAAGCTGAAAGGCTACGACTACGGCGCAGACGACTACATGACCAAGCCCTTCAGTCCCAAGGTGCTGTTGGCCAAGGTGAATGCCTTGCTGCGCCGCTCCTCTGCTGCGTCTTCTGGGGCAATCACTGCTGGGAAAATCATGCTCCATCCCAATGCACACAAGGTCTATCTGGACGGCCAGGAGATCTCGTTGACCCATAAGGAGTATGAATTACTCGCTTTTCTGATGGCAAACCCTGGGCAGATTTTCAATAGGGAGCAGCTTCTAAACCGTGTCTGGGGCTATGATTTCGAGGGGACGACCCGAACCGTGGACACCCACATCAAGACCCTGCGCCAGAAGTTGGGGGACGAGGGCAGGCATATCGTCACGCTGATCCGCTCCGGCTATAAATTCGAGGTAACAATATGAAAGAGGCTTTTTCCCTCCGCACAGTGCGGAAAAAGATTGTAATGCTCTCCAAGCTGGCGGGAATTGTGCTGATTTTCTCCTATATTCTGTCTACCCGTCTGCCTGTCAGCGAGGATGCTTCTTTCTTGATTTGGTTGGGTTTTCTTATGCTGCTGGTTTTAGGGATAGACTTTTTCATGGGCCGCTTTATCACGAAACCGATTGACAAACTGAACGCCTCCGCAAAGCGCATGGCGGGACTGGATTTTTCCGCCCCCTGCAATCTCGTTTCAACCGATGAATTTGGGGAACTGTCTGCCAGCCTGAACACAATGGCTGAAAATCTGCAACAGGCCCTTGTCCGTCTGGAGGATGCGAATACCCAGCTCGAAAAGGATGTGGAAAAGGAACGGCTTCTGCTGGCGGAGCGCAAGGAACTGTTGGACAGCCTATCCCATGAGATGAAAACCCCGCTGGGCATTATCCGGGCCTATGCGGAGGGCTTGCAGGACGAACCAGACGAGGCCAAAAAGCAGAAATACGCCCAGGTCATTGTCTCCGAAGTGGAGCGAATGAATGGCCTGATCGTAACCTTGCTGGACCTGTCAGCGCTGGAAAGCGGAGCTGTAAGTCTGAATGTGACCCGCTTTGACTTTGTAGAGCTGATGGAGACAGTAGCCGGGCGGCTGCTGATTGACGCCCCGGACACCAATTTTGAGCTGCAATATGAGCTGCCGGATCAAAAGGTTTTTGTGAGGACAGACCAGCGGCGCATGGAGCAGGTTTTAAGTAATCTGATTGTCAATGCCAGGAAAAATGTGTGTCCTGGCGGCGTTCTGCAGCTTGAACTGAAAGTGGATAGTGGGATGCTGCATTTCTCTATCTACAATCAAGGCCGGCCCATTCCAGAAAGTGCCCTGCCCAAAATCTGGACAAAGTTCTATCGGGATAGCAGCGCGGAGTACAGCGGCTCCGGGCTGGGCCTGTCCATCGTGGCGCAGATCCTGTCCATGCAGGATTCCCCCTATGGCGTGGAAAACCGAGCGGACGGAGTGCGGTTCTGGTTTTCTATCCCCATCGCATAATAATTTCACACGGATTTCACACCGGCCTCACACGAATTTCACACCGGCCATCTAAACTCTCCTTATCACAAGTAAGGAGGGTTTTTTATGTTCTTAGGATTGCAGTGGTACTGGTGGCTCGTGATTGGGGCGGTGCTTGTCATCTCCATCCCCTTCAAGATCAAGTTCATGAAGTGGTGGACCAAGCGCCAGCAGGGAAAAGATCAGCGTGGAAAGTGGGGTGACGACGAGTGATCGAGGTCAAAAACCTGACGTTCTCCTACGGCAAAGACAAGCAGGCCCTCCACGGCCTGGACTTCACCGTAGAGGACGGAGAAATCTTCGGTTTCCTGGGGCCCAACGGCTCCGGGAAATCCACGACGCAGAAGATTCTCACCGGAATTTTGAAGGGTCACGGGGGCAAGGTCTCGCTGTTCGGGCAGGATATCTCCGCCGCTCACGGGCAGGAATTTTTCCAGAAAATCGGCGTGCTGTTTGAGTTTCCTTATCTGTACGCCAATCTGAGTGCCGTGGATAACTTGAACTACTTTGCATCCTTTTACCATAAGGAACAGAGGAGGGACATAGGCGAGCTGCTGGACGCACTGGAATTTAAGCCGGACTTTCTGAAAAAGCCGGTGTCCTCCTACTCCAAGGGGATGCGCCAGCGGGTGAGTATGGCCCGGGCGCTGGTGAGCAATCCCCGGCTGCTGTTTTTGGATGAGCCCACCAGCGGCCTGGACCCCTCCGGGGCGGTGCTGTTTCGGAAGATCATTGAGCAGGAGCGCAAAAAGGGGACGACGGTGTTCGTCACCACCCATAACATGGTGGACGCCGATTTGCTGTGCGACCGGGTGGCGTTCATTTCCAACGGAAATTTGGTAGCCCTGGATACGCCCAAGCGTCTGAAGGAGAAAAACAGCAACCACCGGGTGGTCGTCGACTACCTGTACCGGGGAAAACGGGAGACAAAAACCATTGAGGCACCGGAGTTGGAGGCGGGCATTCCCTTTGCCCACGATGAGATTATCAGCATCCACTCCCAGGAGCCGACCTTGGAGGATATGTTCATCCAGTACACGGGGAGGGGGCTGTCCTGATGGGAAAAAGCTTTTGCGCCCTGTTCAAAAAGGACTGCCGGATGCTGGTGTCGGGGAAATTTTTCTTGATGGCACTTGGCTTTCTGGTCCTCTATACGGCCTATGTGAACCTGGGCTATATCCGCTTTATGCAGATGCCGCTCTACAACGTGTATTTATATGACCCCGCCGGGACACAGACAGAAAAATCGCCTCTGGTGCAGACGGTTTCCTCCCTGAAAGCGATGGATACCGCCCTGCTCTCCGACGCCAACGGCGTTGGTTTGGACGCCAGCGGCGGGGAGGTGCGGGTGGTACTCTACAAGGGGGCGGAACATGTTGACCGCCACCGGGCCGACTATGCCCTGTCCCTGCTCCGGCCTTCGGACAGCCACGCTCCGGCGGTGCTGGGTAAAAACACGCCGGAGCTAAAGGCAAGAAAAGAGATCACCTGCGAACTGCTGTTTTTTGAGCTGGCCGCTGTGGGATTTTTGGGCATCGCCGCCGTACTGTTCAAGGAAAAGGGCATGGGGGTCATTCGTGTCCACGCCATTCTCCCGGTGCGAAAAGATTTGTTTCTCCTGTCCAAGCTGGCGGTGTTCCTGCTCTCTGATCTGGCCTTTGCGGTGCTGCTCACCCTGCTGAACGTAGGGTTGAACGATGGAGCGGCGGTGCTGCCTGCGGTCCTGCTCCAGACGGCCATTCTTTCCCTGATGATGGCCTTGGTGGGACTGCTCTGCGCCCTGCTGCTGAAAGATTTCCGTCAGTTTACGCTGGCCTACCTGGTGATCGCCATTTTCGCTGCTACCCCGGTGTTCCTGTCGGCCAACACCTCCATCAAACTTGACTGGATCGGCTATCATCCGTTCTATCACGTCTATATGGGCCTGAAAAATGCCTATTTCGGAACAGACATTTCCCCTGCCTATTATGCCGGCGCTGCCGGTGTGATTGCGCTGCTGTTCCTGGTGGTGCGGCTTGCGTTCCATCGGGAAATCGGAAAGGAGGGGTGAGGGGTGAAAGGCTTGAAATATCAGCTAAAAAGTGTCCTGCGGGATAAATTCTGCCTGATGACATTCCTGCTGCCCATCCTGGTCGCCGTGGCGCTGAATTTCATGGGCTCCATTGATATGTCCAGCCTGGGAGAACTGCACTTCGGCGTACTGGAAAATGATCTGTCCCCGCAGACAATTACATGGCTGGAGCGGTATGGCCCGGTGACGGCCTACAGGACCCAGGAGGAGCTGACCGCCGCCATCAACGAACCGTCTACCAATGTGATTGGCGTAAAAGCAGACGGAGACAGCCTCAAAACCGCAATCAGCGGGGACGAGCTGGAGATTTTCCGGCAGGCGGCGGCTACCCTGCCCACCCTCTATGAGCGGCAAGAAAACGCTAAACAAACAGAAGTCCAGGTGTTGGATCGGCCTGATATTTTGGAAAACTTTCAAGACATTTTCATCCCCGCCGTGCTGATCGTGGCTATGTTTATGGGCTGTACGTTCAACGCCATGAACATCATTTCCGAAAAAGAGGACGGCGTGGCGTTTGTCAACGAGATACTGCCTATGACGCCCTGCCAGTACATTTTACAGAAAGTTGTAGTGGGATTTCTCTTTGGAAGTCTTTCGTCTATCATAACGGCGTGTATTTGCTTTCAACTGTCCTGGAACCATTGGGGACTAATGCTGGCCCTGATTCTTCTGTCGTCCTTTGTGGCGGCGCTGATCGGACTGTTTACCGGCAAGCTCTCCGAGGGTCTGATGATCGGTGTGGTCTATATCAAGATCATCATGCTGGTGTTTATCGCGGTGCCCATTGTATGTGCTCTAATTGGGGTCAGCGGGCCACTGGCGGTCCTCTGCAATCTCGTCCCATCCCAGCCCGCCTTCGACGGCATTATGGCCCTGTCCGCCGGGAATACAGGCGCGGCAATCAAAGATGCCGGCATACTGTCTATTCATTGCGTGGTATGGCCCGCACTGTACGTTTTGATTTTTACACAGCGGAAAAGGCGAGGGGGATACTCACTCTAAATACCTTTTAGTGGAAAACCTGCTTTGGCTATGATGGGATGTATGGAACGATAGTGATCCGCTTTTACGTTCAGCCAAGAAAAATATAATTGACACTGGAAAAGAATTGCATTACAATGTGGAAAACAACATAGCAGGGGAGCTTGTGTGACAGGCTGAGAGGAAGGTAGACCTTCGACCCTTGAACCTGATGCGGATAATGCCGCCGGAGGAAGTCGTAGGAAA
>OFFB01001395.1_pt1 | contig 14701 bp, 22 predicted proteins | sample 1521281 | NCBI WGS metagenome assembly OFFB01 (sample SAMEA3504109, study PRJEB24116) | mouse gut metagenome | biome: mouse gut; feature: mouse-associated habitat; material: faeces | place: Denmark | collected 2011
AATTAGGCATCATAGTGCAGTAAGTTCTGCCGCCTATTGCAACAGGTTCACTTTTATCATTAGTAACTTCCTGATATGCTTTTAACAGTTCTTGTAAATATTGGTTATTTTTATCAATATATAATGGTGGAATATGTTTGCTAATTTGAGTAAGCATCATCATTTTTTCAGCCAGATTATTAATTTTACTTTCAATTTTAGAGCTATTCATTGTAACTGGATATCTAATATCAAATTTTAATATTAAATCTTCTGTTTTATATCTAAGTATTCCAAGATTAATTGTTAAGCTGCCAGAAATATCATCATAACAGTCTATATTGAAACTTTTGCCGTTACTTTCGTCATTTAAAAGATATGCAATCTGCCTAATCCACAGCATAAGCTCCCATGAACCATAATCTAAAGAAGGGTGTGCAAGATAATGCAGCAGTTTATACATTGCATTTATTCCTTTTTCTGGATTCATTGCATGTGCAGATTTACCAGTTGCTTTTACCTGCAAATAACTATCCTGATAATAATCTATTTCTAAATCATCGCCAGCTATTTCTTCAAGCTGTCTTTTTATTTTTGCTAAATCCCCTGCAAAATAAGCGTATGCAGTATCAGGCACAATATTGACACGCTCTCCGCAGGTAAGACCCAAAAGTTTAACAGGCTCAAATCCCTGCAGTGGAAAATCCCGTTTCATAGTTATCTGCATTTGACCTTTTTCTGCATATACAGCAGGAAAATTAGCATCTGGGGAAAATGAAAATACAGGTATTTCTTCTGTTTCTTTATATCTTTTTATACACCGCATAGATGTCTCTTCATCACAGCCTGCAATTATTCTAAACCTTTTATTAAGTTTAATTCCTGTTGCTTTTAAAATTTTAACAGCAGTATATGCAGCAATTAATGGACCTTTATCATCTATTGCACCCCTGCCGTATAATTTATTATCATATATTTTTGCAGCAAAAGGTGAGTGCTGCCATAAGCTTTCATTTCCTGCAGGCACTACATCTAAATGTGCTAAAATGCCAATTAAATTACCATTACCATATTCTGCATACCCTGCATAATTATCAATATTTTTAACAGTAAAGCCATCTTTTTCTGCGATATTGATAAATTTATTTAAAAGTGTTACAATCATTTAAAACTATAAAAAATAGGCTGAAAGAGGTGGTACACATGGCAATCACTATTAGTATTGCCTTGCAAAAGGGCGGTGTAGGGAAAAGCACAACAGCCCAGGCATTAGCAAGTACATTAGGATTCAAGCATAAAAAGGTATTGCTTATTGATATGGACAGTCAGGGTAATGTTACCTATTCTTCAGGAGCAGATGCACCAGAGCATACTATTTTTGATGTATTGGGAGAGGACTGCGGAGCCAATGAAGCATTGGTGCATTGCAAATATTATGATCTACTGGCAGCAGATACATACTTGACTAATATAGAGATGTCCGAAAATGTTGAACCTACACTTTTAAAAAATGCACTTGAACCTATTAAGGGCAATTATGATTTTATAATAATCGACACTCCCCCAGCATTAGGTAATCTTTCTTTTAACTCTTTAGTGGCTAGTGATTATGTGTTGATACCTGCGGAGCCTAGACCATTTGCATTACAAGGATTAGGAAAGCTGCATGATACTATTGTAACCGTCAGAAATAGCCTAAATCCGGCTTTAAAAGTGTTAGGCATACTTTTAATCAAATACAGTAATAGAACCGTCTTAAATCGGGATATAAAGACCATGATAGAAGAATATGCGGAACAGATGCAGACGGTAGTATTTAACACCAGTATTAGAGAAGGTATAGCCGTAGCTGAAGCACAGACCGTCAGAGAACCACTAATTGACTATGCAAAGAGCAGCAAGCCTAATATTGATTATAAAGCCTTTACAACTGAATTATTGCAGAAGATAGGAGAGTGATAGCATGGCAAAGGGATTTTCAAAAAACAATCCTTTAGATAAATTATCAGGTACAAGCGTACCTAAAAGTACAGAGGTACAAAAAGAACCCCCGGCAGCAGTCGAACCTAAACAGACGGAGCCGGAACAAAAGCAGGAGAAACCACAAACCACACAAAAACGGAAAGTAGGCAGACCAAAGACAAAAGATATTAAGAATACTTGTAAAAATATCAATGTCGCTGTGCCGATCACGTTACTGGACAAGTGGGAAGATATAAAAATTGTTCATGGTAGTAATCTCACGGAATATATTACTAAGCTGATAGAAAAAGATATGACTGCCAACTATGAACATTACAAAGATATTGCAGATAGTTTAAAAAATATATAATTTTTTCAATAATTAAATATAGTTTAAAATATTGTTTATTAGTGTAATACGCACTTATTACAGTGTGCTATTACACTTTTATTTTCTCACAAATTAATTATTGACACAGTTTGGCAATCCATGTTACTATAATATCATAAATTAATAATTGATACTATAGGGATGTGATTATATGAAAAAATGGATTACTAAGGCAGAAGTTACTAGAATCATAGAAACATACAGTATTCGCAAAGATGAATTTGAACCAGTCTCAAATATTAATTATTGTTACCAAAGTAAGCTGATAAAAGGTTATATGATTACTCTATCTGAAGAACAAAACAATATTGAAAAAACAGGGCGTATCATTGTTACTCATACGCAGGATAATGGCAAACGCACATATACAGACGTATGGGAACGCAACAAAGACAATAATCTGCAATTCCGCTTTCGTGATCTATGGAATCAACCACTATCAGATGCAGAATATATAAAGGATTTAGAACGGCAAATTGAAGAATTGAAACAGGTCGGGATTAAATTGCAGGCACAATTACAAGAAAATCAAAAATTAATTATTGATACTTTTGAACCCATTCAGCAGCAGGAACAACACAAACCGAAACATAATGAACGGGGAGCCGGGCGAAAACCTTCTCAGGAACGATTAAACGCAATAGAACAGATGCAAGCGTTACTTAAATCTGGAATGAGTGAGCAGGACATCATGAATAAACTTGAAATCAGCAGAGCAACTTTTTATAGATACAAGAAAAGTATCAATAATTAATTATTGAACAAAATTAAAATGTACACTTGAATAATACCCTTTACCAGATGGAGTATTCCCCGGTAGAGGGTATCTTTTTGTCTATGAAATATGCCTTTTATTTAATGTCATAATACTATGGTTATTAAACGTTATTTGCCCCAAATTTGGCTTGAAATGCCTTTAGGGTAGATTTATATGCCCTAGCAGTAAAAACGGCTAGAATCGGCTTATACACGCTTATTTACGCAAGTAAAAAGCCTATAAGTTTATACCGAATATATGTTTACCCTATGTTACTGGGTAGCAAAGGGTATATCACTGAATAACAAAGGGCTATACTACTGAATAGCAAAGCCTATGTTACCCAGTGATACAGAACTATACTCATATAACTAAACCTATTGTAACTAGACTCAATCAATCTATCAGGAATGAAGGAAAGATTGAAACATAAATACATAAAATAAAGGTTGATTTATTCCTTTATGAATGATACAATATCTTGTATATATTATCTGACAAGGGAGGTTGATTTTGTGGCAGAAGGTAAAAAGAATCTTGTTGTTACGATTGATGAAGAATTGCATCAAAAATTCAAGATTCATTGTACAGAGCAAAAGACCAGTATTAAAGAGATGATAATTAAACTTATTTCAAAGGAACTAGAAGAAGCACAGGAAAGGAGATCATGAAGTGGCACGAAAAAAAATTAGAAGTGCTACTGACCAACGTAAATTTACGATTGTATATAATGACTTCCTTGAAAGTGACTTGTTAGACAAACATGAAAAGTTAGTATATATTGCAATCAAAAGATTTGCAGACAATGAAACACTGACAGCTTTTCCTAGTCTGAAAACCTTGCATAAAATGACAGGTATTAGTATCAGATGGATAAAGAAAAGCATAGAGCATATGGAAGAATTAGGAATAATCAGTGTAGAGCATAGAACAAGTGAAGATAAGGGAAACCAAAGCAATTTATATACTTTACATGATTATGCAGAGATATGGAGTGTTGGCAGTAGTGAAGATATTGCAGCAGTCGCAGATGAAATATCGGAAATGAAACTTGTCGCAGAATTGCGGTCAAGAGGTTATACAGTAACCAAAGAAAAAGGGCTTGAAACTGAACCGACCAAAGCACAGAATCAAGCACTTGATTTAAAACCATTTAATATAGTTAATACTACAACAAATTCTGGGGAAAGTCAAGACCTGGAGCGATATACACTAGACCAAATAAAGCAACTTTTTGATTATGACATAATGGTTCATGATAACCCATACCGGCAGCAGGACATTGATTCAGTGGTGAATATTCTTTACACGACCATGAACACGACCAAAGCCACGATCAGGATCTCCGGAGAGGACAAGCCTAGTATGGTAGTTGTTGGTAAGCTGATGAAGTTATCCTATTCAGAAATAATATATGCTATCGAGAAGTATCAGGAGCAAACGGAGCGGATCAAGAATCCTACCAGTTATATGTTGACCTTGCTTTACAATTCAAAGGAACAGATGAATCTTGATATAACTAATCAGGTGTCACATGACATGGCACACTGGAACACGGAAGAATAGCCTTTGTTACTTTGCCGAAAGTAACGCAAAAGCACTTTTGACACAAGTATCAAAAGTACATTGCGCCCTACGGGGGATTAGATGCAGAATTTGTATATTGAAAATCAAATTTACATATACCATAATGCTAGTAGGAAAGAACGTAACAAATAGTCCATGCAGGACGACAAACGAAAAGCCCCGGAGGTGACGCTCCAGGGCTTTCTATTCCTAATTTTCTAATTTTAGCAATGGGAAGGCTTAAACCCATAGGCTAGACCTCAGTTTCATGCTTATCGCCATCTAACCATTTGATGATGTAGTGACAAGCTACACCTCCAAGAGTGGTAACTAAAATAGAATATAAAAATTCTAACATAGATATTTCCTCCTTTCTTTCTGTAAAACTCATACTTAGTGTTCATAATAAAATTATAATACAGAATTAAAAAGGAGTTGTACCATTTTAAACAAGGTGAGCTAAGTCAAAAGTATATTGCAAAGAAAATTTACATATGCTATAATGTCAATAGACAAAAAGCAGTGATAAGTCCATGTGGACAAAGAAACGAACCCCCGAACCGTATTGCCGTACAGTCCGGGGATTCTTCTTTTCTTTTATACTGGCAAAGCACCCAGTAGGTTATTTGTTGTCCTTATGACCGCCATCTAACCATTTGATGATGTAGTGACAAGCTACACCAGCCGCAACAGCGACCAAAAAAGCAGTGATAACTTCCATGTGAACACCTCCTCCCGTTGCCAGGTATCGGTAGGACAACATGAATATTATATCTTATTTTCAGAGTGTCGGCAACAATCGACAATTCTTTTATGTTCTGCAGCACAAATTAAAAGTGTACATAGAAAAAGAACCGCTGGCAGCAGTCCTAAAAAATCCTAAAATCATATAAAAAATTTAAAAAAATGTGTTGACAAAAACCACAAAATGAGTATAATAAATAATGTAACAGTGGGCAATTCTCTCAAAATCCCCTCTTTTACAATTTCATATACTCTTGCGGAGTGGTGCTTTTCGGATTTACCAACCGTGAACGCAAGTAAAAATTTTTAGCACTATCCAATGTTTACCAGACATAGGATTCATTTTAGACCAGTTGACCGGGCATTAGTACGTCCTTTTATAAGAAAGAAGGTGAACCAATGACACACGCACCATAAATATTCAGTTGTAGATTTTTCACCAAGAATATTACCAGTATTCGCACTGAAAAACCTATAAAAAAAGCACTTGCAAAGGATTGACCTAAGACAAGATTTAACTCAATTACTATAGATTATACGAAAAAATCTACATAAAATCAAGTCTTTTTTGAAAATTATCTTTTCAGACTATCCCACGCAGGAATGTTGATACTATAAAATTTGTTTGAGAAAGGCAAGGGATAGCAGATTATCCCAAGGAAAAGTATATAGAAAAACTTGTATTTGATGAAAAGTTATCCTTTGAATTTCGGAAAGGATAGCATGAACAAACAGAAACTTGAAAATTATAATCTCACTGGCTCAATACATACATTGTCGGTAAAAAGTCCTGGCATTGTTGAGGACATTCAGAAAGAAGTTTCAAACTGTATCACAGCAAACAGCCAAACAAAGAACAATCAACCGACTACCACAAGCATAATTAACCCTAATAAATTAGTAGGTGATGTATTTGCATATTCAGAGTTTGAAACGGTATTCAATACAATTTTAGCAGGAGCCGGAATCAAAAACTACAACATAGTAAGAGCCGATATGAGATTTGACAATTACGATCCTGAACACTACAGAGCATATGCAAAGCTGAATAGATACCTTATTAGCGCACTGGCAGTAACATATAAAGTTAAAAATGCTTACAGAACCGCAAATTTATTTAATCAGCAACAGTTATCAGTAGCAATCAAAAATGATTATTTTGAATGTGAAAATTATGATAGAGCTGCTAAATCTGAAATTACTGAAAACAAGACGGAACCAGCGCAGAGCCGACTTGAAGAACGTACCACAAGTAGACAGTGGAGGCGCATCAATGAGAAAGCAAAGCCTGAAGAACTGGAAATTGTATCAGACTGGAACATATACGCTTTAAAAAGGGAGTTTACAGATGGATGGTTTGAAAGATGGGACAATGCAATAAAAAACCTTGATCTGGTGCAGCAGACCTATAATGATGAACTTGAAAAGCTATATAATGCAGATAAAAACTCTTATCCATGTAGATTCAGGAGCATGACAGACTTCATATTACAGTATCAAGACTGTATCTTTACCAGAAAGCAACTCATAGACCTTTTTACTCGATTAGGTGTAGAAAATCCTATCCGCAGGGCAAAGAACCATAAACAGCGGTATGGTATTGAATTTTTCTCAAAGGCAGATGTACAACGTGCCATTGATGAAGTCAAAAGGGCTACAAAAGACTTTTTCGAGCAGTAAAAAGGCTACAATCCCAAAATCAAAAAGGCTACATCAGGGAGCCTAAAAGAGCCTTTTCAGAATTTGATAAAAACGGCTAGAAGCATTGATTTTACTGTATTTTTAGCCAATAGAAAGACAAGGCTAATGTCCTAATATGTAGGACATGGAAGGATATATATAAAGGGGTATGAGTAGTTGCTACATATAAAAATTATAAGATATAAAATTAAATATATGATTCCTTTTATAAGTGGTAATTACTCCATCCCACCGTAACAGAAAGGAATTAGATAAAATGGCAGTAAATTATATAAAATTAAGTAGAGATGAGATTCATAGAAAATACAATAACATATTCAATCGTTGTTATAATGAAAGCTGGCAGGACGAATGGAACCCAAAGTATAAAGGGCATACAATGAGCGCAGATTTACTTGACAATAAATATGAAACATTTTTCCCATTTGTGGAAAATAATTATTATGAAGTTCCTGGGGAAAAAACAGATTTAGATCATGACATAATTGATAACACAAATACTGTATATGATTTAGAACATATGTTATTCGCACCACATTCAATAAATGTATTGTTTGAACACCTTGAATTAGGCAAGACAAATATAATATATAATTCACAGAAAAATACATACACAGTCAAAGTATATTATGAAGGTGATTATATTACAGTTGCGGATTTGGACACTTACAATCAAGCATTAGATATTTATTGCAATATTAAATATGGACTCATCCTTGATAAAGCGGAACGATATAAAGATATGATACCTCAAAAATTGTATAATATCATGTTGACAACTGATGTAAAAAAAATCAATGAAAAATTTTATATTAAAGATGATGTTGCGTGAAAAGTTACAAAAATAAAAACCAACATAAGGAGATAATTTAGTATGATGAATGTAGTTATTGATATTGACTTTAGAAATTATGCGGAAGTAAAGACAAGTTATACACAAGAAGAATTACTAGATATTATACACAGAATAAAAAGAGATATAGACACAACACGCAATAAATTAAAAGTAGCATAATTAAGTTAAGATAATCGGTATATAATCGGTATTGGTTCTTATTCCCCAGGAGCCGATACCACCAAAAAAGGAGCGAAAAATATATGATAGCAGAATTAAGAAGTTTTGGAAATATGGATATGAATGATGCAAATATTCAACTAAAAGAAAATATAAATGTAGTAAAAGAACAAGCTGAAACTCTATTACATACTATGGATTTGACCGCAGGAAGGATAAAATTTGAAGAAGGTGAAATTGATAAATGGATAGCATTAAGAGATGCTATATTGAATTTTAGAACATTAGATGTAAATCCTAACCTTGCACAGAATGTAATGATTTCAGTTGATAATATGGACAAGCTGCATGAAGTTTATGGAGCTTATACGGAATCGGCAGTAAATAGGATTATAAATGATTTGATATGTGAAGCTGATAAAAAGTTTAAAGATAAAACATCTAAAGGCAAATTGCAAAAAGCATTAGATAAGATAGAATCACGATCATAGAAAGGATATAAGATCATGAATATATTAACCGCAGAAGATTTACAAGACATTTTGAAATTAAGTGATAAACAGGCTAGAGCATTGATGCGGACTAAAGGTTTCCCATCATGCAAGATCGGCAGAGAGTACCGGATAACAGAATCAGCCTTACAACAATGGCTAGATAATACAAAGTCTGTCAAATTAGATTATAGCAAGTGTTAGGGGGTACATATGGCAGGATATAAAGATATGTTAGAAAAAACCATTAAAAAATTGAACTTGATGAACGTGAAAAGCAAATCAATCATGAATTAAATATAGCCCATGTGACCCATAATAACAGAGCCATAAACGAACTAGAACGGCAAAAGGACGCATTAGCACTTGAAAGGCAGCTTGTAGAAAATCTGTACTAAAAATATAATGGTGTATCTGTAATGGGTACACCACATAACATTAAAATGGGTAGCCGTGATGCTAGGAGGAAAATTGTTGAAATATATAAATACGATTAGTTTTGAAATTACAAGGCGATGCAATTTAAATTGTAAATGGTGTAGTAAAGGAGATCCACAAAATCTTGATATTTCAAAAGAAATTATTGATAAGACGTTGGATGAAATTCAGTATTATTATATAAATTGTATCCGTATTACTGGTGGAGAACCTTTTTTGAAACCAGAAATAATAGAGTATCTGATAGGTAAAATTATTGAAAAGAAAATCAAAGTAAAAATGTTACATATGATTAGCAATGCGACAATTAAGAGTGAAAAGGTAAGGGATAGTATTGTAAATTTTATTGAGTATGGAAATACCATACAAAATGAAAGAAAAAATATTAAAGAATATTTTAGTGATAGATTATCTGAGCCAGTTTATGCCAAAGCAAAAAATAGAGATACTATGGTTGCATTGGTGTTAAGCACATATGAACATAATAATACTGCTACTTTTGATAATGTTTATCGCTTTTATGATACTATTAAATCAGATAATTTTATATTAGCTAATCAAAATGATATAAATAAAATGACTGTTGTTATTGAAGGCAAAGCAGAAGAATCATATAGGAGATTTTCAAAACAAGATTTAAAATATGTTCGTATTATTCATAATAAATTCTGTATAATTGATGATTCAGATAAAGAAGCACCATGTATAAAGAAATGTGTATCTATTGGAGCAAATGGTAAGGTTTATGTTGGCGGTATGTTATCTTATGTGCATATAGAAAGAGATTATATATTTGATATTATGGATTGTAAAAATGATTTTTGGGGAAAAATTGATAAGTGGTGTTGGGAAAACCCTATTTATATTGGTGCAAATTTGTTTGTTGAAACTTATAAAAGTTTACATTGGCAAAAAGATAATGAATATAAATACGATCCAGTTATTGATTCAGTAGACAAAATTAAATTACAAATTGATGTTTATGAGGAATTGCTCAAGTATTTGCATAGAGAATTACCACATTTAACTCATTGTGAGTTAAATTTGTTTACGGTTGCAGTATTTCTTATGCAAGCATATTCAGAAGGACAAACATTAGAGATACTTAAACCCTTTATTGGTTATACGACAGGTTTGCAAGAAGATATAATAAATACTATGACAGAACAGGGATGTAAAAATATTTATAATAATCTTGCAAGTGAAAATAATAAAAGGGCAGTAAAAAAGATTAAAAATCCTTTATTAAAAGGTATTTGTAAGTTATTGTATACATAATAGGAGTAAATAAGAATGGTATTCAATAAATTATTAAAAATGCATTATAAAAAATAACACGTACCTTTAGGAACACACCACACCATAGACTGTAAACCATTGAAAATATGGGTATCTGCTACTGTAAACACTATCAGGAACACGGCAGATACCTATATTATTTTTGTGTGAAGTGGCATATTTTTGATAGTTTTAACTATATAAAATTGTTTTAACTATTGAAATTTATAAGGCGATATATTATAATGAATCCAGAACCATATAACAATTTGATTCACTGAAAGAAGGTGCAGGAATGATTAAAGATATGATTCAGCGTTTCCTTAATAAGAAGCTGGCACAGAAAAAGCATGAGTATATTAAAATGCAGTGGGAAAAGGCAAGGCTTGAAAAGATACTGGCACAGGCTAAGAGGGGAGAGTGTTAGTATGGAAACTTTAATAGGATTGATTGTATTTGGACTAATTATTGGAATACCTCTATATAAAAGGGAACACACATTTAATAACCGCACGTCTCCACCGGGATATAAAACGGATTATGGCGCAATGAATCATGATCTGACAATGGGAATGTCTAAGGATGCAGTAAAAGACAAATTCAACCGTGGAGGTTATGATATTCCTGATAAGCATTAATATATAATTTAAACTATATATAATTGTTTTAAATATAACATATTTCTATAATTCACCGAACATAAATAAAAATGTTTAGTGTTGCTTGTAAAGTCCTGAAAGCATTGATTTTTCTAGCTTTTTTGATGATTTATTGATTCTCTGGCAGATCATAGAATCCATTAAAAAATGCCCTGAAACCATTGAAAATAAAGGCTTTTCCCGAACATTCCTTATTTTTGCATAATTAACAATACTATATCAAATTATCAGACAATTAAAAGTGTCAGGAATCCTTGAAAAATAAGGCTTTTTGATGCTTTTTCTTTCCCCAGAATCCATATACCGAACCTTTAATTTTTAAATGTACACTTTTAAAATATCCTGATGGCAGCAGGACACAAGAACCATTGAAAAGTATTGATTTTCCTAATGATTTGTGATGTACTGGCAGACCTACACAATATATTTCCTGATATACTCCGAACTGATACCGAATAGTCCTAAAAGTGACGTTATAGAAAAAAGTCCTAAAATAGTATTGACATTTATATGGTACCATGATAATATAATAGTAACAATTCTAACGGTCGTTACAATTAGGACTATTAAAGGAAAGAAGGTTATGTTATGGAATATGGTTATTGTAGAATCAGTACACCGAAACAAAATATTGAAAGGCAAGTCAGGAATATACAATCTAATTATCCGGCTGCTATCATTGTAAAGGAAGTGTACACAGGTACAAAATTCCAAGGCAGAAAAGAACTTGATAAACTGCTAAAGACTGTAAAGCCAAACGATACTATTATATTTGATTCCGTTTCCAGAATGTCCAGAAATGCAGATGATGGATTTTCCTTATATGAGCGATTATATAATGATAGTATCAATCTTGTATTCCTGAAGGAGCCACACATCAACACAGGCACCTATAAAAAGGCACTGGAAAACAATATCTCCATGACAGGAACCAATGTAGATTTTATTCTTGAAGGAATAAACAAATATCTGATGGCACTAGCTAAAGAACAAATTCAGATAGCATTTGACCAGGCGCAAAAAGAAGTTGATGATCTGCACCAGAGGACAAAAGAAGGAATTGAAACCGCTAGATTGAATGGTAAGCAGATTGGACAGCCTAAAGGTACAAAATTAGTCACGAAAAAATCAATCAGGGCAAAAGAACAGATAAAGAAATACAACAAATCTTTTAATGGTTCCCTGACTAATGAGGATACATGGAAACTGATCGGAATATCTAAGACTACATTTTATAAATATAAAGATGAATTACTAGCAGAAATTCAATAATTAAAAGTACACATTTAAAATCAGAGTGGACTACAGATAATTAAAGTCTACTCTTTTTTTATGGCAACAGTTACAAAAAATGACGGTACCAGCCTACTACAACCGGCACCGTCTGAAGGTAAGCATAACTTACCAACCAACACATATATTATAATCGAATTTCACGTTATTATCAATCTTTAATACCTACTTCTTTTTGTATCAAGTCACAGATCATACCATTTACAGAACTGTATTTATCTGTACTGGACACATAATCTTGCATTTGTTCCTTCCAGCCTTTAGGAACTCGAACACGAATATTATCTACATTATTTTTATCATATTGTTTACTTGCTTCTATTTTACTTTTATATAAACCTGAATCTGTTTTTAAATTATCATCTGCTTTTTTTGGCATTTATCGGCACCACCTTTCTGTATATCTTATTATAACATGGTACCATTGAAAAATCAAGTTGTATTTAGCGGTGCAGATGCTACCCCGGAATAGGGCAGCACCCACTAATATATAACGCCTTGAATTGTGTGTATGTACTATAGAACTTTACTAAATAAAACATAGTCAATAACAATTAGAACATTTGTTATGAATCGAAGTGCAGAAGGATATAAAACTTTTGTTTGTTCAATGCAATCAAATTTGAACTTTTGATAGTCTTTAGGTGTCATATTCTGTACTTCTATAACAAGATTTGTAATTATTGGTATGCTTTCAAGAAAAAAATCATATTCTGTCATTTTACCTACCTTCCTATTACTACATTTGGAGTACAACAGCCAGTACCCCCCCCCGAACATTTGTACTCATTAGCGAATGATTCAGCTTCAGGACGGTTTGAAAAGTGTCGTTCATCTATTATGGTACTCTCGAACATATCAACGGATATAACGATCACTTTAAAGAATGGAACATATACAAGCATTGGATTCACCTTCTTTCTATATGGTATTGTGTTATATGCAGACGGTCAGGGAGCCGAAGCCCCCGACCTTTATAACCTTAGTTGCAAGTGAATCTCATACTACTGGACTTTTTTGTGTACTCGCTGTAGATGTCGGCAAAGTCTTTTTTAAAGGCTGTGCTATCAAAGCGGTTTGAGATAACCTCACGATATGTAGCCTTGATACCGTCATCACTGATAACCTCGTCAACATTGTTATCAATCATGTACTCTTTGCACTCGTCTTGAAGCTTTTCAATTTCAGCTTTAAGTGCTTTCATCATGTCGTTGTACTCTTTCAACTCTTTCAGTGTTGCGTTGATGTTGGTTGTTGTTTTCATACTTGTTACCTTACCTTTCATTAAATGTTGTTTTGTAGTAGTACAAGGCTTGTATTGCTTACCTTGTAGTTATATGGTACCATAGAAATATAGAAATGTCAACATTATTTTTAATATTTTATATTGTTAAAACTACGCAAAATGTAATCATAATATTTGTACAATTTTTAATAGTTTAAACTATATAAAATACTTTACTTTTATATGGTACCATGATATAATAAATACAGTTAAAAAATACACTTTAAAAACCAACCAACTACTACTAAATACAATGAAAGAGAGGTAAGCAACATGGCAAAGAAATTGAACAATTACAGAAGGACAGTACAGTATTTACAGAAGATTTACAATTTAATCAATCAGGAATACTTTAACAACGAACTGGAAGAAATCACATTGACAGTACAAGAAAGCGTTAGATCATACGGTCATGTATCAGTTAGTAATACATGGTTTACAGACGATAAAGCAATGAAAGAACTGAATATATCTGCTAACTACCTGAGAAGGGATATAACAGAAGTAGTTACAACATTGATTCATGAATGTAGTCATATCTGGAATATGCAACACGATATAAAGGACACAAGCAACGGTTACATATACCACAACAAACGATTCAAAAAGACGGCTGAAGAAATGGGTAAAATAAAGATTGACCGTCACGATAAATACGGATGGACAATAAGCACACCGACAGAAGAAACAATAGATTTTTGTATCAGGAACGGACTAGAGGACATTCAGATCGGCAGACAGGACAGCTTTTCATTTGGTGGATTCACAGGTGGTACAAGCGGAAACGGCACACCGATAGCACCAAAGACAAGAAAACCGTCGAGCACAAGAAAGTATATTTGCCCGTGTTGCGGTAACTCATTCAGAGCCACAAAAGAAATTAATGTGTTGTGTATGGATTGTAACGAACAATTTATTGTAGCTGAATAGGATATACAGAGGGTAGCAGTCAAAAAGATTGCTACTCTTTTTATACGTACCCGGCAGCAGGATATAAAGGTATAGGGGGTATATTACATACTTTTTTTCTGAATGCTTTTCTCAAAAGCCCTTAGCTGATGTATCCACATGTCAGGACGATTTTTGAAGCATTCCGAACTATCCCCCCATCATTATATTTTTACTCATAGCAATATTGATTT
>OFFB01001409.1_pt1 | contig 14540 bp, 15 predicted proteins | sample 1521281 | NCBI WGS metagenome assembly OFFB01 (sample SAMEA3504109, study PRJEB24116) | mouse gut metagenome | biome: mouse gut; feature: mouse-associated habitat; material: faeces | place: Denmark | collected 2011
TATATTTTCCGGTCCGAAAATAAAAATCAAGCCGGCTTTTTTCGGACGGTTACTTTACAGATAATTGTACTACGATAGTGCTATGCTCTGATTCGCTACAAAAACACAGCGGCGGAAACCATCGGTTTCCGCCGCTGTGTGTATTATTTCGCCGCCGCGATTACTTTGAGGCTTCTGTCGGCGCTTTATAGCGGGCGTTGAGTCCGGTGATGATGTCGTCGGTTATGTCAAGTTCCGGAGCGAGGTGAGTGCCGGGAGTCTTGATGAGTATCACGTCGAAACCTTTGCTTTTTGCATAGTCGTTGAGGAAGTTCTCAAGCGAGTCGAGGAGCTGTTTCTGCTGGGTGGCAGCCTGCTCCGCAATCTGCTGCTCGCGCTGTGCTATGGCGTTTTGGGCGCTGTTGGCCTTGTTCTGATAGTCGCGCATGTCATTGTTGTAGCTCTCCTCCGACAGATAGCCGTTGTTGCGCATCTTGTCCTCGATTTTTTTCTGGAGAGCGGCTATCTCCGAGCTTTTCTGGCGGGCAAAGCTCTGGTATGAATTCATGGCTGCTTCAGCCTCTGAGTTGAGAAGCTCCACAAGTTTATAATTGTTGGAAACGGAGTCGAGGTCATACCAGCGTATGTTAGTCGTTCCTTCCACTGCCGGTTTGACCGGAGTCGAGTCTTTTCCTTTGCCTTCTCCTTTGTCACTGCCTCCGCATGAGGTGAGGGAGGCCGCTGCAGCGATAATGGCTGCTACAAGAAGTGCTGATTTCTTCATGTTGAGTTTTTTATAGGTTAATGTTTTGTCTTTTCTTCTTTTCGCCGTGCCGCGTTTCTTAAGGCCGCGCGGCGCCGCCCCTCGATTTCATGTGCATGTCCCGACGGGAATCTGCCGTTTTTTGTAAACAGCACTTTAACACCCAATGCAATAATTGCCAATGCGATTAAAACTACTGAAATTACTAATGTTTTGACCATTGTTGGAGAAATCGACGTGCAAATATATGAAAGAAAGTAGAATTATTTGCAGAATATCATTTTATTTTTGTAACTTAGTCAGCGGATATTGCTTGTTTTTAACATCTTTTGTTTCTTTCGCAATATTTGTAAATACAACTTAACATTCACAACAATATTAATACCATATAATTTTAAGATTATGGAAGTAAAAGACCTTGACCCGAAAATCGTATTTGGGATTTTCGATGAGATTACAAAAATTCCCCGTCCCTCAAAGAAAGAGGAAAAGATACGTCAATACCTTCTTGACTTCGCTAAAAAGCATGGTATAAAGGCAAAGACCGACGAGGTCGGCAATGTGGCGATGTACAAACCCGCTACTCCGGGTCATGAAAACGCCCCTACAGTCATCATGCAGGGCCACATGGACATGGTGTGCGAGAGCGACCACAAGGGCTTTGACTTTGACAACAATCCCATCAAGACAATTGTCGACGGCGAATGGGTGAGAGCCGACGGAACAACACTCGGTGCCGACAACGGTATCGGCGTCGCTGCGTCACTCGCCGCTCTTACCGACGACACCCTCGTGCACGGACCGCTTGAAGTGCTCGTCACTGTCGACGAGGAGACCGGCATGACCGGTGCCTTCAATCTCGGCAAGGATATGATTCACGGCAAAATCCTCCTCAACCTTGACTCGGAGGACGATGCGGAAGTGTTTGTCGGCTGTGCCGGCGGTGTCGACACGACCGCCGTGTTCAAGTACGAGCGTTCGATGGCGCCCACCGACTACCAGTATTTCCGCATCGAGGTGAAAAACGGTCTCGGCGGCCACTCCGGCGGCGACATACATCTCGGGCGTGCCAACGCCAACAAGCTCCTTGCCCGTTTCCTATGGTCCCTTACCAAGAAATATGAAGTGTCGGTATCGGAATTTGACGGCGGCAACCTCCGCAACGCCATTCCCCGCGCGGCTCACGCCATAGTAGGTGTCCACACCTCCAAGAAGGAGGAGGTACGCGTTGCCCTCAACCACTATGCGGCTGAAATCGCCAATGAATATGCAGGCATCGAGCCCACGCTCGTCATCGACATGGAGAGCGTGGACCGTCCGGAATACTGCATCGACTCGCGCACGTCGCTCAACCTTATTCGCTCGCTCTATTGCGCGCCCCACGGAGTCGTGTCGATGAGCCGCGACCTCGAGGGACTCGTGGAGACTTCCACCAACCTCGCTGCCGTGAAGATGAAACCGGATAACGAAATCCTCATCACTACCTCGCAGCGCAGCTCCGTTGAGTCCCGCAAATGGGACATCGCCAACCAGGTGGAGGCAGTGTTTACCCTCGCCGGCGCCCATGTGACCCACGGCGACGGCTATCCCGGATGGCAGCCCAACATGAACTCTCCCATCATGAAAATCGCTTCCGACGCCTACGAGGAACTGTTCGGCATCAAGCCTGCCATCAAGGCCATTCATGCCGGTCTCGAATGCGGCCTCTTCAAATCGGTCTATCCCGAGCTCGACATGGTATCGTTCGGACCCACGCTCCGCGGCGTTCATTCCCCGTCGGAGAAGATGTTCATTCCGGCTGTAGAGCGCTTCTGGCAGCAACTGCGCCGTATTCTTGAGAAGGTCGCTGAAATCAAGTGAACCGTCACGCACTGATAACGCTTTTGGCTCTCTCGCCGACGGCTTTGACGCTGTCGGCGGAAGAGCCTTTTATTGAATATTCCCCTACACGCGGCGAAGTGTGGCTCGACTCCGCCTACTTCTCCCATTGGTATCAGCTGCCGGGTGCACGGTCAGCTGCCGACTGGGATCGACTCACCGAAGATGACTATCGTGAGGTGGCCGCCGAACTTGATGTCGAGGTCGCGGCAATAAAGGCTGTAGTCGATATCGAGACCGGGCGCAAGCATCAGGGCTTCTGGAAAAAAGGCAAGGCGATTATCAATTTCGACCTGTCCATCTATCGTACGTATGCTCCGCGCCACGGCGTCAATCTAAGCAAAGCGCGTAAGAAATACCCTGTTATATTCCGTTCTCCCGATGTGAAGAAGTATGGTTCGCAGCAGGCCGCCCAATACGCGCGCCTCGAAGCTGCCATGGAAATCGACCGTGCTTCAGCCCTTGAAAGCTGTTTCTGGGGTATGTTTCAGATTGGTGGTTTCAACTGGCGCAAGTGCGGCTGTGAGAGTGTCGACGAGTTCTGTGCGTTGATGAACCGCTCGGAGCGCGACCAGCTCGAACTGTTTGCCGCATTCTGTCGCGCCAACGACCTCGTGCGCTACATACGTAAAAAAGATTGGAGCGCGTTCGCTCTCCGCTACAACGGGCCGGGCTACAAAAAGCACCGCTATCACAAAAAAATGGCCGACGCCTATAAAAAATTCGCAAAGTCCTGCGGCCGCTGACACCGGCCTTTGCATTTATGCAACGTCAGACATGTCTGACCGGTCTGACGAGTCCGACTCAAATTCACTAATCGTTTCCTTTATGACACAATTTCTCGCACAATATCATCTTCTGGGACCGGCAATCGGTCTTGTCACTTTTCTTATTATCGGCCTTTTCCATCCCGTAGTCATCAAGACCGAATATTATTTCGGCACACGTCCATGGTGGATTTTCCTCTTTCTCGGCGTAGTGGCCGTAGCGGCATCGGTGATTGTTGCCGATATATTCTGGTCAAGCGCACTCGGCGTGTTCGGATTTTCCTCCTTCTGGACAATCAAAGAACTTTTCGAGCAGCGCCGGCGCGTAATCAAAGGCTGGTTTCCCATGAATCCCCGCCGCGCCGCCCAATATCCCCGTTGATACAGGAATCCGGCATACTTGCAGAGTTTAGGGGCGGGGGCGTCTCGCCCCCGTGGTAATTCGCTATAACTATGAATAATACCACGGGGGCGAGACGCCCCCGCTCCATTCAAAGTTGTCAAGATTTTACTCGTAGCTGCCAGAACGCTACTGCTGCCGCGGCGGCCACATTGAGCGAGTCAACGCCGTGGGCCATCGGTATGCGCGCCACGTAGTCCGCGTCGGCTATCACCTGTTTCGCAAGGCCGTCCCCTTCGGTTCCCATGATTACGGCGAGACGCTCCACCGAGTTCAGTTCCTCGTCGTCAATGGATACCGAGTCGTCGGTCAGCGCCATTGCCGCAGTCTTGAAGCCTGCTTTGTGCAGGTCGGCGGTAGGGTCGTCGATCCATGTCCACGGCACTAAGAATACCGAGCCCATCGACACCCGTATGCTGCGTCGGTTGAGCGGGTCGCACGAAGTTCGCGTCAGCAGCACGCCGTCGATGCCGAGTGCAGCGGCCGAGCGGAATATCGCACCGATATTGGTCGTGTCGGTCACGCCGTCGATTACCACCAGCCTTCTTGCGTTGCTGCAGATTGCCTCCACTGTCGGTGCAGGGCGCCGGCGCATGGCGCACAATACGCCCCGCGTCAGTTCATATCCCGTTATTTGCGCGAGAGTGGCGCGGTCGCCGGTGTATATTCTCATTTCCGTGGCACGCTTTATGATGCCTGCGGCGTCGCCCGTTATGTGCCGTTGCTCACAGAGCATCGCCACCGGCTCGTATCCGGCGTCGAGCGCCACATGTATCACTTTCGGGCTTTCGGCTATGAAAAGTCCCTCCCCGGGATTGAGCCTGTTGCGCAGCTGCGCTTCGGTCAGACGTGTGAAGACCGCCGTGCGCGGGTCATTTATGTCGGTTATGTATTCTATCTCGCTCATTGTCGCAGACGGGAATATTCTTTCTTACCCTTAAGGTAATATGATGTCAGTATGTCGGGCGCCCCCTTTATCAGATTTTCCGCGGGGGAGGGGAGAGTGTCGTAGGCATGCTTCATGCGCCTGAAATCGCGGTGGGCGCGCAGTATCGCGCCCGCGTCGCCCCATTGCATCGAAGCCACCGATCTGGCCCATGCTATGGTGTCGAGCAGCCGGCGCACGATGAGCGCCCGGCGCCGCCCTTTATGCGGCAGGTTCTTGTAGAGCATCAGCAGATTGTTGCGGAAATTGAGATATGTCTTCCGCGGATTGCCGGCGGGAAGCGAGCCTCCCCCAAGATGATATATCTTCGACGACGGCACAACCGTCACGCGGTATCCCATAAGACGCAGGCGCCAGCACAGGTCGATTTCCTCCATGTGGGCGAAAAACGCGCTGTCAAGTCCTCCCGCGTCAAGATATGCCCGGCGTCTCACCATCAGCGCGGCGCCCGAAGCCCAGTCAACATCGGCCGGAGCGTCATACTGCCCCCTGTCCGTTTCCACGGTGCCGAATATGCGTCCGCGGCAATACGGGTAGCCGTGGCGGTCGATGTAGCCGCCGCAGGCCCCCGCATATTCAAACATATCAGGCCGTTCCACCGACATTATTTTGGGCTGGCACGCCGCTACGTCGGCATGGCTGCGCATCTCTTCACGCAGTCCGTCGAGCCATCCGTCGGATGTGGCGACATCGCTGTTGAGTAGCACCACATATTCATGCTCCACCGAGGCCAGCGCGCGGTTGTAGCCTTCGGCAAATCCGTAGTTGGTGTCAAACGCAATGACTTTGACTGTCGGGAATTCCTCGGCGAGCACCTTACGCGAGTTGTCGGTGCTCCCGTTGTCGACCACGATGACATCGGCATCCTCCTCCGGCGTAGTCCTCACCACTTCCGGAAGAAACCGCCTCATCATCCCGGCTCCGTTCCAGTTAAGTATCATTACCGCCGTATCCTTCATGATTCTGCTCTTTGCCACCCGCTAATACTCTATCTTGTCGGTTTTGGCCGCCCATTTCTCGAACGCGCGTATGCTCTCCTCGTTCTCCATGTGTATGCACGGTATCATGCGGTCGGCTTTCGGTTTGTCAAGCTCACGGTAGATGAACTGGTCGGAGAAATTGATTTTGTCGGCATCCTCCTGCGTGTTGCCGTAATATATGCGGCTCACGCCGGCCCAGTAGAGGGCGCTGAGGCACATCGGGCACGGTTCGCACGAACTGTACACCACGCATCCCTTGAGCGAGAATGTCTTTTCCGACGCGCAGGCGGCTCGGATGGCGTTTACCTCGGCATGTGCCGTAGGGTCGTTGGTGAGAGTCACGGTATTGACTCCGGTCGACACTATCTCGCCGTCGCGCACTATTACCGCTCCGAACGGGCCGCCCCCTTTGTCGATATTGTCAAATGCAAGTTCTGATGCGATGCGCATGAAGCGTCGGTCGGCATCACTGAAATATTCGTTTGTCATGTTTTTGTCGTTTTTGGGGTTAGTAAAAGAAGTAAATAATAAGGGATTGTCTATCTGACCTGCAATTTAATTATTTTTTTTGAATTATCGGTGACTTTGTACATGTCGGAGGCTCTTATCCCGATAATCCACATAGGGCGGCCGTCGATTGTGAGTATCATAGCACGGTTCTTTTCCGAGCGCGACATCTTCAGGTCGGTGAAAATATCGCTTAAGAGCCGTTGGCCGGGAGCGCCGAACGGACGCATCCTGTCGCCGTCGCGTCGGTGGCGCAAAGTGAATCTGTGCGGCTCGTCGAGCACCGTCCCGTCGAGCCATATAGTGTCGGCGCTCTTGCGTGTTTTCTCGAATTCATCACGGCCGACTTCGGTTATGCTTATTCCGACAGGGGAGGTGATGTCGCCGTCGAGCGTTATCTCGTATTCGCTGTTGTCATCGCCGGCATATTGTTCCAGTTTGCCGCCGTATAGCTCGAGGGTGCGTCCGTCGCCTGCCGGAAACAGGCGTGACGACCTGTTGGCCGGCTCCGACAGTATCTGCTCCACAACCTCCATGCCGGGTTCCGTACCGGTCACTTTCGGTATGAGCATGTAGAGCGTGCCGCTCAGGTCGATGCCGTCGCGTCTCATCGCGTCGATGTCGATTTTCCCGTCGCGGCAATACCGCTCGGCGCACCATTCAAGATACGTCTCAATCATGGTCGCGCTGTGCCGCATGGCTTCGGCCGTGCGCATCATTCCCGACATTGCAGTCGGTATCAGTTCATACAGCTTCGGTATTAGCACGTTGCGCAACGCATTGCGGCGGTAGTCGTTGGCGAGGTTTGTCGAGTCGGTGCGGAAGCGCAGCCCCGTTTCTTCAAGATATTTTTCGATGTCGTCGCGCGTGAGTGCGAGCATCGGACGAATGTATATGTCACGTTTCCGTGCTATGCCCGACAGCCCTTTCGGCCCGCTCCCTCTCGTGAGATTGAGCAGCATTGTCTCGATGGAGTCCTCGCAGTGGTGCCCGAGCGCGATGTGGCTCAACGGTATTTCGCGTGCCTGCTCCTCGAACCATGCGTAGCGCAGTCGGCGGCATGTCATCTCTATTGACTCGCCGGGCAGGCGCGATGCGTGCGTGTCGAATTTCACCTGACGCAGTTCCACGCCGAGCTCACGGGCCAGTCGTTCGCAGTAAAGCCTGTCGCCGTCGCTCTCCTCGCCACGAAGCGAGAAATCGCAGTGCAGTGCCGTGACGTGCAGTCCGAGCCTTGTCAGCGCCGTAAGGAGCGCCACCGAGTCGGCTCCGCCGCTCAGTGCCACACCGATGTGCGACGTACGGTCTGCTCCGAGCTCTTCCGTCGCTGTGGCTATGGCGTATTCAAACTGCTTTGTCGTCATCGTCGTTACTGTTTTATTCAAGCATGGCGGCCACGCGTTCGAGTGCCGCTATAAATCTGTCAGCTTCCTCCAGTGTGTTGTACACCGCAAACGATGCCCTCACCGTGCCCTCGATGCCGAGCGCATGCATCAGCGGCTGGGCGCAGTGGTGCCCCGTACGCACGGCTATGCCCTGCGTGTCGAGCAGCATTCCTATGTCATAGTGGTGCTCTTTCCCGATGAGGAACGATATGACGGCCGACTTGTCGGGAGCCGTTCCGAAAATCCTCATGCCGGGTATGCGCATCATCCGTTCGGTGGTGTATGTCAGCAGTTCGTGCTCGTGAGCGGCGATATTGTCGTATCCTGTCTCGTCGATGAAATCGAGCGCCTTGTCAAGCGCGGCAATTCCGACGAAATCGGGCGTGCCGGCTTCGAATTTGAACGGCAGTTCGGCGAATGTCGTATGTTCGAAACTGACATTCGCTATCATTTCGCCGCCACCCTGGTAGGGGGGCATCATCTCAAGCCATTTTTTCTTGCCGTAAAGCACGCCTATGCCTGTCGGGCCATACATCTTGTGCGCCGAGAATGCGTAGAAATCGGCGTCAAGGTCTCTTACGTCGACTTTGATATGGGGTACGGCCTGTGCACCGTCTATCAGCACCGGCACTCCGTTGGCATGAGCGATAGCAGTCATCTCCTTCACGGGATTGACCGTGCCGAGCACGTTCGACACATGGCACACGGCCACTAATTTTGTACGCTCGTTGAATAGCGAACGGTAGGCGTTGAGGTTGAGTTCGCCGAGGCTGTTGATGGGAACCACACGCAGTATGATGCGTTTGCGACGTCCGAGCAGTTGCCAAGGCACTATGTTGGCGTGGTGCTCCATCACGGTGAGTATTATCTCGTCGCCGTTCTCAAGTAAATCGCCGAACGACGACGCCACGAGATTTATCGACTCGGTGGTGCCGCGGGTGAAGATTATCTCCTGCTCCGAGGAGGCGTTTATCCACTGAGCCATGCGTCGGCGCGTAGCTTCCTGCAGGTCGGTGGCCTCCTGCGATATCGACGACACTCCGCGGTGCACGTTGGCTTTCGTCGTAGTGTACATCTGCTCGATTGCCCGCACTACGCGCATCGGCGTCTGAGATGTGGCGGTGTTGTCGAGATATATCAGGTCTTTCCCCTTTACCTTGCGTTCGAGTATCGGGAATTGTTCGCGTATTTTGTTGATGTCCATAATCTGGTCAGATGTTATTGCGCCGGGCTGTCCTGTTTCTGTCAGCGGCCCGTATATTATAACAAATATAACAATGCAAAAGTAATAAATATCTCCGAATTACATGGTAATGTCGCGAGGATTCCAACTTATTTTGTATCTTTGCCGGTATACGGCTTTAAATTCATTATTATGAAATATCATTATCCGACTTCGGGCACCTGCTCGCGTGCCATCGACATTGAAATAAACGATGGCGTCATATCTTCCGTAGCTTTCACCGGAGGCTGTCACGGCAACACACAGGGCATAGCTTCCCTCGTCAAAGGGCAGAAACCTGAATATGTCATCGAACGCCTCAAAGGCATACGTTGCGGTGCAAAATCGACGTCCTGTCCCGATCAGCTCGCCACAGCTCTACAGCAAATCATGGCTCAAAAGGCGGAATAGACCGTAACGACTAATATCTCCGGTAGCTATGTAGCTAAAATAGCTATGATAGCTACAATAGCTATTATAGCTACATATCTAAAAGCGATAGTCCTGCTCCCGGCAATCCCGCAAATAGCTGATTTTCTCATAAAATTGTCCGTTTTTGCACAAAAAAGCTCCATGTCTTAAACCATTTCGGCCTATTCGGGTCAAAATGTCAGTTACTGCAGTAACAATTTGAGCTTTTGTACGTTTACCTTATAAATCTTAGGCAATATGAAACGTATTTTACGAATATTGGCGATAGCTGCTATATGTGGCGCTTTGGTGGCTCCTCAGGTTGAGGCGCGTGGCAACCGTCCTTCCCACAGTCAGTCAGGAGGCTCGCAAGGCCGTGGCAATGGCGGACGCTCGGGCGGACGCGCCAACAAATCATCTTCGCCGGGTAATTCCAACAGTTCTCATGCACGTCCCGGTTCGCCGGGAGGCGGCAATCATAACGGCGGCAACCGCCCCGGCAGCAATCCGGGCCACAACCCGGGTCGTCCCGACGGCAATCGCCCCGGTCACAACGGCAACAACGGCAATCATAACGGCGGCAACCGCCCCGGCAGCAATCCCGGTCACAATCCGGGTCGTCCCGGTCATGATTTCGGGCATGGCGGTAATCGTCCGGGTCATAACCCCGGTCGTCCCGGTGACCACCGTCCCGGTTACGGTCGTCCCGGCGGTCCACATCACTTTGCTCCACCGCCACATCGTCCACATTATGCGCGGCCGTGGGCACCTCCGCGCCCTCCGCGCGGATGGCGTCCGGGTAGGGTATATCCCACATTCTCGACTGTGCTCGGCATCACTTTCGGTTCGGCGTTCGACATATCGCTTGCCTATCTTCTCAACAACGGATACAATGTCTACTCTTACGGCAACAATATAGTGTATCTCAATAACGTCAATCAGCTGAATCTGCTGTGGCCTGATGCCTCGCTCTATTACGGAAGCCGCGGTCTCGACAGGGGAGAGTTCATCTATTCGACATCATATTACGATACGATGCGCTATAATGAGGCTTACGCCCGTCTCGTGGCTGCATACGGGGCGCCGGTAAGTACATCATATCCCTCCAACGGCATGCAGACCTGTTGGTTCGGCAACGACGGACGTTTCGTGACCCTGCAGTTCCTGCCCACCTACGGAGCCGACGGCATAATGCGTTACTACACGACCCTCTCCTTCGGCCTTTAATGCAGCATAAGCGGCACGCATAGCAGCTGTGGCTTTAACTGCCGACCTGACATATCGCGGTCATCTTCAATAACCAATCCAATAATGGCTGATAATTATCTCGAAAATAAAATGGACGATTACCGTCGCGGCGTCACTGCAAAGTCGCCGCGACGGTCGTGTTCGGGCGCGACTGCGGCATCGGCGCCCATATCCCTGACTCCGCATAATATAGCGCTGTTCCTCTCGGCTCCCGGACTCCTCCGCGCTCTTCTCACGGTGTTTCAGGGTGTCCCCGGTCAGAAAGTGGCATTTGCCGGCACCGATACCCGCGAGGGTAGCAGGCTGGCGCAGTCGACCGGCTCATTGTTTGTGCCGGTACGGCAACTCGACACTGAGGGCGTCAGGCTGATTCGGGAAGAAGTCGCCCGACGTTGGGGCGCAGTCGACGTAATCATGACCGACTGTCCTGACTGCATTCTAAATGCCTCCGTATCCGGTGCCGATACAATCGTTCCGGCGCCCAAAACCGTGGTGTTCAACTTCTGCGGCCATGCTTCGGCCTGCGGTGCCGCCACGGCTCCGGGAGGTCACGGCGTCGTCATAAACATATCCTCCGCTACCGACAGTCTCATACCCGTCGCACGTGTGGCCCTGCTGTTGCTCTCGCCCCAGGCCGAGCCAATAACCGCCATAGCCATGCAATTGTAAGAGGGCGTCTCATAACAAAAATCAGACACCGGGTGATGTGTCTTTTGCTATGAGATACGTTCTGAAATATACGCTTGAGTGTTAATTAATGTATAAAAATAAGATTTTTTTCACTCGCTTTAAACATTCTTAATGTTAACTTGTTTTAACTATACATAGCAAAAACAGGCCAATATTTCTAACATAATTTGCCAAAAATTACTTAAAAAACTTTTGATAGTATAATTATTATAAGTATCTTTGCGTAGAAATTAATTAAGTTATCTATTAAAAATATGAAAAAGATTATCCTTATGGCTGCTTTGGCACTTGGTGCCATCTCAGCGCAAGCACAAGTAACTGTGCAAGGTAGCAAGTTTAGCGACAACTGGTCACTCGGTCTCAAGGGTGGCGCTGTTACTCCCGCTAAAGGCCACAGCTTCTGGCAGAACTGCCGCGGCATCTTCGGCCTCGAACTTAAGAAACAGATTACTCCCGTATTCGGCCTCGGCATCGAAGGCGAATGGACTGTCAACACTTCAAGCTGGACCGGTTTCAAGAGCGCTACCGCTGTTGACCACCAGTATGTAGGTGCTTTCGGTACCTTGAACCTTATGAACGTGTTCGGTGGCTATAAAGGCACTCCCCGTTCATTTGAAATCGAGGCAGTAGCCGGTACAGGCTGGCTCCACAGCTATTATCCTCACGTTCAAGGCGAGGATGGCAACTCTTGGGCTAACAAGGCAGGTTTGAATTTCAACTTCAACCTTGGCGAATCTAAGGCTTGGACAATCTCTATCAAGCCCGCTATCGTCTGGAACATGAACAACCACGACATCAACGCCAACGGTCTCGGTTACGAAGCTCAGTACAACCTCAACCACGCTTACATCGAAATGGAAGCCGGCGTGACTTACCACTTCAAGAACTCCAACGGCACTCACTCTTTCAAAGTCGTTACTCCGATGGACGAAGAACTCGTTGCCGCCCTCAATGCTGAAATCAACTCGCTCCGCGCTCAGCTCAACAACTGCAACGCTGACAAGGCTGCCCTTCAGCAGAAAATCAACGACCTCGAGCAGAAACTTGCTGACTGCCTCAACAAGAAACCCCAGGTTGTTGAAGTTGTCAAAAACCTCGACAACGTTCACTACGTATTCTTCAACCTCGCTTCTTCTACTATCCAGGCCAACCAGAAACCCAACATCTACATGGTTGCCCAGCAGCTCAAGAATGACCCCAACGCCACTGTTGACGTGAAAGGTTATGCTTCTAAGGACGGTAGCCTCGAGTTCAACAAGAAACTCGCTGAAAAACGCGCTCAGGCCGTTAAGAAAGCCCTCGTTAAAGAAGGTGTAGCTGAAAGCCGCATCAACGCCAAGGGTGAAGGCATCGGCGACATGTTCAGCCAGAACACTTGGAACCGCGTTGCAATCTGCACAGTTGACGCTAAATAATCGTCTACCCGTTAAAACTACCGACAACAATTATTATCAACTCTGAGAACAATCAGATAGCATAATTAATAATTTCTCAAAAAGGCCGAAGCCCTCCCGCAGAGCTTCGGCCTTTTTCGCATCCCGGACTGTCGTGTTATATGTAACCGTCCGAAATAGGCCGACTTTTAATTGCGTTTTATGGGCTCAATCCGAAATTGTAGTGCGTGAGCTATGACAATTGCCGGCTTCGTTGTCCGCGGTTAAAAAACCGCGGCTACTATAATACGCTATGAGCCAGCCATGTAGTAGCCGCGGCTTCTTTGCATAGCAAAGCGCTAAAAGCGATGATTAACCGCGGACAGCGATATTAAAAGAAAACTGTAATATGCATTGTAATTTTGGAATGAGGCGTTTTATGCTTTAAGATGGCGAAATTTGTTTGTATTTAAGCACTGTTTTAGTGGCAAAATCGGATTTGTTTGTATATAATTCAATATGAAAATGAATTTGCGCTAATAAAACTCACGTTTTCGCCTGTCATACCTCAATATATCCTTCCTGGTCATAGGTGCGGCGGTAGCGATGTATTAAGGCGATTAGGCTGTTCAACTCAGAGTCCGGCGTTGTGAGTTGCTGAAACTTGCTGTATTGTTCATCATAGCGTTGACGGGAACCACGCCTCAAGCGTTCTTCGATGTCTGCCGGGATAAAGAAGGATCCGCGTTCGCCTACTGATGGCTTGAACTGGGTAAGGTATATATGGATACCGGCAAGGTCGAAATCTCCGAAATGAAGGTAACGGTTAGGAATACGTCCTAACCATTGTGTCAGATCGGAAGAAAACGCATATCTTGCGACAAAGAGGATTTGAGTTTCGTCTTGATGTAGACAGGGCGAGAATAGCTTTTCCTGACATCGTAACTTAAGGAAGTTCTCCATATTCTCTACGCCAACGACCAAAGCATTGACAGGTGGAATGAATGATTTCCAGTCTGCTATGTATATAGCACTTCCTTCTGTCGGCGCAATGGTAAATGCCTTTGCGTTCAAAAGGCACTCCATACTCGAGTAGGCATTCACAAGGAAACCCGGACACGATCGTTCGCTACGTGTCTTTGAGTTCCCAGATATCGAGGCTTGTGCCGTCCGGGAGCCATCCCCCGACAGTATCAACTCCGCAGCATCCAAATCACAAAGAGCCTCATTATACCTCGGCAGTGCATCTGCTAAGGCTGTGGCATTATGTGTTCGTAGACAACTTCGGCTTCCATGATATTCTACATTCAAAAGGCCTTCCCTGACGAGAGAGTCAGCGAAGGACCTCGGGAAACTGGAATATGATATGGCTTCTCCTTTAAGGATTCGCCGTAGATTATCAATCAGGCGTAAGGTCAGTTTCATAGCAATTCAGCTTCGCGTGTTGATAAAATTGGCTGCACCGTTGTATAGGCCGTGTTATCTTTTGAAAGCATATAGAGTCGGCGGTATGAGAGGGGACGGTGTGCTTTTGGAGAGGAGTTCACAATGAATATACCCCGTTGATTGGCGAAATTCAGTATTCCCTGAATATTCTCATCGGCAAGACGGCCAATCTCATCCATCATGCAATGAAGGCGAAAATCATCTCCTTGACCGGCGCGGTTCTTGAATACGCTTATAAGGAGAATGTTGATGATGGCCTTAACCAGTATATCCGTACCTTCCGAACCTATAGCCCTGATATTCTCTACCCAGTCCGTCACATTGTCATTTTCTTGAATTCTGAACTTTAATGCAAATGTCTGCTCCAGAGGGAGTTTCTTTAAATCTGATGCAGTCTGGAGGGAGGTCGCAAGGGATTTAAGATACTTGATTGATTCTTTATTGATGTCTGTATGCTCATCGGTGGAGAAGAGATTTACCTCGCCCAGCTTGGAGAGACCGGAGCATGCTGGGACAGCATGGGAGGCATAAAACAGTGCCGAAAT
>OFFB01001418.1_pt1 | contig 14460 bp, 17 predicted proteins | sample 1521281 | NCBI WGS metagenome assembly OFFB01 (sample SAMEA3504109, study PRJEB24116) | mouse gut metagenome | biome: mouse gut; feature: mouse-associated habitat; material: faeces | place: Denmark | collected 2011
CTCACTAAACACTTTCATTCACAAGACAATTCTCACCGCAAAATCACTCCAAAAATTTTTTCACCATACAATCCTTATTTGATACAAGATATTAATTCCCAATAGGTTGCGTTCCGGGGTTTGGTTATTATAGCGTTAATTGAATGTGAATTAGGTCACCGCCAACTCACCATCTTACTTTGCGATTATAATTTCAAAACAAAAATAAAAATCGTAAAACAATATGGACACCACCACAATCACTTTCGACCAGCTGCCACATGTAGTAAGCGGTCTCTCAGAGAAACTCGACCGGATGCTTGAGTTACTTGAAAAGCCCCGGAGCGAACAAATCTCATCCACTCACTTTCGCAATGCGCCCACTGGTCAACGCCGACTGGAAAAATAATCAAGAGTACCATAAACAGTTTCGTACATATCCGGAAGCCATCGCTATGAGCCGCAAGGAGAGAGCCAATGCCGGTTATGATCAATTCCCGAAAGAGCCTATACGTATGCGTTATCTGGTCTCGGATGTGACGCAGGAGGGATTGAGCGTTATTCATTCCCACAATCCGAGAGGTCTCTGCCTTTGGGTTGATGAATTGGCCTCTTGGTTCAAAAACTTCACGCGCTACAACAATGGTTCGGAGGAACAATTCTGGTTGTCGGCATTCAATGGTAGCACCACGATGTCTGACCGAAAGAACTCTCAGAATTCCATCTTCATCAAAAGTCCTTTCATCTCGGTGGTCGGCACAATTCAGAAACGTCTGCTTACTGAACTCGCCAATGGTGAACGTGCAGCTAATGGGTTAATCGACCGCATAATGTTCGCTATGACCAAGACAACCATCAAACCGAGATGGAATGAGGAAGAGGTGCGCGAAGACCTTGACCGTGACTGGGAACGTATCCTCAACCGACTTCTCTCAGTGCCATGTAATCTCAACGAGAATCAGGAGCTGCAGCCGATAATCATTCGGTTTGACAACGAAGCAAAGAAATCGCTATATACGTGGCAACATCACAATGCCGGGTTGTGCGATAATGAAATGAGCGATAATGTTATCAGCTTCTTTTGCAAACTTGAAATCTACGTGCTTCGGTTCTGTCTGATACTCCGTATGGCACGTTGGGCAGTTTCAGAAGTGACTCAAAGTCCGGAGAGGATCGAGGCTGATGATGTCAATGGCGCTATCCTGTTGGCTGAGTATTTCCGTCAGAACGCTCTCGCGGTAATCACCTGCGTAAGTGAAGAGAAACTGAATGACCTGCACCGCACGGTATATGACCATCTCACCGATGAGTTCTCAACTGCCGATGGCATCAAGACCGCCGAACGATTCGGAATGAAAGACCACACGTTCAAGATGTTTCTCACTCGCAATCTGAACACGCTTTTCAAGCGAATCCGCCAAGGATGGTACCGTAAGATGTCATGTTACTCCACTAACAATGTTACTGCCGATGGAGAAGTTTAACCACTCATTAGTCGCTGCAACTATGCGCAGTGGTCATACTCGAATAAGAGATGTCACAGGGCTATCGAATAGCTTAAAGGTACAATATATTCACATAACTAAGATATTCACATAACTAAGATTATCAACCGGACGAAAGTCCACAAAAAAACTGATAGATATGGCAACATCGAAAAATCCCGCTGTTCAGTCATCTGAAATGACTGACGCACCAAAAAATCCCCAAATGTCTAACACTTCTAAAATTAAAAACTCTATGGGAAACTCTATCTTTCCCGAAACTCAGCAATCCGCTGAGACTGGCGTTACCACTCAACCCAAACCGTCGCGCCCCAACGCCAAGCTGCGCAAGCTCGACCTCGAAGATTACCGCACGGCTTTCTTCGCTCCGATTAAACTCGGAAAGGACAACAAACATAAGGTGGCAATAAGCAATGACACGTTTGAGCGCGTGGACAAGATTGCCCGCATCTTCGGCGGTTCGGGCTACAGCGTCAGCAGCTTCGTTGAGCACATCATCAACGAGCATCTCGACGGCAACGCCGACAACTATGGAAGCTGGTTCGCAATAATCAGCAAGTCGTTCTGATCGCCATAGCGACTATAATGAAAATGGCATAGCCATCGGAGCGCCACGCGAAGCGTTACCCGGAGAGAAACGTAGGGTAGCAAGGTAGTGGCAACGTAAACTTTTGCCGACCTTGCACCCTACGTTACCGGGTGACCGACTTCGCTCCCGATGGTCACAGTCAACTGATTTAGTCATCTCAAAATTCTGTCACAACATGACTTTTACAAAAAGAAAATCCGCATCAAAGGATGCGGCTGATAAGCCCAAGAAACTCCGGGTTGTGAGCGTCCGACTCACAGAAGAAGAGTATCAGCAGGTAGTTGAAAATTGCCGCAAAGCCGGCAGAAAATTGTCGGATTTCTGGCGACGGGCACTGCTCAACGTCAAGATAACGGCACTCGCCACACCCGAAGATATGGACGATACTTCGTCAGATTGGGAGCATGAGCAACAACCTGAATCAGCTTGCTACGGTAGCCAACGCGACCAAAGACTTCAAGCTCGTGAGCTGGGAAGTGCAGGCCCGCAGCAAGGAATTGAAAACCCTTTACAACAACTTGTCAAATGATTGGAAGCATAACTAAAGGGAGTGATTTTGGCGGATGCGTCCGCTATGCGCTCGCCGTGGACGAACCCGGCAAAGAGGCTCGGCTGCTTTATGCCGAGGATGTCTTAGCCGACACGCCTTAGGATATTATCAACGGTTTTGAGTGTCAGCGACATCTCAACCAGCGTGTTCGACATTGGGTAAGTCATATCTCGTTGTCCTATTCTCCTGAGGATTCAACGGTCCTTACCGATGACAGAATGGTGAAATTCGCCATCGAATATATAGAGCGGATGGGCATCAAGAACACACAATTCATCATCGCCCGACACCTCGACAAAGAGCATCCGCACTGCCACATCGTATTCAACCGAGTGGATAATGACGGCAAATGTGTCAGCGACAGCTGGGAATATTTCCGCAGCAACGAAATCTGCAAGGAACTGAAATTGAAGTACGGCCTGACATTCGGAGAGGGCCGTGACAAGGTGAAAACAAATCGCCTCAAAGGTCGTGACCGGGCCAAACAAGAAGTGTATATCGCCGTGCGCGATGCACTGAAAGTCGCCAAAGACTGGACTACTTTCCAAAGAGAACTTGTCAAAAGCGGTGAGTCGCTCCGAAAGAAAATGTAAATTCCTCCGAGGGCTTCCTCGGAAACATCGCCGAAGAATTAGGTACTCTCTCCGGCACCTGTAATGAAATCAAGGAAGCGCAACTCAACTGCGCCACCACCGATAATCTTAACTCTCTGAAGGAAAAACTTGAGACAACTATGACGGAATATACCTCCGTCATGAAGAGCACGGCTGAACAATGTTCTTTTTCCGTTACGGAGAACGCAGAACATATCTGCGACACCGTCAACGAATTCAAGGAAGAGTTCAGTCAGAATATGGGAGACTTCAAGGCAAATCCTCCGGTTCAGAAAGTTGAGACAACCCATCACATAGCAAGAGAAAGCTGGCAGTGGTATCTCACCCTTGGCCTCACCATATTCTCAACACTCCTGTTTTTCGCAATGACTTTCTGGCAGGAAGGACGCATAGAGCAATGCAGAATATCCGACATTAAGTACCATTACATCCTGATGAATGGAGGTGTCGGAACAGTAGGGCTCGACAGCATCGAAAGCCGGTTTCACGACCCGAAGAAGGTGAAACAAATAGAGGCGGAAGTCAGAGCCTACGAAGAAAGAGTGCAAGAACCAGCACGCGCCCTTGACCAGAAGCACAGCCTCGAAGAAAAAATCAACGAACTCAACTCACTTAACGGCTTGCCGCTTTCGCAGAAAGAATCTCAAAACTCAAAAAAAATGACAGCATCCAACACCAACAAGCCCCTCACGACAATCGCAGCTCACCGCATCGAAGACCTGTTCGACGACTTCTCGTGCCAATGAGGGCAGAGCGGAGCTTGCTCCATCTATGCCGAATGCAGCCGAGATTGGCTGTAGGCAATTCTGCATCTACGTTGCCCAGCGCTATGATGCCAGCTACGATGATGCAATCTGCGACTGGAACTGCATCGGTGCAACCTTCCGATATTTCGGACGCAACATCCACCCTCCCACTACAACTACCGCTGCAAACTCCTCAAAGGACTCTACACCAGCCGCCACACCGAACTACCAGCTCTGCGCATTCCTTAATTCTATAATAGAAAGTGTTTATCGAAAAGATGCGCATTCTCCATTTTTTGTTGACGGCATTGATATACTCAAAAGAATTGGGGGGGGCACGCAGATAGATTGCGTAGCCCTATAGTAATTTTGCAGCCAGTTTGAGTAATCTATTTTGTAGTGTGCTTGAAATCAGCTAACTTTGCAGTCGTAATACAAAAACTTATACAATGCTGAAAATGCAATCAGACATATCGACAACTATGAGCCGCCGTGATTATCGCCGCAGCAGCTTTAGCTATTGGTTTAGCTATTGCAGTGTGTGCCCATGGTGGTTAAGTCGATATTCCAGCCGGTTCAGCATGAGTTAACATTCAAGACATCATACTAACTATAAGAATACTCGGGAGGCTATCAAGCGGCTTCCCGATTTTTTGTGTCATGTCCTTATAGTTGGTGGCGTGGCACTATCAATATAATTTTAATATGGACAGCATAGATTATTTTAGCCATGCCAGCAAACAAAAATGCTATTATAAGATACAAAACAATAGACCGGTGTCTGAGAAACAGATACAGGCGGTGGACTTTGGATGACCTCGTGGAGGCCTGTTCAGATGCTCTATACGAAATGGAAGGCATCCTCCGGGGTGTCTCCGTCAGAACAGTTCAGGCAGACATTCAAATGATGAGATCTGACAAACTCGGCTACAATGCCCCAATCGAGGTTTACGACTGTAAGTTCTACAGATACGCCGAAGATAACTACTCAATCTCAGAGTCTCCACTATCCGACGAAATGTGTGAAATGCTCACGCTTGCCGTAGAACGACTTGATAAATACGATATTGAAGGTCTCCCTGAGGTTGGCTCTCTCCTTATAGAGTTAAAAGAGAAACTCCAGCACATGCTTGCGCTAGGATAAAATTAGACTTCCAACCTGTCAGATTTACCGACAAGTTGGAAGTCTTGTTGTTGCGGAAGCAGACTCGGAACACCGACCTTGAGATTATGAGACTCAAAAACTACCACTGCTCCATCCCGCATATGTCAGGTACTTCCAGCAGGAGTCGAACCTGCGACCCGCACGTTCGTAGCGTGACGCTCTAATCCACTGAGCTACGGAAGCAATTTTGTAGGGGTGGTAGGAGTCGAACCTTACTCAACCTAAAGGTGACAGATTTACAGTCTGTGGCGCTCACCGTGGAGCAACACCCCTATATTGGCACCGGCAGAAGGACTTGAACCCACGACTTTCGGTTTTGGAGACCGACGCTCTACCAACTGAGCTATACCGATGTTTAAAAGGTGGACACTCGTGGATTCGAACCACATTCTCAGGATTTTCAGTCCTGCGCATACACCATGTCTGCCAAGTGTCCTTTGGCGGAAGCTGAAAGATTCGAACTTTTGGAGCCTTTTGTGTGGCTCGCCCCCTTAGCAGAGGGCTGGTTTCGACCGCGCACCCATGCTTCTTTTCTTTTGACACTGCAAAGTTATAAAGCCCGAATGCAGCCTATTTGCGTATCTCAAAAAAATTAATTTTTCAAAATCTATAGATGTATTTGCCGTATATAATGGGGCACTTCATGGAATGTGCAAGATGCATCTTTGCACATTCGCAAATTTCTTTTATAAAAAGAGGTGAATACTCGGTAGGAATATTCACCTCATGAAAAATAGGGCTCTAGTTGTTGGGATTATCGCGCATCACTTTCTGAATGCGTGATGCCCAGTTGACATCGTGTGGAATTCTGTTCGTGCAGAGTTTACCTTCAAGAATCTCTCCTTTTGTAAGCTTCGAGTTTTCCTCCCAGTCTTTATACGGAAGCACGTAGGTTGCATTGCCGTAATCAAGACACTCAAGAAGGATGAGTTCGCGTTCGGGATAAACATAGGCACAGTAGCCATTGAAGCCGTTGGTACCGGCAACTATGTCCACAGGGCCATATGCCTTGAGCATCTCCAGGCCAGACTTATAGGTTGGGATTCCACGAGCCTCTCGTTCTTCTGCGACGCGTTGGACGCGCTCTTGCTTCTCCTCGATGGATGTGCCTTCCGGTAAGATGACCCAATTCCCTTGCGTGATCTTTGGCTCCCAAACCATAACTTGTAGATCGCGAGTATAGAACGATGCTTGTCCAAAACATTCAAGGAAGATATTCACTACGTGACAGTTGATATCCTCATTTTCAGGAAGGTACTGGAGTGCTGGAGAGATTATCAACAATTCTCCATCCGTCTCAACGAACTCAACCGGTATTTTGGGAGCCTCAACCTGCTGACGTTGCCACATCCAGAGATGCCACATCCCTAAATAGGCCCCGGTTTTACGAGAATGACGACGTTGATGTACCTCTATTTTGGGAAGATGCTTGAGCTTGACGGTCTTCCCATTGACATTGAATTTGGAAATCGGACCAATGCCATAGGGTATCTTTCTCTCTCCTTTTTCGGCTTTCAGTCCTAAGCGCTTAAGGACGTCTGCTGAAATATCCGATGCTTTGACTCCAACATAGAAGTCAATATCTGTGCAGTACCTGCTGAGGTACCCCTCGATATTAAATATTCGTTTCTTGTTAAGCATACCTTATCCTTTAGGTGGAAAGGGATCGTTACCGTGGCTGTCGCGAGCGCGGATTCGGCCATCCCTTCCATGAATTAACAACTCTGACCCTTGATTCCGGGAGATCGTCCGGGCGATGTTTATCGCTTCGCTCTGAGTCGAGGTAATTCGAGTTACCCTTGAATTGCCTGCTCCTCGTATAGCCCACTCATTACCAAGAGGGACTACGTGTTGGTTTCTTCCTTTCATATTTTGCGAAAGTTAAAAAGGTTAATAAATATTAATGAGCATAACAAGCAAAAGCTTGTTGTTCAGAGGGTGGCGTGATAAGGCAACTTACAGATAGATTGTAGATCTACAGAATAAGTATTAACTTTGTCACGCTTGGTGTGTCTTAAGATGTGCCGAAGCACAAATCGCTACGAAATCAAGGGAGTCGTCTGCCACAACATCACTCCCTTTTTCTATTTCCATTTCTTCAGGGGGCATGGGAATTTATACAATATTGTCTGTGTCTTTCTTAAAAAAATTACCTTAAAATTTATACCATGGGACATACCATATTGTGGCCCTGTAATTCTAATGCGACGCTTGGTGAATTCGATAGAAATCACTATAATTGCATCTACTCATTGAGTGGTCGCTGTTCTATATGGAGAACTTAAGGCTCAGATGAGTACAGAGGGTGATACGTCAACCCTTTTGAAACGGCTTTGGGGTTACACGAACCCATTGCATCATGAATTCGCCGTAAAGGTAAGTAAAATTTCTCACATAACAATACGGATATATCAAGATATGATGTTTTTATTGATTCGGATTTTTGCTAATCGCTTTGATTTGCTGGTTTCGATTTTTTGTTGTAATTTTGCAACGAATTTAAGAACGACTAGCTCCTCGACCTTAGAATATGGAACAATCACTTGTCAACCTAGCCTGCTTCAATGAAGAGATCGTCAAGCCTGGGCAATTCGTCCAAGAAGCGTTGGACGGCAAATCCATTACGCAAAAAGACTTGTCGTTAATGCTTGGAAAATCAGCATCGGTTATAAACGACATCATAAAAGGCAAACGGACCATAAATGCTGAAATTGCCGTACTCCTTGAAGCGGTGACTGACATTAAAGCTCATGTATGGATGGAAGTGCAGTCCGCATATGTGATTCATGAGGCTTACAACAACGAGGAGATTTCAACTCGATATAGCAAGATTAAAGACTGGTTGAAAATAAAACCTTTCATCAATCTCTCTATACTAAAAAAGGTACTCGGTATAAAAGGAGTCATCGAAGATGTCGATAGTTTGCTTTCATATGCCGGAGTTACATCAGCAGATGAGTTCTGTGCTTTACCCGAAAAGAAGATTGCCAAGTTCAGGAAGTCAAGTAAAATGCAGACGGACATGCAAAATCTGTTTACCTGGACGCTGCTCGCTCGTCATATGAGTCAGGAGAAAACCCTTGACGTCACATTCGATTCTTCCAAAATAGATAAGTTGATAGAAAAACTGAACGAAGTCTTCTACTATAATAATATGGTGGAGGAGAAAGTTGAAGTGCTTCTTAATGAGTATGGAATCAAATTCTTTAGAATAAAGAATTTTGAGCGCACTCCGGTTGATGGATATAGTTTCTGGGAAGGTCAGAATCCAACCATTGTAATAACAAAACGATATGATCGCATTGACAATTATGCCTTCAATATATTCCATGAACTTGGGCATGTAGTTCATCACCTGAAACCAAATTCAAACGAAGAGTATATTGGTTCGCATTCAGATGACGAGCGAGAAATCGATGCTCATGAAAATGAGGCAAATGACTTTGCAAAGAAAAGACTTCGACGTGGAGTTAACCTGGATCGTCTTTTTGCGAGGTGGCATAATCCTTTTGCTGCTGGAAAGTTTTTGGAAGGGTTAAGTTCAGAATATAGAATAAACCTTGGTATAATAACAGGCCAATACCAGAACTATTGTAACAATTATGCTATTTGCCACAAGCTTCTAGAGAAGGTGCATTAAAACACATTAGTTGTAAGATTCTATGAAAATTCCTGAATTTAATATCCCCGACATGTCCAAGGTCCTTGGATTAGACCAGCTGAAGGCTGCCACTGAGGCTTTTCAACAGTCGCCCTTGATACGCCAAATAAACAGCGTTCAAGAATCTATTAAAGCATTAACTCCTGCCTATGACTTTTCAGGAATAAAGCATCCATATTACTCTGAGGTTATTGCTTGTCCTCCTCGAATTAACCTCGACTTCAATCGATCTCAGGATGAAATCGTAGTAGTTATTGGTAATGGATTTGACTTGGAAGCAGGGCTTGACACAGGATATTCTGATTTCAGAAAATCAAACCAATGGGATAGACTGATGTCGGAGTCCTCGCTTAAGTGTTTCATGCAGCAGTTCTTCCAGACAAAGGGTAAGGATAGTTGGCTAGGACTAGAAGAAGAATTCAAACGATACGCAGTTGCCATACAATCGTTAAATCAAGACCCTATTCAGTATGCCGAAAATGTAAAGAGGGATCAAGTGTTTTTCACTGCACTCTGTTCTGCCCTAAAAGAGTATCTCAAGTCTTGTTATCGTAAGATAGATTCATCAAAGTACTCTTATCTTCTACTGAAGACACTCTTAACTGTTAGCGACTACTATTTTGATATCAAGAATAAACATCCACTCTCAGTCCGATATATCACGTTTAATTACACGGAGTTGTCACAGATTGCCTATGATACATTTGAGAAAGGTTATCCGTCTTCTCTCAAGGAGGTCACCCATGTGCATGGAAAACTTGATGATGATATCATCTTGGGAACTGATGAATCCCAGGACATCCCATATGGATATGAATTTCTCTTTAAAAGTTGGCATGAAAAATATCAATCGCACGTTGTCTTGGAAGAACTTGCACAAGCCTCAAAGATAATATTTTTTGGGTTGTCTTTCGGAGCTATCGATTTAGTCTATTTTTATAAATTCTTTAGAGATATTTGCTCAGGAAGATATGATGAAAACCTGCGGAAGAATATAACCATTATCACAAAGGACAATGAGTCGCGTATGTCGATAATGAGGGAAATCTATAAAATGGGAATTCCAATCATGGAACTTAAGGCCCACTGCAATCTTAAGTTTATTTACACTTATGTAGACCGTGACAAGAATCAAGATTTCAGGGACTTGTTGACTTCAATCCAAACCAAGTGGAAGAATCTCCCAGAATAAAATCCTATCACTTTAGTGTTCCCAGATGTCGCCGAAGGATTTTTCCACCGCACACTTGCTTGATTTACCTGGAGACTGAACAACAATCTTGTTAATGGCAAACCTGTTGGCTTCTCGCCGGAAGAATGATATAAACTTCGGGCAGCACTACGCATAGTAACTTCCGAAATCAATTTATTTACAACTCACATTCCAAACATACCCACAGATATGTCAGTACAAGTTTACATTATCTCCGATCCCGAACTCATAGAGTGCGTGGAGAACAACGACGTTGACGGCTTCTGTCAGGAACTCGCAGATTGCGACACATATTATTTCGCCGAACCGGAAACCTTCGACACCGAATCAGAGGCATTGGCCTTCTGCGGAGGAATCGGATATGGCATTGATGAACGCGCACCGGCTACGCGCCTGCCACTCATCTCATCAAATGACTACTATGCCCCCTTCATTGACGCAGAGTATTAAGAAATGGCTGATACGATGACGCTAGAGCAGCGGAGCCGCTGTATGAGCCACATCCGGAGAAAGGGCACTAAGCCCGAGATCTTGGTCCGGAAGTTCCTTTACTCAAAGGGACTGCGTTACCGTGTCAACAACCGTAAACTGCCCGGATCGCCTGACATTGTGCTGAAGAAATACAGAACTGCCGTATTCATCGACGGTTGCTTCTGGCATGGTCACGAGGGATGCAAATATTACCGGTTGCTGAAAACCAATGTTGACTTTTGGCGACACAAGATAGCCATGAACATCGCCCGCGACTATGCCAACGGTGTTGATCTCCGTCTTGCCGATGGAGAGTGATAAGAATTTGGGAGTGCGACATCAAGACAAAGGTTAAATGTGAGACAACTCTTGAAAGCCTCTATCAAGAGATAGTCGGAACTGAGCATAAATCAAACGCTTATGAATCCACGCCCAGCAGTGCTTCAATCGCCGCAGAACCAAGCACCCCATACGGCGATAATAAAATTTAAGTCAGATGAGTCTAAATCTTGCCCATGTCTGTCACTATCTTTGCCGAGGATAGCCGAAGTCTAAAAGAAATTTTGTAACTTTGCAATCTAACACGCGCTCGCGCAGACAACAGACCTAATCGACCGAAAGTCGCTTTGCTTAGGCAAAGAATCAATGTAAGTAATAACTTATATTCAATATATCAAGGAATTTCCCTGTAGTCGTGAAAGGGCTTGGTCGCCTGTCTGCCTACTAGGAAGTTCTTTGTCTTATTAACCCCAAGAAGTTGATGGAATCATCGTCGTATAGCGTTCTTGACTTATTCTGCGGTTGCGGAGGATTATCGCGCGGCTTTATTGACGCAGGATTTAAAGTGTCATTAGGCGTAGATTTCGACGATGCCGCATTAAAAACATTTGCATTCAATCACGAAGAAGCCACTGCGATGAAACTTGACCTTTTTAATCTTGAAAATATAGAAGTCATTAAACGCTTTTACGATGAACGCAATTTGACAGTAGATGTATTGGTAGGAGGACCGCCATGCCAAGGTTTTTCATTAGCAGGACCACGTCAAATCGACGATAGTCGTAATGTTTTATATCGCGCAATGGTTAAAACTGCTTCGATTTTAAAACCTCGTGTTATTGTTCTTGAAAATGTCCCCGGACTAGTACAACTTCACAATGGCTTAGTTGGTGAAAAGATTATATCCGATTTCACCAACCTCGGCTATAAGATCTCTTATAAGATTTTATATGCTCCAGATTATGGCGTACCTCAAATAAGGAAAAGAGTTTTCTTTGTGGCTCTTTTAAATTCAGAAGAATATTTTGAATATCACGATCCTATTTTAGATAAAGATAATTACATCACATGCGAGGAAGCCATTGGGGACTTGCCTGCTCTTATTGATATAGTAGGTGATAAAGAGCAATCCTATTCTGACGAATATTTAACTCCATATATAATTGCTCGCCGCAATGAATCTCAGCACATTTTTAATCATGAGGGAACAATTCATGACCCCAAGACTAAGAAATTCATTGCTTTGGTGCCCGAGGGTAAAAACTATAAATCTTTACCTAAGGAGTATGAGGGTATTTATAAATATCATGAAGCTCTTACGCGTTACCATAGTAAGAAGCCGTCTCCGACAATAAACACAGGGCATCGCTCGCATTTTCATTATAAATGGAATAGAATTCCTACCGTAAGAGAAAGCGCTCGTCTACAATCTTTCGACGATACTTTCATTTTCTTTGGGAATAAATCTCAACAGTATCGTCAAGTTGGTAATGCCGTTCCTCCTTTATTGGGAAAAGCACTTGCTGCTCAAATTCATAAATGGCTAGACACCCATGCCAAAGATTAAAATATTAGATCTATTTGCAGGCTGTGGTGGTCTTACAGAGGGTTTCCTTCAGACTAAAAAGTTTGAAGAAGTAGCTGCTGTGGAATGGAAAGAGCCACAGGTTAAGACCTTGCGCCACCGGCTCAAATTCAAATGGGGTGTAGACCATGCCGACAATTCTGTATTATTGCAAGACATTCAAAAGGAAAATGAACTATTCTTCGGTACATCATCACAACTTGGGTTGGATGAGCTTGTTTCTGAAAGAAACGGAATAGACATAATCATTGGTGGCCCTCCATGCCAGGCGTATTCAATTGCTGGTAGAGTTCGTGATGAGAATGGCATGAAGGACGATTACCGTAATTTCCTTTTTGAACATTATCTGTCTATCGTAGACCGATATAAGCCCGACGTATTTATTTTTGAGAATGTTCCTGGGATTCTGAGTGCTAAGCCCACGGGAAAACCAGTGGTAGACATTATTACTGAACGCTTTGCAGAAAAAGGTTATGTTATTACATCCGATTTGAAACAAGCAATTGTAAATGCTGCTGATTTTGGTGTTCCTCAAAATAGGAAAAGGGTAATTATAATAGGTTGCTCAATAGCCCGACTAAAAGATATAAACATAGAAGAAGCACTTGCAGATTTTTATACATCGATCTTACCTAAGCTAAAGGTAAAGAGACATATTTCGGTCAAAGAAGCAATTTGTGATTTGCCAAGTTGTGTTCCATTTTACGATTATGAACATCATAAGAAAAGAAAATCACATTCAACCCCTGATTGTGATTTGACTTGGCATACTCCTCGATATAGTAATCTTCGAGATATGGATACTTTCAAGACATTAGCTGAAGATATTGAAAGTGGAGCCCGTGAGTTCGACAGCAAAAAAATTGCTCAACTTTATGAAGATAAAGTTGGCTCTCGTTCTCCAATTCATCGCTATCATGTTCTTGAACCTGGATTACCAAGCACTACCATCATTGCTCATCTGTATAAAGATGGCAACCGATTCATTCATTATGACTCAAAGCAGGCTCGCACCATAACACCAAGAGAAGCCGCACGACTCCAATCATTCCCTGATGATTTTGATTTTATCGGTAGTCAAGGGAATGTATATGAAATGATTGGAAATGCAGTCCCACCAATGTTAGCTAATGCTGTGGCAAAAGCTGTCATTAAATTCTTAAAAAAATACTTACCTCAAAAATATGCCAACATATAATTTCACATCTGATCTGAGAATTTCAGTTTTACCTGAACGTATTAAAACAGCAGCAACTGAAATAATCAATAATGAATTGTCGATAGACAAGAGTGCAAGTAATAATCGAGCGACTCTTGCATTTTACTTCAATCTTGTAGAAGAAACTAATACCTTAAAATTGGCAGCCAATGGCTATATTACAGAAGTCATTCGGAATTTTGTTTTGAAATTTCAATTCCCTAACACATATACCGCTGACATCTTCAATAAAAACATAGAAGATCACACTCTGATTGCCCCACTGCGAGAGATTGTAAAATTGTTGGCATATCAATATCTCGTTGATGGTAATCAGAATCCTTATCTCACATACGATGAGATAAAGTTCTTCGTATTTGGGAATCCAGATCATTTTAAAAGCGCGACAGCAGATGATTATAAGTGCGTTCTTTACAAGATAAATAATAATCGTTCAAATGGTCACGATTATACAACCGAGATTGGTCGCCTACTGAACTGGAAACAATATGAAAGACAGTCAAGGGAATTAATATCCATTATCCCATATGCCTGCGACTCATTCAAAACCTCAAATGGTAAACTGTTTCTTAGTATTCCTAATCCTCTTAGTGAAAAATTTGCAGATGTGTTGCATTTCATTGCCTCGGTTATGAAAGAAGACACCATGTGGATGCCGAAAGACAAAGTCTATAACCAAGCCACAAAAAACTCATATGTTGAATATATGGATATAAATGGCGATGTTGAGTTGTGTCGCCAAGCCTATCCAACGAACGACTCAGTCTTTAAATCTATCTTTGACGAGCCTTTGCAAACAATCTATTATGGAGCACCGGGTACTGGCAAATCGCATAAGATTGACAATGACCCTCATGTGACTGATGAGAATACCATCCGCACGA